>Ga0315281_10004144_pt1 | contig 21114 bp, 16 predicted proteins | sample YL17G07_0_MG_FD_204540 | JGI IMG/M metagenome (GOLD analysis project Ga0315281, IMG submission 204540) | Sediment microbial communities from Yellowstone Lake, YNP, Wyoming, USA - YL17G07_0 | ecosystem: Environmental > Aquatic > Freshwater > Lake > Sediment | place: USA: Wyoming | collected...
CCTCGGGCATCCGGGCGGCACTGTCGATTCGCGGCATCGACGACGTGAACGTGATGGCCTGGGCCGGGGACGGAGGGACGTTCGACATCGGCCTTCAGGCGTTGTCCGGGGCGGCCGAGAGAAACGAGGACATCCTCTACTGTTGCTATGACAACGAGGCTTACATGAACACCGGGATTCAGCGCTCCAGCTCCACTCCCTGGGGAGCCTGGACGACGACGACTCCGGCGGGCCGTCCGGAGCAGACGCCGAAAAAGGACATTCTCGCGATTCTCGCGGCGCACCGGATCCCTTACGCAGCAACAGCGTCGGTGGCCTATCCCGCCGATTTGATCGAAAAGGTGACGAAAGCGAAGTCGATTCGGGGGACCCGGTTCATCCATATCCTTTCTCCGTGCCCGCCGGGATGGAAGTCGGCCGACGAAGAGTCGATCCTGCTCGCGCGCATGGCGGTTCAGAACCGGATTTTTCCGCTCGTCGAAGTCGAGGACGGGGCGCGATGGCGGTTCACCCTGGATCACGCGGGCGATCCGGTCGAGCCCTACATCCGGAAGCAGGGAAGATTCCGCCATCTGGACGGAGACGCGATCCTGAAAATCCAATCCGACGTCGACACGAGATGGGAAGTGATGAAGAAACGGGTGGAACATGGAACCTGAGCTGAAGCTGCCGGACTTCACCATTGTGGACCTCGAAGATCTTGCCGGCGGAGTGACGCTCTTCGAAGTCCGGGCTCCCCGTATCGCCGCACGTCACCGGGCGGGTCAGTTCGTCATGGTTCGTCCTCGCCCGACGAGTGAGCGGATTCCGCTCACGATCGCGGCAGTCGACCGCGATCTCGGCACGATCACACTCGTCGTTCAGTCGGTGGGAAGGACGACGATGGACATGTGCGCCGGTTTCAAACGCGGCGACCGGTTCGCCAATGTCGCCGGCCCTCTGGGCAACCCGACGCACATCGGAATTCCCGGGAAGCCCGAGGATTACCGCGGGACCGTCGTTTGTGTCGCTGGTGGAATCGGCGCCGCGCCGATCGCTCCGATCGTTCGCGCGTTTCGAGAAGCCGGCCACGAAGTCATCACGATTCTCGGAGCCCGCCGCGCCGACCTCGTCATCCTCGAAGACTGGCTCGCGTTCCACTCCAGCCAGCTCGTCGTCACGACCGACGACGGTTCGATGGGGCGCAAGGGATTCGTCACCGATGTTCTTCGCGAAGTGATCGAGGCCAGGCGCGAGGGCGCCTCTAAGGTCGAGCTCGCCGTCGCGATCGGTCCTCCGATCATGATGAAGATGTGCTCGAAGACGACCGAGCCGTACGGCGTTCCCACTCTCGTCAGTCTCAATACGATCATGGTCGACGGGACCGGAATGTGCGGCGGATGCCGCGTTCGCGTGGGCGGAGAATCGAAATACGTTTGTGTCGACGGGCCGGAGTTCGAAGGGCACGAGGTCGACTGGGACGGAATGATGCAGCGGCAGGCGATGTACAAAGCTGAGGAGGCCGAGAGTCTGGAGCGCTGGAAATCGGCGAACAGCGCCTGCACCGATAGTGCGTGCAAAGCCATGGCTGCTGCCGGTTCGGTGGCCTCTTCCGGGTGACGGCACTGTGCCGGCCGCGGACGCAATGGGAAACGCCGCTACGAAAACGCGAAATCGACGATTCTCCCGATCGAACCGAACGACTGAGCCGAGAGGACTGCTGTTTCTCGAAAAAGATCCCCCACGAGGATGCCAATGACCGAAAACCCGATGGACTCAGCCGCTGACGCTCTTCTCGATCGAATCGAGAATCGCAATTCCTACAAGATCAAGGAACGGGGGCAGCTCTCGAAGATTCACTGGGAAGAGCAGCCGCCGGAGATCCGGATCAAGAATATTCAGGAAGTGCCCCTCTCCTACCGGTCGATCGACGCGCGCGCCGAGGCCGTGCGTTGTCTCGACTGCAGCTCCGCTCCCTGCACCTCCGGCTGTCCGGTCGGCATCGATGTACCGGCGTTTTTGAAACTGACGGCCGACGGCGATTTTCGGGGAGCGATCCGGAAGATCAAGGAAGCCAATCTCCTTCCGGCCGTCACGGGGCGCGTCTGTCCCCAGGAAACGCAATGCCAGGCGAACTGCAAGGTCGCAAAGATCCACAAGGACCTGGGCTTTGCGGTTTCGGTCGGGAAGATCGAGGCGTTTCTTGCCGATTGGGAGCGGGACAATGGAGGAATCGAGCTCCCGCTCGTTGCACCCGCGAGCGGACGGAAAGTGGCGATCATCGGCGGCGGCCCCTCGGGGCTCGCGTGCGGCGGAGATCTCTGCCGGATGGGTCACGACGTGACGATCTTCGAGGCGTTTCACAAGCCCGGAGGCGTACTTGTTTACGGAATTCCGGAATTCCGTCTTCCGAAGAAAATCGTGGAGGCGGAGATCGAGGGCCTGGTTGCGATGGGGGTGAAGTTCGAGCTCGACGCCGTGGTCGGGCGCACCGTGGCCATCGACGATCTCCTTGAAGAGGGGTATGAGGCGATTTATATCGCGACGGGAGCCGGGCTCCCCTATTTCCTCGAAATTCCGGGGGAAGATTTGAGCGGCGTCTATTCCGCCAACGAATATCTGACCCGCGCGAATCTGATGGGTGCATATCGATTTCCGGAGGAGGACACTCCGATTCTTCGCCGGGCGAACGTCGCGGTCCTGGGGGGCGGCAACGTCGCGATGGATTCGGCCCGGACGGCTCGAAGGCTGGGCGCCCTGAACGTCTACCTGGTCTATCGGCGGTCGAGAGCCGAAATGCCTGCGCGCCTCGAAGAGATCGAGCACGCCGAGCAGGAGGGGATCCGGTTTCGTTTTCTCGAATCTCCCGTTGAAATCATCGGAACCGAGAAGGGTTGGGTCCGCGCTTTGAGAATTCAGAAATGCGAGCTCGGAGAGCCCGACGATAAAGGGCGGCGGCGGCCGGTTCCCATTGACGGCGCCTACGAAGAGATTCCGATCGAGATCGTCGTCGAAGCGATCGGCAACGGCCCCAATCCGCTCATTCCGAAAACGACGGCCGGACTGGAAATCTCGCGCCACGGAACCATTCGTGTCGACGAGACGACCATGGCCACGGCGAGGAAGGGGATTTTCGCAGGAGGGGACATCGTCGCCGGCGCTTCGACCGTCATTCTCGCGATGGGGCACGGAAGAACCGCAGCGGCGGCCATCGACCGTTACCTCGCCTCCGAATCGAAAGGTGCTTCCTGACGCTCCGCCAAAGCCCTCTTTGCTCCTGGCCCTATTCGGACGAGCGGAGCCGGGAAGACGATCCCGGATCTGCGATTTCGAACCGTCGCACCTCACCCGCCCCCCCCGCCGGCGAGTGCCCGGGCAGAGGCCGTGGTAGACTGTCGTTGTGACTGGATCAAACGTTCGCCCGTCGCTGTTGCGCATCGTGGGTTCGCTGCTGGCCCTGTGTGTGCTCGCGGGCCCGGTCCCCTCGGCGAGCGGGGACGGCTCGGATCCGGGTGTCAAACCTGCCGATTGCTGTGCGGCGGATTCCGCCCGAGGCGCAATGCCTGCCCCCTGTCACTGTCCGGTCCAAACGCCGTGTCAGACGGATCGGGCTCCTCGATCGGGCGAACAGTCGACCGCCGTTCCGTCGGCCGACCGGCTGGTGCGACGCGAAGATCCCCGCCGCGACACGCGACGCAGTTTTCTTTTTGCGGCGGGAGTTGAACCGAAATCCGGCGCCTGCGATCCTCTCCCTGCCGGCGGTTTCACGACGCACCGAAGTTCCCCCTCTTCCCCCTCGCTCCTGCGTCTTCGCACTCTGCGAATCTGATCCCTCCATCGTCGAAGTTTCTCTTTCCGGTCGACCGGCCCCGGCGTCGACCTCGAGCGGTGCATTCCGCTTCGAGCGCCCCCGGCTGCGAGATCCACGAGGACCAGTCCTGAGCCCCGGTTGCCGGGGGCAGGCCGATGACGAGGTGGTTCATGTTCAATCGCGGCTTTCGGATTCTTTACGAATTGTGTCTTTCGGCATCGCTCCCGAACGACGAGGCCCGGGCGCGGATTCCGGCGTTCCTGGTTCTGCCCCTGCTGTTCGGTTTTTCCTTGCCGTCAAACGGGCAGGTTCTCGCGGGTCTTTCCGCAGGTGATTCGACTCTCCGCGAACTGATCGGCGAATCTCTGTCGCAGAACCCGGCGATCGCCCGGGATCAGGAAGCGGTCAATGCATCGGCCGCACGGGTGATACAGGCTTCGACTCTTCCGGATCCGATGGTGTCGGTCGACTACGAGACCGCCCGTCGTCCTCTGGGGCGGTGGGGAGACGGACGAAAGCTCGAATGGATGGTGAGCCAGCCGATTCCGTTTCCGGGGAAGCTCGGTCTCGCCGCGGACATTGCCGCGACCGACGTCGAAATCATGGCCCAGCCGCTCGAACGCACGCGCCTGTCGATCACCGCCGCGGTCCGCCGTGCCTACGTCGCCCTCCTTTTCGCCCGAGAAAATCTCGCGGTCCTCGAAGAGCAGAAAGAAAGCTGGCGCCAGATCGAAGGGGTGACCAGGTCGCAGTATTCGGCAGGAATGGGAGGCCAGCCCGACGTTCTTCGCGCGCAGGCGGAGCTCACTCGTCTCGAGCAGCTTCAGTTCGAAGAAGAAGCCAATAGCATTGCGGCCGTCGCCGAGCTGAACCGCCTTCGGTCACACCCGGCAGGTTCGGCCATCACAACCCGGCCGGGTTTTCCGGTCCCGGTCCGGGGACAGGAGTCGATACCCGATCTCGAACAGGCCCTCGCTCGCGCTTTCGAGGGGAGCCCTGAAATCGCCGCTGCCGTCCTCGCCGTCCGGCGCGCGAAGATCACGGTCGATCTCGCGAAACGGAATCTTCTGCCGGATTTCGTCGGGACGTCGCGCTACATGAGCGAGAGCGGAATGCCTTCGAGCTGGGCCGTCGGTGCCGGAGTTTCCGTCCCATTGTTCGCCCCGAGAAAACAGAAGCAGGCGATTGTGGAGAGTGAGGCGCGCCTTCGAAGCGAACAGGCCGCAGAGAGCGAGCTTCGGCTCCGGCTTCGCGCGTCGACCGAGGCGCGGCTCGCCCGCCTCACCGCTGCCGTCAAACAGGCGGAAAGCTACTCCGAAGGAACGCTCGTCCAGGATCGGCTCGCCGTCAGTTCGTCTCTCGCGAACTATCAGACCGGCAAACTCCCCTTCGTCGCCATTCTGGAGGCGAACAACGCGCTTTTCAGCGACCGGCGCGCCTACGTTGCTCGGCTGGCCGAAATTGCGACGAGAGAGGCCGAGCTTCTGGAATTCCTTCCCGGCGGAAACTCCGTCGAGCCGATGACCTCGGGCTCGGCGGGTCCGTTCCCGGCTGTCGTCCCTTCCATGTGAACAAGGGAGATCCTTCCGTGAAAAAGAATATCGATCGAATTTCGTTCGTCTCCGCCGCCGCGCTTGGGCTTGCGGCCGTCCTGTGTCTCCTTCCGCTCGCCGGCTGCTCGAAAGAACCGTCGCGCGCGGATGGAAACTCCAGGGCCGCGGCGATGTGGCATTGTCCGATGCACCCCTCGGTGATTGCCGACAGGAAAGGGAGTTGCAAGATCTGCGGAATGGATCTCGTTCCAGCCGACGAGGGAACGGCCGCCGGGGGGGGCGCCCCGGCCGCCCGGGAGCGCCGGATCCTCTTCTACCGTTCCCCGATGAATCCCGCGTTGACCTCTCCGGTTCCGCGGAAAGACGAGATGGGGATGGAATACGTTCCGGTCTGGTCCGATGAAGGAGGCGTCGCCGCGAAGGGCCCTGCCGGATTGACTGAGATCCGGATCGATTCGGAGCGGCGGCAGGCGATTGGAATTCGAACCGTCGCCGCGGAACGCGGTCCGCTGGCGACCACGATCCGGACCACCGGACGCGTCGCCTTCGACGAGACCCGGGTTCATCACGTTCACATGAAATTCGAGGCGTACATCGAGCACGTTCACGCCGACTTCGTCGGGAAATACGTGAGGAAAGGGGAGCCGCTCGCCTCGTACTACAGCCCGGATCTCCACGCGGCTCAGCAGGAATATCTCATCGCCCTCGAGGCGAAAAAATCGCTGGCCCAGTCGAAGCGGCCTGATGTCGCCGCCGGCGCCGAGAAGCTTCTCGATTCGGCGCGGCAGCGGCTGCTGCTCTGGGACGTCTCGCCGAAAGACATCGCGGAGCTCGAAGCGAGCGGCGAGCCGAACCGGACCGTGAATATTGTGGCGCCGATTTCCGGATATGTCGTCGGCAAGAACGCAGTGCACGGAATGAAGGTCGATCCCGGGATGTCGCTTTTCGACATCGCCGATCTTTCGCAGGTCTGGGCCGTCGCCGACATCTACGAATACGAGCTGCCGGGAGTGCGTCTGGGTCAGGAGGCGACCATGACGCTCTCCTATTGGACCGGCAGGAAGTGGAAGGGGCGGGTGACTTACGTTTACCCGACCGTCGACGAGAAGTCGCGCACAGTCAAGGTTCGCCTGGAGTTCGCCAATCCGAACGGCGAGCTCAAACCCGAGATGTTCGCTGACGTGGTGCTCGCCGGATCGCCTCGGACTCTTCTTCGAATTCCCGACGACGCGGTTCTCGACAGTGGAGTTCGAAAGATCGCTTTCGTCGACCTCGGTGACGGTCGCCTCGCGCCCCGCGAGGTCGAAACCGGGATCCAGTCGGACGGCTTCTACGAAGTGCGGTCCGGAATCTCCGAAGGGGAACAGGTCGTAACGGGCGCGAATTTTTTGGTCGATTCGGAGTCACGGCTGCGCGCCGCGATCGCTGCGATCTCGCCGCCCGGCTCCGCTTCGGCGTCTGCGGCCACGAAGGAGCCTGCGCCATGATCCGGCGAATCATCGAATTCAGCGCCAGGAACAAGTACCTGGTTCTCGCGCTCACCGCGGTCGCGGTGGCTTTTGCAGTTCAGTCGATGCGGCAGATTCCGCTCGACGCGATCCCCGACCTTTCGGACACCCAGGTCATCGTCTATTCGAAATGGGACCGGAGCCCGGACATCATCGAGGACCAGGTCACTTATCCGATCATCACGGCTCTCCTGGGCGCTCCGAAAGTGAAATCCATCCGGGGCGCGACCGATTTCGGATTCTCGTACGTCTATGTCATTTTCGAGGACGGCACAGATCCCTATTGGGCCCGGTCGCGCGTTCTCGAGTATCTGTCCAAGATCCAGAATCAGCTTCCCGCCGACGTCCGGACGGAGCTCGGTCCGGACGGCACCGGAGTCGGGTGGGTGTTTCAATACGCGCTCGTGGACGAGAGCGGAAAGACGACACTTTCCGAGCTGCGAACCTATCAGGATTGGTTTCTCCGGTACGCGCTGCAGTCCGTTCCGGGTGTTGCCGAGGTCGCTTCCATCGGCGGACAGACGAAGCAGTATCAGGTCACGATCGATCCGAACCGGCTCTCCGCCTATGGTCTTTCGATCCGCACGGTCGCGGACGCCATCCGGATGAGCAACAACGAGGTGGGCGGACGTCTCGTCGAGCTGGCCGGGCGCGAATACATGGTTCGCGGAAGGGGATACATCGGGAAGGTCTCCGACATCGAAGAGGTCGTCGTCAAGACCAACGAGCTGGGGACGCCGGTGCGGATCAAGGACATCGGCCAGGTCGCGATCGGTCCCGACATCCGCCGGGGAGTCGCGGACCTCGACGGCCGCGGAGATGCGGTCGGCGGCATCGTGGTGATGCGCACGGCGGAGAACGCGCTCGCCGTCATCGAACGGGTGAAGAAAAAGCTGGATGAAATTCGGCCGTCGCTCCCTCCCGGGGCTCACATTGTGACGACGTACGACCGGGCGGATTTGATTCACCGGGCGATCGAGACGCTCAGATCGAAGCTCGTCGAAGAGATGATCATCGTTTCGATCATCATCCTGATATTCCTGTGGCACATCCCATCTGCGATCATTCCGATCGTCACAATTCCGATCGCGGTGATTCTCGCTTTCATTCCGATGAGGGCGATGGGAGTCGGTGCGAACATCATGTCGCTTGCGGGGATCGCCATATCGATCGGCGTTCTCGTCGACGGGGCGATCGTCGAAGTCGAGAATGCCTACAAGAAACTGCAGGTCTGGGACGAGCAGGGTCGAGTCGGTGACTATCATTCCATTCGCCTCGAAGCCCTCAAGGAAGTCGGCCCGTCGGTCTTCTTCTCCCTGCTCGTCGTCGCGATCGCGTTCCTTCCGGTTTTCACGCTGGTGGACCAGGAGGGAAGGCTTTTCAAGCCGCTGGCGTACACGAAGAATCTTTCCATGGCGATCGCCGCGCTGCTGGCGATCACTCTCGACCCGGCGATGCGAATGGTTTTCACCCGCATGGACGATTTTGTGTTCCGCCCGCGCTGGCTCGCGTGGATCTGGAATCGAGCGGCCGTTGGCCGGTACCACGCGGAGGAGAAGCATCCGATCAGCCGGATCATTTTTCGGGTCTACGAGCCCGCCTGCCGATTCGTTCTGCGGCATCCCCGATCCACAATCGCAGCCGCGCTTCTCGCGGTTCTCACGACGATCCCGGTGTACCTGCGGCTCGGGAGCGAATTCATGCCTCCGCTGTACGAGGGCTCGATCCTCTATATGCCGACGACGTTTCCCGGAATTTCAATCACGGAGGCCGAAAGAAATCTCCAGATTCAGGATCGAATCCTCAGCAGCTTCCCGGAAGTGGAGAGAGTGTTCGGGAAGGCGGGCCGGGCGGAAACGTCGACCGACTCCGCACCGTTCTCAATGGTGGAGACGACCGTGGTTCTGAAGCCGAGGTCACAGTGGCGGGAGCATCGGCGTTGGTATTCCTCGTGGGCGCCGGAATGGCTGGCGGCGTCGATCCGTCCCTTCTTCCCGGATCGAATCAGTCACGACGAGCTCGTCACCGAAATGGACAAGGCACTGAAGCTCCCGGGCTGGACCAACGCCTGGACCATGCCGATCAAGAACCGGATCGACATGCTGTCGACCGGAATCCGAACTCCGGTCGGGATCAAGATTTTCGGCGCGAACGTCAAGGAGATCGAAAGGATCGGCGGCGAGGTGGAGACGATCCTTCGCGATGTTCCGGCGACGAGGTCGGTTTACGCGGAGCGAGTGGCGGGTGGCTATTTCATCGATTTCGGCCTGAAGCGGGAAGCGCTCGCCCGGTACGGCCTCACCATCGGCGACGCGAACGACGTCATCATGACGGCGATCGGCGGCGAGCAGGTGACCACGACGATCGAGGGGCGGGAGCGTTACAGCGTCAATGTCCGCTATCCCCGGGAGCTCCGGGAGGATCTCGTGCGTCTCCGCCGCGTTCTGGTCCCGACGATGACGGGAGCGCAGATTCCGCTCGAACAGCTGGCCGACATCCGGCTCGTCGAAGGGCCGTCGATGATTCGTGACGAGAACGGGCTCCTCGTCGGTTACGTTTACGTCGATTTCGACACGTCGAAGCAGGACGTGGGAGGTTACGTCGAAGCGGCGAAAATAGCGGTGGCCGCGAAACTCCAGATTCCCACTGGCTACACTCTCGTCTGGAGCGGACAATACGAGAACATGGCCCGCGTCCGGGAACGGCTGAAGATCGTGATTCCCATCACGATCGTCCTGATCTTCCTTCTCCTCTACATGAATACGCGCTCGGTCGTGAAGGCCGCGATCGTCATGCTCGCGGTTCCGTTCTCGGTGATCGGCGCCGTCTGGTTTCTCTTCTTTCTCGGTTACAACGTGTCGATCGCCGTCTGGGTCGGGATGATCGCCCTGATGGGGCTCGATGCGGAGACCGGTGTCTTCATGCTTCTGTTTCTCGATCTCGCCCACGCCGAGGCGAAAGAGAAAGGGCTTCTACGGAATCGAAGTGATCTCGTGGAGTCGATCATCCACGGAGCGGTGAAGCGGGCGAGGCCCAAGATGATGACCGTGTGCGCCGCCTTCATGGGTCTGCTTCCGATCATGTGGTCGACGGGCGCCGGCGGCGACGTCATGAAGCGAATCGCCGCGCCCATGATCGGCGGGCTCGTGACGTCCTTCGCTCTCGAGCTCCTGGTCTACCCCGCGATCTATCTCATGTGGAAGGAACGCGAGCTCCCGGCGATCCAGGGCGCCTGAGAATCAATCGAGGTCTCGACATTGTCGCGGCGGGGTTCTCCCGCCGCGGATGGCGGATCGGGCCTCAGTGAATTCCGAGCTCCGCCAGAATTTTCGGATTGCTTTCGTCCTGCGCCAGGATCGTGTGGCAGGCGTCGCAGCTCTGGGTGATGGTCCGGCCGTCTTTCGCCTTGTGATTGTCGTCGTGGCAGCGGAAGCAGCCGGGAAAATCTTCGTGGCCGATGTTGTTCGGGTGGGTTCCCCAGCCGAGTTTCATCTCGGGGAAAACATTTCTCGTGTAAATGGCTTGAACGGAGGAGACGGAGCGGTCAACGAGCTCCTTCTTCGCGGTCGCCACTGCGGGGTACTTCGACTTGTAGAAATCGCCGAGTGCCGCCGCGATTCCCGCCGTGGCGGCTTCCTGAGTCGGATATTCCGCTCGAAGGACCTCGACCGCCTTCTTCTTGATCCAGGGAATTTCAGGGCTGATTTTCCCGGCGGCCATGGCTTCGTCGACGGCTCTTTCCGGGAGTTTGAAAGCGTGGGTCGGCCGATTGTGACAGTCCATGCAATCCATGGTGCGCCGTTCAGCTTTGGCGAGGGCTTCCGGAGTGATCGATGCGTCGTCGGCCACGAACTCCACTCTTTTTCCCGTCTCGTCCGTCCATTCGACTCGCGGGATCGACTGCCGCTGGCGGTCGGTGTGAAGGTAGGTCACCCGCGGGGAATCGTCGATGTGGCGGCCATGAATGCCGATCTTCCCGTTGGACGAGGTGCCGCCGAGGCGAAGGACGAGAACGGTCGTCGAAGGCGTGTTGGCCTCGTCGTCGGCGAATTTCTTGCGGACGATGAACTTGTCGCCATGGAATTTTTGCGGCCAGTGGCACTGCTCACAGGTTTCGCGGGACGGGCGAAGATGTTCGACGGGAGAGGGGATCGGCCGGCTGTAGGTCTTGAGCGCAACCGCGAAAAGCTGTCTCGTGCCCGACAGCTTCGACTTGACGAACCAGTTGGCCCCCGGCCCGATGTGGCAACCGACGCAGTCGACGCGCGAATGAGGAGAGTCCTTGTAGGCCGCGAACTCCGGGCTCATGACGGTGTGGCAGGTCTCACCGCAGAAGTGGGAGGAGTCCATGAAGACGATGCTCCGGTAGGCGGCGAAACAAATGATCGAGATGTTCGTCGACGTGAGCACCACGAAAATCACCGCAGCGCGACGGAGGGTCGGTTCCGTGAAGTCGACCCTCGGGTAAACGCTCGGCAGCTCTCCCTTGAGGGCGAGGCGTCGCCGGCGGAGGAAGACGCCGAGGGGGATCAACAGGAGCCCGGCGACGAACATCGAGGGGAGAACGAGGAATCCGATGATTCCGGCGTAAGGATGGAGGTTGGCCGGAGTCAGCGCTTCGAAGATCCAAAAGCCGATCGTCGTGAATGCGCCCGTCGTCGTCAGGATCGCGCCGGCGAGAGTCAGCCGGTTGTGGCTCAGGTAAAAAGCTGGACGCAACCAGGCGGAGAAATTGTCTTTCGTGGATCCCAAAGTGAGCTCCTGTCGGGCCGGTCATCGCCGGCCGCTTGTGCGTTGGTGGTTCCTTGTCCGGGTTCGGTATCGCGCCGCGCCGCAACCTTATGAGCGCCTGGGCGGCCAGGAAATCGATTCGAATCTTCGTCAACGAAACAGCGCCCAAACCACGAGCGCCACCATAGTAAGTCCTGTCATGACGGCGAGCGAGCCTCCGATTCGCCCGAAAAGAAGAATTCGGGGTTTGGAAGGGCCAACCGCCAGCGCTTCGAGGGCGGATCCGCCGCCGAGCCGTTCGAATTCTCCGGCCCGCTCTTCCCGGATTTCCTCGATCGGAATCCGGCCCGTGAAAATCACGGTGTCCATCGGAAATTTCTCCGGTCGAAGGTGGCCATTGAAAAAGTGAATCGTGAAAATGAAGACGACAGCCAGGAGAGCTTCTTCACCGTGAACGATGATCGCGATGTTGAAGAGCCAGCCCGGGAGAATCCGCGCGAAGAGCTCGGGAAACCAGAGCATCAATCCCGACCCGCCAATGATCCCCATTCCCCAGAAAACGGCCCAGTAGTCGAATTTTTCCCAATAGGTGAAGTGGTCGAACCGGGGACGGGGACGCCTGCCGGCAAAATAGAGAAAGTGCTCGTAAAGCTCCCGGAGGTCTCGCGGCTGCGGAACCATGGAACGCGGTCCCCAGAGAATACCGAAATCCTTTCCGGCGATGAGTCGTTTCCCGAGGCGCGCGAGGTGGGCGAGAAAAGTTGCGATCATCGTCGTCGCGAAGATTCGGTGCAGGATTCCGGCGGCTCGAAACCCGCCGAAAAGACGGGCGAGAGCCGAAGACCAATCCTCGCTTGCGAACAGGAGTGGCAGGCCCGTCAGCGCCAACCCGAGAAACGTGACCATGATGGCGACGTGAAGCGTTCGGTCGAACGGATCGAACCGGAGGATGGATCGGCCGTTGAATTCCTGACCTGGTTCAGCGGCCGGCACGGTCGGAGTCCTTTTCGGTGGACACACTTCCCGCAGCCTTTTCGCCGGTGCCCTTCCGGCGGCGTCTGGCTTCGATGAAGGATCGTGGAATCCAGAGCAAAGTGTGAAGCCCGAAGAAGCAAAAGACCCCGGCCAGGAGCCATTTCATCCCGCGGCTGGCCCAGAAGACGGCCGGATTGCGTTCGGAATTTCTCGGGTCGGCGTGAGGATCGTATTTCGCGAAGCTCTCGCCGGCTCTCGTGTGGCACTTAGCGCAGGTCTTCACCCGGTTCACCGTCGAGATCGTCGAGGCCGGGTCGCTCTGTGGGCGAATGTCGTGAGCTCCATGACAGTCCGCGCACGTTGCGACGCGCGCAAAGCCCAACGCCGTCACCTGGCCGTGGTAGGTGTCTCGATAAGTGCGGATCGATTCGACGTGGCAGGTTCCGCATTCGGCAACGACCTCGAGGCGCGCTCGCGACGTCGTGGTGTCGCCGATCGAGTGCGCCGTGTGACAGTCGATGCAGACCGGTGCATGCACATTGCCGGCTTTCACGCCCTCGCCGTGAATGCCTTTCTCGTACTGTCGAAGGATTCCCTCGTGACATCGGCCGCAAGTCGCCGGAATGCGGCTCCGGTAAACGGCGCTCGTCGGATCCTTGGCTTTTCGAATGGAGTGGGCTCCGTGGCAGCCGGCGCAGCCGGGCGCGACAATGAGGCCTTTATTGCGCAGAGCATGACCATGAATGCTGTCCTCGTACAATGCGTAGACGTTTCCGGCCGCGATGCGACCTCGCGATATCGTCTTCGCGTCGCCGTGGCACCGTCCGCAGGTTTCGGTAACCCGAAGGGGATGAATTCTCGAGTCGGGATCGCTCTTCGGAAGGATGTCGTGCATTCCATGACAGTCGATGCAAGTTGCGGCGGCGAGATTTCCCTTGTCCTTCCGCGCGTGCGAATGGACCGTGTCCGCGTAGTCGCTGGTTTCGCTTTCGTGGCAGGGTCTGCAGGAGACCGTCGCCAGCTTCTCCGGGTGAGGGAAATCCTTCGCCGCCGCGAGGTCGACGTGGCAGTCGACACAGGCGATTCCCCCGCGGCCGTGTACCGACGATTCGAATTTCGCGCGGTCGACGGCGACGGGGCGTTTGTTCCGATCTCGCACGAGTGAGGAGTCATCGTGACAGCCCAGGCAGTCGTCGACGGTGGGCGCCTTGACGTGTGCCGAGGCGAAGGAAGAGGAGCTCATCGCGAAGAGAAAGCCGGAAGCAGCGATCGAGGTGATCGCCAATTGACGCGGGAATCTCGAGAGCGATCGAAGTTGGGGCCTCACGTCCGCCTCCTGTGGAGAACTGTAGGCGGGAGGAGCTGATCGAGAAATGCCGCTGATGATTCAGGAGACGTGATGCAAGGGCGGCGTCAAGTCGGGTTTGACGGAACATTGTCCCGGCTCATCGTGATTCCTGGAGAGTCGCCCGGCCCGGAGCGGCCCGGGAATGGCGCCGCGCAATCGGACTTCGCGCCGCAGGCCGCAAACGGGACCTCTCCGGCTCGGCAGGGATCAGGTAACGGCGGAGCCTTCGCGCGGGCTTCTACCCTTCGAAGAACCAGATCGCTTCGCGCACCCACTGCGTCAGTGGCGCCCAATCGAGCGGCCCCTGCTCCCACCAGCTGAGCCACAGGCCTCTCTGTGAAGAGACCTCCCGGATGCCGAAGGCTGCGCCTCCACTCCCTTCGGGTTTGGCGGAATCCGGATCGGGTGAAGGCAATTTCGCCAAGTCCTCGAGGAGCTCGTGAACGTCTGTTGGCGGGAAGCGAAGATCACGAACGGAGATGGACGGGAGCGGATCGGCCAGTCGTTTGATTCGTTCCCGGGGATCGAAAACGCGAAGGCGGTCGCCGGGTGCCGCCCATCTCACTTCGCGGACGATCGGGTCGGTGTCACCTCGCTCCGGAAGGAAGATCGTCCAGCTCGCGGCGTCGCCCCCGGCGCGGTGCCGCCAAAGTCGAACCGTCGATCGAAAACCGCGAAGCTGTAATTGCGGCTCGAGCCGCTCGGCACGCTCGAGAAAGCGAAATGCGCGCTCCTGAACTTCCTGCCAGCGTGTTTCGTTCTCGTTCCGGCTCGAATGCGGCGAATCGGCCAGATCGAGTGGAGAGTCGACGACGCAGCCCTCGGGCCGGTCCGATGTTTCGAGGTCGGCCGTCACGGGTGCGGCCCATTTCCGGGAAGCGTCGGCAGAGTTCCTTCCGAAGGGAGGACGGTGATCTCTTCGCCGTACCAGTTCTGGTAGAAACGAGCGAGATCCTCGTTGGAAAATTCGTTCCAGCCCATGCAGAGATCCTGGTCGATCGTCGCGGCATCGCAGGCCAGCGGAACATGATGAACTTCCTGCCTCGCCAGCTCGTACTGATTGATGAGCTCTTCGAGTTGGGGGCGGGTGATCGCCGGACGATGTTTGACCATGTAGTCGAACTTCTGTTTGAGCTCCGGAGTCGTGAATTTCCGGAATCCTTTGCAGAGAATCCCGCGCCTCGCCGCTTCTTCGCACATGGAATGATCATCATCGGTGAAGTTGACCAGGAATTCCCTGAGCTTGTCGATGACGAAGGATCTCTTGAGAGTTTTCACGATGGCCTCCTCGCCGCTGCCCTTTCCGAGTGGAGGGGCTTTTCGTATTTGACGTCGTAGAAGATCTGGGCGGCGAACGCGGCGACGCCCAGGCCGGCCAGCGGCTGACCGGCGTAGAGGAAAATGGCGAAAGTGGCGGTGGTTTCTCGGAAGAGGAGCGGCAGGGACGCCAGAATGCCGGCCAGGCCGGCGGCGAGTGCCACTCGAAGGAGTTTTGGAATCACGGGCGGGTTCGCCATGGCTCGCTGCTCGGTGGGCCCGACGGCCCGGTCAACCTGGATATCGCGGCGGGCTCGGCCCAAAATCGTCCGGCCCGCCGCAGGGAAATTACTTGGCCGGTTCGGCTTCCTTGTAATCCTTCAGCCAGGTCACGTCGACGTCGGTGGCCTTCTTTTCGGCCTTTTTTTCCTTCAGCCAGGTCCCTCGGGCGTTCATCTCTTTTCCGCCTTTGGGTTTCGTGTGGCAGTACCCGCAGTCTTTCGCGTCGGCGTACCCGGCTTCCTGTGCTTTCTTGAGGAACGGGGCCTTGGCCTGGAGCAGGTTTGCGATCAGGAGAGCTGAAGCAGCAACGCCTCCGACGAGCAATACGAATTTCACGGGCTGTTTCATTTGTTTTCCTCTTCCCTTTCCTTTTTTCCTATCGCGAAATGAATCGTGAAAAACCTGGAGTTGGTACTGACTTGTCTACCGTCCCGAGCCGACACTGCTTCGGAGCGTCCGGCGAAGCTCTTCGACGACGGATCGTTCGAAGCGATGGTGTCCGCCGAGGGTGAGTTGATAAGGGAGCCGGCCTTCGTGCGCCCAACGGGTGACCGTGTTGGGTGAGACCTGAAGCATCTCCGCGACGCCTGCGCGGCTGAGCCAGACCGAGCTCGGGTTTGGGTCGTTGTCTTTCGTGGTGGTTTGCCCGGTTGTTCGTCCCATGGCCCGAAGATAGTCGTTCACTTTGGGTGGAATAAATGGTTCCGATGCTTCAGCCGAATGGTGCCGACGGATCACGAGTTTCTCGGAGGCTGCGGGGGCGAGATTTCGCCGGCGGCTTCCTCTCGTCCTGGTGATTCGGACGCATCAGGCGGCCCGCCCATCAGAATCATTCGTTTCGTCCGAATCGATCTCTATCGTTCGTGATTGGGGAGCTGGCGGACGGTCCGGTCGGACTTTCGTTCCTGGCGGTTCCCGAGGAGAGCCCGAATGTCTTTTTTGCCCGGTGTTGCTTGTCTCTGGGGAGCGCTGGCCCTCGGCCTGGCGTCGGTTTACGGCTACGTTCAGCAGATGCGGGGGGACGAGTCGGCGAGGTCGTTCGGCCGAAAGAGCTACGTCGCTTTCGTTCTGGCCATCGTCGGCGCCGCTTCGATCTTTCTGACGAAAATCTTCCAGCACGATTTCCGAATCGCCTACGTGACGAGCTTCACCTCGCGCGATCTCCCGCCGCACCTCCTGGTCTCGACGTTCTGGGCCGGACAGGAAGGATCCTTCCTGCTGTGGCTCCTCTTTGGCGCGTTGATCGGTCTGTTCGTCATGAAAAGCGCTCGCGAACGGGAAGCGCCGGTGATGATCGTCTATATCTTCACCGTGCTCGCATTGACGGCGATTCTCGTGAAGCAGTCGCCGTTTCGTATGCTCGAGCCCGGCGCGGTTCCGGCCGACGGCGAGGGGCTCAACCCGCTTCTTCAGAACTTCTGGATGGTTCTTCACCCTCCTGCCATGTTCATCGGTTTCGCGGCGATGGCGGTGCCATTCGCCTTCGCCGTCGCAGCGCTCTGGACTCGCGGATATGACGAGTGGATTCTTCCTGCGCGTACCTGGGCGATGGTGTCGTTTCTCTCGCTCGGAGTCGCGATCCTGATGGGAGGCTATTGGGCCTACATCACGCTCGGCTGGGGCGGTTACTGGGGGTGGGATCCGGTGGAGAACACCTCTCTGGTGCCCTGGCTCGTCGTGACGGCGCTCCTCCACGGGCTTTTCGTTCAACGGATCCGCGGGCGATACCGCCGGATCAATTTTCTTCTCGCCATCGGAGGATTCGTCTCGATTCTCTACGGAACCTTCCTGACTCGCTCCGGCGTTCTTGCCGATTTTTCGGTTCACTCGTTCGTTGATCTCGGAATCACGGGTTGGCTCGTCGGAATGCTCGGAGGATTCGGGTTACTCGGTCTGGGGCTGTTTTTCTGGCGGATGCGGGAAATTCGAGGTGACGAGGAAGTCGAGCCCTTCCTGTCGCGCGGGAGTTTCCTTCTTCTCTCGATCATCGCCCTCGTGGCCTCGTCCGTCATCATTCTGCTGGGAACGTCGGCCCCGCTCATCACGCGGCTCGGAACCAATCCTTCGCAGGTCGCGACCAGCTTCTACAATGTCACGAACATCCCGGTCGCTCTGGTCATCGTCCTGCTCGTTTCGGTCAATCCTTACCTGCGTTGGAGCGGATCGACCGGGCGCGAGCTGCTTTCGAGCCTGAAGGGCCCTCTGGTTTTCGCCGCGGCCGCCGGATGTGCAAGCTGGCTGGCCGGTTTCCGGCATCCGGTTTACCTTCCGGTTCTCGTCGCCTCTGTCCTGGGTTTCGGGGCGAGCCTTCAGCGTTACGTCCAGCTCGCTGGAAAAGGGGGGGCGCTTCGAGGAGCCCCTTACCTCGCACACGCCGGGCTGGCCCTGATGATCGTGGGCGTGTTCTTTTCCTCCGCCTTCGACCATTCTCAAAAACTTTCGCTTCGATCGGGTGAGAAGAAGATCGTCGAAAAACGGTCGTTTCTGTTTCTCGGGGGGCAGGATCAGCCTGACGGCAAGACCGGGCTCCGCATCCAGGTGGAGCAGGAGGGTTCGAAAAACATCCGGGTGATCGAGCCGACACTCGCACTGAATCCACGAACCAAACAGGTGATGCCTCACCCCCACGTGGAGCATTTTGCTCTCTACGACCTCTACGTGGCACCGCAGCAATACGATCCCGGGCATCAAGGGGCCGGGAGCGGCAGAGAAATGACAGTCGCGAAAGGGGCGTCCTTCGACGTTGGCGGCACGGCGGTTGTTTTCGAAAGGTTCGACTTCGAACAGAAGGCGATGCTGAAGGATTCGTCTCACGTTTCGGTGGGGGTCGTCGTCTCTGCGAAAAGCGCGAAAGGGAGCGACAGCTTTGTCATCGACTTTTCTCCGGCCCTGGGCGGCAGCCCGGCGGGGGCGCACGCGCTTTCGGGTGCGGGACCGGGTGCAACGATCGAAGTCGTCGGGATCGACGCTTCGTCGAAAACGGCGACCTTTAGGCTGAGCGGAATTCCTGCGGGCGCCGGCGGCGGCGCCGCGGTGGAGACCGTCGAGATCGACGTGACGACGAAACCGATGATCGCTCTCGTCTGGATCGGATTCTGGACTCTGCTCGCCGCGGGGCTTCTCGGGCTCTTCTCGCGAGTCGAAGTGACGGCCACAGTGATCGGCGTGTCGAAAGAAGGGCACGGCCGCGGGGAGCGAACCGGCGGGCGGGGCGGAGCGGACGCAATTCCGGCGGGCGAGACAGCTTAGATCACAGGTCGAAAATCTGGAATCGCTCGACGAGCTCGTCGTGCTCGTAGGACGTGAGCAGCTTCTCGGCCTCGGGATAAATGAGCTTGTCTTCCTTTCGGCTGTGATGATCGAGGAACGTCATCAGAACGCTCTGAAGGGGATCGACGTCCGTCGCGGGGTCGACGAAAGCCCGTCGAGTTTCGTCGAGGAGCGCTCGCAGATTTTTGTGCTCGTCGCGAAGCGTCGCAGTCGGTCCGTTTTCGGACGATAGGCCGGTGATCCGCTCGAAGAGCGGAAAAAGCTCCTTCTCTTCGAACGCCAGATGCCGTGCGAGCCCGTGGGCGAAAAAGAGAAACCAGTGGGCGCTCTCATCGAAACGATTCTCGAGCCTGGCGGCCCAGGCCCTCTGTGCAAATTCTCCGATCCTGCGGTGATCCTCGGAAAGCGCCTCGGTCAATCGGCGAAGCGCTCCGACTGTGCCCTCGCGGCGGGAAACGAGCGCCCGGAAAACCGACGGTCCGTTTTCGAGCGGAATCCAATCGAAGAGTCCCTTGCGTTCGTATTGAAGCAGGCCGAGGAACAAGCGCGGGTCGTCTCCGCTGACGAGCTCCAGGCTCTCACCGGGAGTGAGTGCCTCGAATCGTTCGAACAGCCGCGCGAACGCGGCGCGGTGAGCCAGGCCCCGAACGTCGACGGCGTTCGACGGCATCGTCTGTTTTTCCTGCTCCATGCGCCCCTCCCGGAGGAGCGCGTCGGTGGCGCTCCGTCTCATCTTTCACCGAAGGATGCGATTCCCCGGACGAAATGCCCATGGGTCGAATGAACCAGGTGAGCCGCCGCCCCCACAGCGGCCCGGGTTCCGGCCTCAGGCTCGAAACAGCTGAACTCTGCGGACGACTTCGTCACTCTCGTTCTCAGAAAGGAACCGGTCGACACCGGGATAAAGCATTTTTTCTTCTTTGAAGTTGTGTTCGCCCAGAACCTGGTGGAAGAGCCGGCGCAACTCCTCGACGGGATTCTTCGGCTGATCGATCTGGGTGGAAATCGAATCGAGAAGCGCGCGGATCTCGATGTGCTCGTCGCGCATTACGGCGGTCGGGCCGACGGTCGGCGGAATTCCTCCCTTTTGTTCGAACGTGGGGAAAATGATTTCCTCCTCGAAGCGGATGTGACGAACGAGGCCGTGAGCAAACGTCCGGTACTTCTCTTTCGCCGTTGTGTAGTCACCGGCGGTCCGCGCTGCAAAGGCGCCGGCCTCGAGTGCGTCGAGGCGATCGTGATCCCAGGCCAGTGCTTCGGTGACCGCCCGAAGCGCGCCGGAGGAAGCGTTTCGTCTCGTGATTTCGATTCGGATCTCGTCCCGCCCTTCTTCGAGCGGGGACCATTCGAAGAGTCCCTTCTTTTCGATCTGAAATCGATTCAGGAGCGGCCTCGGATCTTCTTTCGTGACGACGACGAATCGTTCCGTCGGCTCGAGGGAATCGAAGGCGGCGAATGCGAGTGCGGCTTTCTCGTCGTCTGGCAAATCCCGAAGGTCGAGAATCTTTGGGGCTGCGATGGAAATGGCGGACATGCGAAAACTCCTTTCGATTCGGACGCGTTTTCGCGCCCGGTCTTCATCCTCGCGGATTGGGCCTCGAGGAGCGATGACCTAAGTCAACCTTCCGATCGGAGGATCGCCCGGCCACGCCCGGCGCCTAGATTCCTTCCGGGCCCGGTTCCCTTCAATGATGCGAATGTGCCGGTTCGGAGCCGGACCGGACGGCGGCGAGGTGACCCCGGCCGGACCCGATTCGAGTTGCTCATTGTGGAGAGAAGAAGTCGGGATTAACCTTGAGTCGAGAAAGCCAGCGGCGATCGGCTTCGAGGCCTTGCGAATTCTTCGAAGGGTGACCTGATTTCCTGGCGCAGTGCCGATCGCCGGATGGCGATGAGGTGTCGACATGAAATCCCGGTGGAGTTGGCTCCTGGCTCTCGCGCTGATCCTGGCAGCTTCCGGTTGTAGCGTGATGCTCTACCCCCTGGCGCGGGCATTTGGCGGTCCGGCCGAGTCGGACCTGGTGGTGTATCGCCGAACCTTTGCGGACCTGAAAAAGACGGCCCGGGAGAAGCGGCTCGTCGTGCTTCCGGCCTGGGTCGTTTCGGGGACGGCGCACGATTGGGACGCGGAAGCGGCGAGACCCGCCCTGGATCGGCTTCATGTCGATCTCTCGGCTTCGGCAGCGCCGGCATCGGTGAAACCCGACCTGCCTTTCGATCCCTATCACGGCAACCAGATGCGGCACATGTGGGCGCGGGCGCGCCGGTACACCGATTGGGTTCGTCGAACCCGCCCCGAAGGGGACTGGTTCGTGATGACGGAGATGTGGTGCGATTCCTCCCGGACGAAACTCTACGGGACATTCTTCTACGTCGTCCGGGCCGATGGTCAGATTGCCT
>Ga0315281_10004146_pt1 | contig 21110 bp, 21 predicted proteins | sample YL17G07_0_MG_FD_204540 | JGI IMG/M metagenome (GOLD analysis project Ga0315281, IMG submission 204540) | Sediment microbial communities from Yellowstone Lake, YNP, Wyoming, USA - YL17G07_0 | ecosystem: Environmental > Aquatic > Freshwater > Lake > Sediment | place: USA: Wyoming | collected...
TTTTGAGGCTGGGAATCCAAAACACGTGGCCTGAGCACGGAAATATATTACTACTTCATTGGCGACAATTTTTTCACACGCCTACTTGTTTGCGCAAACGGTGTCGCCATAGTTAGCCGGATTGTTACGCAACCAATCCAGGAAATCGCTATTTTCGTTTCGACCCGGCCCGAACGGCACAAGACCGCTCGGGACAACCAGCACTGCACGATTCTATGGCACGCCACATTTTTCCTTGGAAAAGGAATGGGGCAATAAAATCACCCGCAAATTCTTCATTCAAAGATCAGCATTAAAGAGAATGACACGCTTGTCGGTACTCTGCTCATGGCTGTGGCAGTAGTAATCGCCGGTTAGTTTCGCTGCTGACACGATCTTGACTTCATACTTTCCACCGGCCTGGCCCTCGGCAGGCGCCTTCGCCATTGGACTTGCCGTGGACTGGTGCGGTATTAGTCCGTTGCCGTGGATGATATGGGTTTCAGTCGTGTCGTAGTTCAGGAACCGGACCGTGACACCACCGGTATGCGCGCGAATTTCGGATTGCGCGACTTCGCCGCGCGTCGGTCGATCGTACATGTGTGGGCGCAGGGTTCCCGGCCCAGCAAGACGAACCTCGTAGATCGGATTCACTTGCAGCGGAACATCCATCGTTGCCAGGATGCTCTGCCCGCCGAAATCGGCCTGAGCGTTAACGTGAAAATGCCCGTCACCGCCCGCGGGCTGGGATTTGAAGCTGGGCGCGCGCGAGCTAACGTTTACTTCAACTTCAAAGTTTGTGCTCGCGTCTTTGACCAGCTCGATCCGAGACGGCGTAACCGTAAACACAATGTCTGAGCCGACCTTGTGATTCGTGTCGAGATCGGCCTTGTCGGCAAACAGCGTCACCGGACCCGCGAAATCGCCGATCGCTTTAAGCGTGAGAATGAATTTCTTTTTTTCGCCGAGATTGGTGTTCACCTCGGTAACGGTTCCTTGCAATTGAATATTTGCCGTTCCCGTGGCCGTGGATGGATCACCGGTGTGATCGCCCGTGCCCGGCTGGCTCGTGCCTGGGCTCACGGTCTCTGGCGGTTGATCCGGATTGCCCGGCGCAGTCTGAACTGGGTCAGACGGAGCAGGTTGACTCGAATTGCCCTGCGGTTGACATGCGCTGCTCAACAGAGCCAGCGCGAGAATCGCAAAGCCCTCGCCAAAGCCTCGAAATAGTTTGTTTCTACTCATGGACGTCTACCCCCGTAGAATTATTGGATACGAAATCAAATCATTCGTAATCGCGTGCGACAGTCACTGCACCACTCAGCGGATCGTCACTAATTGGAGAGGAATTGAATTAAGGTGCGAATGAAATGGCTGGCAATGTTCGTTCGTATGGAATGTCCATCCACCACACCCAGCCCACCCTCACCCCTTTTCACTGGTACCCCGCCGTCGAACCACCTACCCCACTTCCCTAAGCCCCGAGCCGGCGTTGAAGCTATTGAGCGCTGAAATTTAAACTTCTTTCTTTTGCCTACAACTGATTAAACGCTCAACGTCACCGGCACGTGCGCTCATTTATAAATGACGGGCGGGTTTAAAGATGCGAATGACTTCGCAAGAGATAAACATATTCCGAATTAACAAAACGCTGGGGTCGAGACTTTTCCATACGACTGAATGTGAACTGGCTCACTAACACGCTCATCGCTGAAACGAAGCGTGCTACACACAGTTCATGGGTAAGACGAGCGAAGCAAAAAAAGAATTGGATACTGCACAGTTGATCTGTCGCCCTAGCCAAGGAGCCCGCATCGTGCGACGCGTAGTTGGCTGAGCCATAAGGCAAGTCAAAAACCGGCGAGACTCGTCCATCGGCATGTGTTACACACGCATCGCTGACCCACCTAACGTAACAACGTAGATCAACGCGACAATCGCTACAAACATGAAGCCGAGGTGTAGCCAGCTCCACAGCGCGTAGCGGCGCGCGAGGCGTTGGGGTGCGAGGTTGGCGAGGAGGAACAGGCGCCCGTCGGCGGGCTTGCGCAGAATGTGCACGCCGTCTTGCAAGCGAATCTCATGGTGGCGCCGCTCCACTTCCGCGCGCGCCGCCTTGCGCGCGGCTTCCCATTCGTTGAGGTCGATCACGCCGTTTTTGTCCGCATCGAAACGCGCCAGCAGTGCGGGCTGGTTGCGTTTCCACTCGTTCAGCACCGCGTTGATGTCGTCGCGCAGGTTGAGCTCGGCACTGGCGCCGCCTTCGGTAACCAGTTCGCCGATGGCATACAGCGGTTCACCGGGGCGCAGGCTCCACTCCGTGAGGCGATAACCGTTTTCCGTCCACTGCCGCTTGTGCGTGGTGATGACTTCGGCGTGCTCGGGAACAATCACACAAGACCCGCTACCATCGTTCAGCAGAAAAGTGTCGTGCGAAATTTCATCGGCGACGCGTTCCCAGCCGTTGTCGGCTTCGCGCTCGGAAATGCAGCGAAACCATACACACGGATAGCCGGAGCGTTTTCCCAGCGGCGCCTCATTGGGAAAGGTTGCGGCACGCCCAAACAGCTCGGTATAGCCCTGCGCTGCCGAGGCGATCCTGGAGGTTGGCGTGTCGCTGACCAAACGATAGCGTCGCAGGTTGACAAACCACGCGATGAGACTCGCCAGCGCTGCCAGCGCCAGGCACACGAGGCCGGCGCGGGTTTCGCGCAACAGCACACCGGCCACGATCAAGACGACACCGAACGCCGAACCGGTGAGGTTGACGAAGTCGTGCCGCCAGGTTGCGCCGAAACGCAGCATCGATGCGCTGTGGCGCCGCGATCAGGAGAACAGTTTCTTCACATCGGCGTCGGCGGTTTCCGACGCCTGGAACTTGAGCAGCTTGAACGCTGCGAACTTGAACAGGTGCGCGATCACGACATCTGGAAACTGCTCGATGTGCACGTTGTTGACGTTAACGCTTTCGTTGTAAAACTCACGCCGGTCGGCAATCGCGTTTTCCAGATTGCTGATGCGGCCTTGCAGATGTTTAAAATTCTCGTTGGCCTTCAGCTCGGGATAGTTTTCGACCAGCGCGAATAAATTACCAAGACCGGTGCGCAAAGCGCTTTCCGCCGACCCCAGCGCACCCATGTTTTGCTGCTCGCGCGCCTGAAATACCTGCGCCCGCGCCTGCATGACTTTTTCCAGCGTCTCCTGTTCATACTGCATGTACTGCTTGCAGGTCTCCACGAGCTTGGGCAATTCGTCATGGCGCTGCTTGAGCAGCACGTCGATGTTCGACCACGCCTTGCCGACGTTGTGCTTGACCGTCACCAGACTGTTGTAAGTCACCACGGCGTAGATCAATACCACGCCGATGATCGTTAACAATACGTACCAGAACATGAATCCTCCTTCTCTTGCGTTTGGTTAACCGGCTAATTTTGCAGCGTGCGCAGCCGCCGGGGCATAAACCTGATAACCGTTTCGTCCGGTTTTTTTGATGTCGTACATGGCCGCGTCGGCACATTTCACCAGCAGCTCGAATTCTTCGCCATGCTGCGGATATAGAGCGATTCCGATACTGGCGCCGATATCGGCATGCCGATCGTTGGGCAAATCGATCGGCAGCTTGAAGCACGCGAGAATTTTCTCGGCGACGCTCGGTGCGGCATCCGGGTATTCGCCCAGCGATACGGCGACGAGAAATTCGTCACCGCCGATGCGTGCGACCGTGTCGTCTTGGCGCAGCGCTTTTTTCAAACGGTGCGCGATTTCGACCAGCACCCGGTCACCAGCGTCATGACCATATTGATCATTGATGGGTTTGAATCGGTCAAGGTCGATGACGAAAATCGCCAACACGACGCCGTCACCGCGCGCGCGTTCGATGGACGATCGAATGCGCTGTTCCGCGGAACGGCGGTTGAGCAACCGGGTCAGGTGGTCGTGCTCAGCCTGAAACTGGCTCTGCGCCTCTTGGGCTTTGCGTTCAGTAATATCGCTGAATATCCCTTCGACGATCGTGCCGATGGCGAGCGCCTCTTCACCGTCGCCGCGCACCTTGGTAAACAGGCAGTGCACCCAGCGTGCGTCGGCGACCGTCTCGGTGCGCAGCGCGAAATCGCCCGACACCGTCTGCGCGTCGCCGGTCATCTTTCCGATCAACCCGGTGACTTGATCGTGCTGGGCGAACACGGCCTCGATAAATATCTCGCCCTGGCGCCCGGCCCGTGCGGCGATTTCCGTTCCAAGGATGCGCATACATGCGGCGTTGGATGCGATGAGCGTGCCGCGTCCGTCGATCAAAAATATTCCGGCGCTGGCGGACTCGAAAATCATGCGGTACTGACGCTCCAGCTTCTGGACGTGTGCACGCAGACGGCGCTCGCCGTCGAGCGTCTGTTGCACCGTATCGAGCAAGCGGTTCGTGTCTCCGACTAAAATGCCGATCTCATCGTGTTGACGACCACGCGGATAGTGCAGCCGGCGCGCATCGCCGGGCGTGATTTGATGGAGTTCGGCCACCAATGCCTTGATGGGCGCGGTGAACGTGCGGTGCACCACCACCATCACCAGAACCACCACGAGCGCTGTGTAACCCAACAGCAAAACGGTCTGCCCAACGGCGATGCGCCGGGCATTACCGTCGATCACCGCGTGCGACGGCACGATGCGTAGTTCTCCAACGCCTGCTTCGGAACTGAACGGTGAATTGAGCGGAAACACAATCGCGTGCATGGCGGCATCGCCAGCCGCGGGCGGCACACCCGCCGATACGGACAATCCCCGGCGGCTGACCAACTCAACGTGCGCAACGATCTCGTTCTTGACAAGACCCTTGACCACATCGTCGGCCAACTCGGGGTTGTCCAGATATACCGAGATGGCCGCGGTTGCCTGCACTGTCTCGGCAAGCTGGCGGATGCGGGTTTCCGCAGCGAAAAATTCGTCGGAATAAGTGCGTTGATAAGTGAAAAGTGCGGCGATCGCCGCGATCAGCAAGGCGCTGGCGGCGATGGTACGCGCAACGCGCAAATGAAGTTGCTGGCGCATTTTATTTGAGCCTGAAAACAACCTTCACTTTGCCATTGAGCACCGCGTCGTCGATGTAGGCGATCGCGTCGCGATTTTCCATCACCGCCTTGAGCACCGCATCCGGCGTCCGCAACACGCGCGGCGGCGAGGCCCGGCCGGTAAACATCAGCCGCGCCCAGTACGCGTTGATTTGCGCCACCGTCTTTCCGGTCAGCGCATGATAGTAGCCCTGGCGTGTTGCGGAATCCGGCAGATGGTCGATCGGCAACGCGGGGTTGCCGTCGGGAAAATTAATTTGTCCGCCCATGAACAAGTCGATGACTTGCTCGCGCTTCAGCTCGGCCACCGGATTGGCCGGATTGACGATAACGACAGTTTCGGCCCGTGCCGTGAGCGCGAGGACGGCGAAACTGATGCAGACAAGAAGGCGCCGGTTCATGACTAGAAGACGAAATTCAGATTGGCGCTGAACGTGGTGACGCGGCGCGCGCCGGCAACCGGGCCGTTGTCGTTCCACCACAAGCCGCCGCCGTGGCGGTCGATGGTCGTGTGATCCAGTTGTAACTTCAGCGCGACATTGGCCAGACAATCCCAGCGCGCGCCCAGCGACACCGTGCGCTGCGAAATGCGCGCACCCTGGTAGAACGACGTTACCGCTCCGGCCAGTTCGTCGAACGACGGATCGGGGGCGGTCACGCTCGTGGCCTCGCCGCGTGGTTGGGCGGCGGCGACCATCGCATACGGCAACCACGCATCGAAGCGATGCCCGACGCTTAGATAACCGCTGGCAAAAGACGTGATGCCATCCCATTTGGAATCCAGATAGCCAAGCTCGGTCTGCGTCACCCAGACGTTGTCGTCGTAACCCAGTCCCGCAGAGTAAAATGCATGTCCTTGCCGCGCGCGCTCAGCCCGGCAGCGACCGGGGCCGCGTCCGTCCAGCCGAATTGCACTGCGTCGCTGAGCGCCTCCTGCAGCGGCAGCAGCGCGCGCAAATCAGCATCGAAGCGGACGCGCGCCGCACCCGCGCGCACCTGCCAGCGTTCCGCTTCGTACGTCAGGTTGGCCCCGGTGAAAGGTTTGAATTCGAGCCGCGACGAGGCGTCGTCCCCTGCCGGGAGTGCGGTGTCGGTGACGCCGCCGGAAAGCGTCGCTTGCAGTTTGCCGGAACCCACGCGCGCGACATATCCGGCATCGGCGCCGTCGATATGCTGCACAATCAGCGCGCCGTAGAACTCGTGCGGCGGACGCATCCACGCATACGCGAAACCAACATCGCGATAATCCGACAACATGTAAAGACCGGTACCCAGACGTCCGGCGCGCAGCATGAAACCCGACTGCGGCTGGTAGCGAATAAAAGCCCACTCCAGACTTTGCGCGAACGTCGGCTCGGCGCGCTTTTTAATCACGACCTGCGCCGATACGTTCAGCTCGTGCGTCAGCGCCGCATCCATTTGCAGACCCAGCAGCGAATCGGTTTGCCACGCCCAGTCGCCGTCAAACGTATCCGGTTGCAACAGATCGCGCTGCATCGACAGCTCCGCGTCGCCGTGCACGAACCCCAGCGTGCCGAAGCCGCTGAAACGAATCGGTTGGTCCTGCGCTGCGGTTTCCGCGCGCGCGGCGGCTACGACGACGAAGAGCATGAGCGGCATCGCCAGCCAGCGAACATAACCTGCGAATGCAGCGGCACGTGGTTTGTCGCGCATTGCATCGGCTAGCATGTAGAAAAAAGGTGTCATCGGCCGCGCCTGTGTATCGCACACACAGTATCGGGATATCGCCGCAGGGCTTGAGCGCGCGATGCGCGCTCCCACATCGCCGCCGCTTGCCCAGCGCGCGCGGCGGCGCCTACACTGCGGGCACGACTACAACGACGTCACCCGACCCCATGGATACCGCCGCGTTACGCGCTTTTTTTACTGTTGCCCAAACGCGCTCGTTTTCGCAGGCCGCGCTGCAATTGCATATCACCCAACCGGCGGTCAGTAAACGCGTCGCGGCACTGGAAACGGAACTCAATACGCGGCTGTTTGATCGCGTCGGGAAAAAAGTTTCTCTCACCGAAGCAGGTCATGCGCTGCTGCCACGCGCGCAGCACATACTCGACGAAATGGCCGACAGCCGCCGCGCGCTCGCCAACCTGTCGGGAAAAGTCTCCGGGTTGTTGAGCATCGGCACCAGCCACCACATCGGCCTGCATCGTCTGCCGCAGGTGCTGCGCGCATTTCACGCTGCGTACCCCGACGTGGAACTCGATCTGCGCTTTATGGACTCGGAGGCGGCGTGTGCCGCCGTCGCCAAGGGCGAACTGGAACTGGGCATCGTCACACTGCCACCGGAGCCGTTAAAAAATCTCGTCATGACCCCAATCTGGGACGATCCGCTGGGCGTAATCGTCGCGGCGCATCATCCCCTCGCTAAGGCGCAGCGTGTGCGGCCGGAAACGCTCGCGCAATATCCGGCCGTGCTGCCCGGCCAGGGAACGTACACGCGCGAAATTCTGGAACGCGCGTTCGCGCCGCTGGGTATGCGCGTACCGGCGCGCATGTCGACCAATTATCTCGAAACCATCAAGATGCTGGTGACCATCGGGCTGGGCTGGAGCGTGTTGCCGCTGGTGATGGTGCGCGGCAAGGAATTGCGAGTGTTGAAACTGCAAGGCGTCAACCTGCACCGCACCTTGGGCACGGTGCGCCACCGCGCACGCACCCCGTCGAACGCCGCGCAAGCGTTGGTGGATTTGCTGTTAAAGGAAAAGCGATAGCCTGCGCCCGGATTGCGGGCAGATAATGACACTTTAATTTTTCGCGGACGGCGTCGCCAAGCTTGACCGCAACCAGAGCGAGCGGCTATCTTACCGGCCGTCGCTTGCCACACATTCGTAATAAATAATAGCGAGCGAACTTAGCGGGGGCTAGGAAGCAGTAAGCAGGGAGGGAGCTGGGCATGCTTTCGGGGAATTTCTTCGCTCATCACTACACTACATCGCCGTGTTACGCGCGGCATTTGCCGATTTCTACCCACCTGGTGTTCTCATCTTGCGCTGAAGTTAACGGCGCGGCACGCGCGCATGGTTCGCAATCGGCCCGTTGTTGTCGGCCGCGCCGAGTTGCGCACATGATCCCCAAAGAGGGGGCGCCTGGTCTTGGCAATCTACGGAACGATTCACGTTATATGTTTAATGAAATTAGGAGGCATTGGTGAATATGGATACTGCTGCAACATTACATTACGCACGTCGGCTCGGCTCTGTGGCGCTCGGGTCTATCATCACGCTGGTCGCTTCAATGAGCCAGGCATCGCAGCCGGATCCGTATCTGCGTCCAGCGGTCGTACCCGCCTCGTCCGACAATCAGTTCTCCCAGGCGCGCGTGGAACTCGGCAAGTCGCTGTTTTTCGACCCGCGCCTGTCCGGTTCCAAGTGGATCAGTTGCGCAACTTGTCACAATCCGGCACTGGGCTGGTCCGACGGTCTGCCGACCGCCATCGGCAAAGACATGAAGGTGCTGCACCGCGCCACGCCCACGATCTTGAATACCGCGTATCAGAAACGTCAGTTCTGGGACGGCCGCGCCAGAACCCTGGAAGAGCAGGCACTCGGCCCGATCGTCGCCGAAACGGAAATGAACGGGAATCTGGACGAAGTGCTCGAGCGGCTCGCCGCGGTTCCCGGCTACGTGAAGCTGTTCGACAGCGCCTATCCCGGCGAGGGCATTACCAAGAACACGCTGGCCAAAGCGCTAGCGAACTTCGAACGAACCATTGTGTCGACCGAGTCCCCGTTTGATCGCTGGCGCAAGGGTGATCGCAACGCAGTCAGCGAGTCCGCAAAAAACGGCTTCAAAATATTCGTCGACGAAGAAAAAGGGCGCTGCGTGTTGTGCCATCAAGGATTCAACTTCACCGACAACGGCTTTCATAACATCGGCCTGAAGGGGAACGAAGATCCGGGCCGTTTCGCCCAAGTCCCGGTGAAAATCTTAAAAGGCGCGTTCAAAACGCCGACATTGCGCGACGTGGCGATTACCGCTCCCTACATGCACAACGGCGCGTACAACACCCTGGCCGAAGTCATTGAACACTACGACCGCGCGGGCGAAGACAAGAACGAGATTCCGGATCCCAACATGCGGCCCCTGCAGTTGACCAGCCAGGAAAAAGCCGATCTGGTGGAGTTTCTGAAAACGCTGACGGGTCGGCCGTTGCGCGTCTCCGTTCCCAGTTTGCCGCAGTAGCTGGAAATGCCAAGGAGGCGACCATGCGTGCTTGGCTCGGAAAGTTATCTCTGTCGATGTCGATTCTGTTCATGATGGTGTGGACCAACCAGGCCGCTGCCGGTGAGTACGAAATCGGGCAAAACAAAAAACGTTTTACGGTCAACGGCAAGAAGGTCGATGTGCTGCGAATCAATGTCGGCGACACCGTGCGCTTCAAGAACGAAGACCCGTTTTATCACGGCATCTACTCCGTCTCCGACATCAGCACGTTCGAATTGGGCGCGTTTCGCAAAGGCCAGTCGCGCAGCGTAAGCTTTAATAAAGCCGGTAAAGCCGAAATCGAGTGCGCGGTGCATGCGGACATGTACATGGTCATCGAAGTGAACGCTATCACTGCCACGAAATCCGTGAATAAACGCATTCAGGCGGCGCAGTAACATGCGCCGCTCACGCGTGCGTAGAACATGTTCCGGCGCCACTTTTGTCCGTTCGGAATACCGATGTCCACATCAGTTGGTACTGGAAGAATAGATATGACCCCATCCATTTCCGTTCGAGTTGTAGTTCTGGCCACCGCGCTGCTGTGCGCATTCTGCACATCGGCAGGCGCTGATGAATATCAAGTCGCACAGAACGCCAAACGTTTCATGCTGAAGGGCAAGCAAGTGGAGAAAATGACCATTCACGTGGGCGACACGCTGCGCTTCAAAAATGAGGATCGTTTTTTTCACAACATATTCTCGCTGTCGGAAATCCAGTCGTTCGATCTGGGCTCCTTTCCCAAGGGCGATTCGCGTATCGTGACCTTCGAGCAGGCGGGCGTCGCCGAACTGGAGTGCGCCATCCATCCAGAAATGAGCCTGACGGTGGAGGTGAAGTAACATGTTCCCGGCTTACGTGACTCTCGCGCTGCTCGCTGCCCCGGTGGTTTCGGGTTCGTCGGCGACCGACACCCGCGAAGCGGTAAACGCGGAGCACTCCAAACCCGTGGTACGCGGCGGTCTGGTGTATAAAAGTTATTGCGTACCGTGCCACGGCGAAACCGGCAACGGCGTGTCACTCGCAAGCCCGCTGTATAGCACGCTAAATCTGACCATCAAACCCGCTGCGTCCGCACGTCACGAACAAATCGTGCGCAACGGGGGTAAAGCGCTGGGCAGGTCGGCCTACATGCCGGCATGGCAAGACGAGCTGTCGGAGGAGCAAATCACCGACGTAGTGGAATACGTGGGTGTGCTGGGTAGCGCCGAAGGCCGCGGCCAGGTGGTTTTCAAAACCAACTGCATTCTTTGTCACGGCGTGAACGGCGACGGCAATGGACGCGCGGCGCGCTTGTTAAACCCGCCTCCGGCCAATCTGACGCGCAGTGACAAAAACGATGTCTACAAAGAAATGATTATCACCATGGGCGGCGCGGCCATGGGGCGCTCGCCGCGCATGCCGGTGTGGGGGCAGCAGCTCTCCCGGCAGGAAATTACCGACGTGGTGGCTTTTCTACGCACCATCCTGGTTGTGCCGCCCGCGGCGACGTGGGGATTCTGAACTCCGTACGCGCATATCATAGTCAAAGCCATTCCGCTGCCCTTCCCTTGGGCAACGCACTTCAGCGACCCTGACGGTTGTCGCGCGGCACAAACCGCCAAGCGACTACAAATGCCAGCGCGCTAAATGCTCCGGCGCCGGCGAACGTTGCCGCGCCGCCCAATCCGTCCCACAGGTAACCCGCGTACAGGCTGCCGACGGCGCCGCCGAGGCCGAAACTCAGGCTGCTGTAGAGCGCCTGCCCTTTGCCTTGATGCTTGCCGACGAAGTAACGGTGGATGAGTTCAATCGCGACGGCGTGATAAATCGCGAAGCTGGCGGCGTGCAGCGTTTGCGCGAGCACCACGACAGTTAAATTGTCAACATACACGCCGATGACGATCCAACGTGCGGTGGTGAGCGCCGCACTGAGCAACAACAACGACCGCAAGCCAAAACGCCCGATGAGCCGGTGCATCACCAGAAACAGACCGACTTCGGCGATCACCCCCAAGGCCCAGAGTTGCCCGATCAACGTGCGCGAGTAGAAATGTTCTTCGAGGTAAATCGTGTAGAAGGTGTAATAAGGCCCGTGGCTGGCCTGCATCAGAAAGCACACCACAAGTAGAGCCAGAACTTCACGCCGCTGCAGCAGTGTGCGCAACGGCTCATGCGCACTATGCGAGTGACCTGTGGCGTTTTCCGACACCCACAAGCTCGCGATGAAGATGCCGCCAATCAGCGCGAGTACGGCCATCGGCAACACGCTCTCGCCGTAGTGCTGCAATACCGGCCCCAGCGCCGCCACCGACACAATAAAACCAATCGACCCCCACAACCGGATGCTGCTGTAACGATGGGTCGAGTCGCCCAGGTGCGTCAACGTGGTGGCTTCAAACTGGGGCAGCGCCGCATTCCAGAAAAACCCGTACACCAGCATCACCAGCAACAACCACCAGTAACTGTGCGCGAAGAACACGCCGATAAATGCCAACACCGCGCACGCACAACCCACGCGCACGACGCTCATACGCTTGCCGGTATGGTCGGCGATCCAGCCCCACACATTGGGGGCAACGACTTTGGTGAAGCCGACGGTGGCCATCAGCTCGCCGATTTCGAGCGGCGAAAAATTCAGCGCGTGCAGATACAGCCCCCAGTACGGCAGGAATGCGCCGAGCGCGGCGAAGTAGAACAGGTAGAAGCCGGAGAGGCGCCAGTAGGGCACCGTCATGGGGAGCATCGGGCAAACTGCAAAGCTACGATACGTTTAGTAATGCGTGCGCGCTGATCAATCGGGAATATACAGAGTATCCGAATCGTGCGATTCGTCTGATTTTTTCGCAACATCTTGGATGCCGGTTTCTTCATGTTCGTCGACAACCAGCGTTGCTTCCTGCACGTCGACAACGTGGGTTTCTTCATAGGTGTCGAGCACGAGGGTTTCTTCCTGCTCGTTAGCTGCGTCCGGTTCGTCAGACACCTCGACGAGGTCACTCTCGTCATGCATATCGACCAAGTCGGCGTCTTCATGCACATCGACAGCGCGTGCCGGCACCACCGGCGTCGCCGAGCGCACATCCATATTCTGAGCACGGTGACGCAGCGCGTGGTCCATCAGCACCAGCGCAAGCATGGCTTCGGCGATGGGCGTGGCGCGGATTCCGACACAGGGATCATGACGACCGGTGGTAATCACTTCGACCGGGTCGCCGTGCACGTCGATACTCTTGCCCGGAATGAGGATGCTGGACGTCGGCTTGAGCGCGATGCTCACGGTAATGTCTTGTCCGGACGAAATGCCGCCCAGCACACCGCCCGCGTTGTTGCTGAGAAACCCATGCGGCGTCATTTCATCGCGATGCTGCGAGCCTTTTTGTTCGATGCTTGCGAAGCCCGCGCCGACCTCGACACCTTTCACCGCATTGATCGCCATCATCGCGTAGGCGATGTCGGCGTCGAGCCGGTCGAACACCGGCTCGCCCCAGCCGGGCGGCACGCCGTACGCAACCACGTTGATGCGTGCACCGATCGAGTCGCCGGCCTTGCGCAGCGCGTTAATATAATCTTCAAGCTCCGCAACCTTCGATGCATCCGGGCAGAAAAACGGATTGTTCTCAACCTCGTCCCAATCGAACGCTTCTGCCTTGATCGGGCCGATTTGCGCCAGGTAGCCGCGAATCATCACGCCGTAGCGCTCGAATAAATATTTCTTAGCGATCGAGCCGGCGGCCACGCGCATGGCGGTTTCACGCGCCGACGAACGCCCGCCGCCACGATAGTCGCGCACGCCGAACTTTTGCTGGTAGGTGTAATCCGCGTGACCCGGCCGGAAGCGGTCCATGATTTTTGAATAATCTTTGGAGCGCTGGTCTTCGTTGTAAACCAGCAGGCCGATCGGTGTGCCGGTGGTCTTGCCCTCGAACACGCCGGAAAGAATTTGCACCCGGTCGTCTTCGCGGCGCTGCGTGGTGAATTTGGACTGGCCGGGTTTGCGTCGGTCGAGATCGGTTTGCAAATCCGCTTCCGACAATTCCATGCCGGGCGGGCAGCCGTCGACGATGCAACCCAATGCGGGGCCATGACTCTCGCCGAAGCTGGTCACCGTGAAAAGTTTACCGATTGTGTTTCCTGACATAGCCTCGCATTGTAGCGAGTTCCGACGCGAACCAAAACCCGCTACTGGGAATTCGTTTTGTTTTGCTCCGCGGGCGCGGTCTTAGGCGGTAACGATATTGCCGGTGCGATCATGCCAGTCGCCGGATTTTTGATCGGCAACCCCGGCAGTTGTACGGCTGACGGCGTCGTGGGCGACTTCGCCGCCGGGGCAGCGCTTGGCGTAGCAGCATCAGGTTTGGATTTTGGTTTTACCGATGGCGCAGCGGCTTTTATTGGCACTGGCGTCGCGGTGGGCGCAATTTTCTTGGCTGGCGCGCGAGTCTCAATAACTTTTACCGGCGTCGGAGTTGGCGTTGGCGTTGGCGTTGGCGTTGGCGTTGGTGTCGGGATAGCTTCGGCAATTTTCGCCGGCTCCGCCCGCGGCGCGGTTTGAATGGGTTCTGCTGTCGGCGGCGCGTCACCGGCAGCGCGTTTTTCGTTTTCTTCTTTACGCAACAGCGCATCTTCGGTTTCTTTGTTCATTACGATGATACTGATGCGGCGATTGATCGGGCTGAGCGGATTGGATTTGTCGAACAACGCGGTCGAAGCCAAGCCCACCACGCGTGCGATTTTTTCCTCACCCACGCCACCGCGCACCAATTCGCGGCGGCAGGCGTTGGCACGATCGGACGATAATTCCCAGTTGCTGAAATCCGCGCCACTCGAATACGCGCGCGCGTCGGTATGTCCGGCAATGCTGATATGGTTGGGCACAACCGCGATCATTTTGCTGACCTCATGCAAAATTCCCCGGGTGTACGACTGCAAGTTGGCGCTGCCGACGTCGAACATCGGGCGGTTTTCCTTGTCGACAATCTGTAGCCGCAGACCTTCGGGAGTAATGTCAAGCAGCAGCTGATCTTTAAACGGCTTCAACGCCTGGCTCGCATCGATCGCTTGTTTTAATTCATCCAACAACGATTCGAGCCGCTTCTTGTCTTTTTCGGTTTCGATCATCTTGGCGTCGGCGGCGCTCACCGCTATAGCTCTCGCGGCACTCTCGTCCGGAACATCTTTTACGTTGACCGACGTCGTTTCCTGGTTGGGTTTTTTCTGGTTGTTGCGCGGCGAATCCATACCCCCACCCATGTCGATGAGACTGGTGCTTGATCCGCCTTTGCCCTGAATCGCACTGGGATTATCGAAGTAATCCGAGATCGCCTTGCGCTCGCCTTCGGTGGTGAAACCCATCAGCCACATGAGCAGAAAAAACGCCATCATGGCGGTAACGAAATCGGCGTACGCGACTTTCCACGAGCCGCCGTGATGCGCGTGGGCGGCTTTTTTGATTCGCTTGATTATGATCGGTCGTTGTTCCACTGGCAGACCCCGTTAGTTCATCGAAAACTTATGGGCCTTTTTTCTTCTTCACGTGGTCTTCCAACTCGAGGAAACCGGGGCGCTCGGCGGAGAACAACACTTTGCGTCCGAACTCGACGGCGATTTGCGGGCTATAGCCATTCAACGTGGCGAGAAAACACACCTTGATGCACTGAAAAAACTTGGCTTCTTCGTCCACCATGTGTTTGTAGTAGGTGCCCATCGGCCCGACAAATCCGTAGGCCATCAAAATGCCCAAAAAGGTGCCGACCAAGGCGGCCGCGACGTGGCCGCCGATTTCGGTGACCGGCCCGCCTAACGAGCTCATGGTAATCACCACGCCTAACACCGCGGCGACGATACCGAAACCGGGCAAGCCGTCGGACATATTGGTCAGCGCGCTCGCGACACGCTCCCCTTCCTGGTGATGCGTCTCAAGCTCCACATCCATGAGCGCTTCAAGCTCAATCGGATTCATGCTGCCGCTGACCATCAGGCGCAAATAATCCACGATGAAATCAGTCACGTGATGATCGTGCAGCAGCTTCGGATAAGCCTGAAATACGGCGCTTTGGGTGACATCGTCGATGTCTTTTTCCAAGGCCATGATGCCCTCCTTGCGCGCCTTGGAAAACAGGTCGTACATCAGCGCCAGCATATCCATGTAGACCGATTTGTCATACTTTGGCCCCTTGAGAAACTTGGGCAACCCGGCCAGCGTTTGTTTAATGACCGAACTTGGATTCGCCACCACGAACGCGCCCGCTGCCGAGCCGCCGATAATTAGCAACTCGAAGGGCTGCACAATGGCCATCAAGTGACCGTGCGAAGCCAGATAGCCGATAATGATGGACGCAAATACCAGGCCGAAGCCGATGAGCAGTTTCATAGTTGTGTGCGCAAGTAGATGAGTAATGGACGCAATTACTATCGGTACGCGGATCGCGTACTTTAAGCACACAACCAGAAAATTATTGTTACCGGACGGGAATCAACTGACGTGCAAACCGCGCTTTTTGAAGGGACGCAAGGTGGTGCCGACGCTCTGCTGCACGAAGCGCGTGCGGTGGGGGTTTTCGCGGGCGATCTTGGCCCAGTATTCGCCCGGATAGAGGCCCGCTGATTCGTACACACTGGGCGGCGGATAAAATAACGAATTCACTTGTTCACGAAATACTCGTCGTACCACGAAGCGCATTAAACGCATGCGCCAACGTGGCATGGCGTTGAGGGCGTTTTCCAGGTTGTCATGCGCGTGCGACAAATGGCGCGAAGCATCAACCAGATGGGTGCGCACCATTTCGTCAATCGCCGGACACAGGCCGGCGTGATTTTTGCGCAAGCCGCGAAACACGCGATTGACGATTTCCTCGCCGGCATACATCACCGTCCAGAACGCCGCGGAATCCAACGCGCTGTGGCGTGCGATAAAACGACTTAGGACAGTCGGCACCACGCCACGTGAACGTTGCAGGCCGGAGCGACGCAGCAATTCCAACATCATGAGTCCGTGCCCGATGTGCTCACGCGCCATGTGCAACCGGTAGTTAGCATGGCTGAGCGGTTCGCCCGGCCGCTGCATCACGCGACTGACACGTTCAATAAACACCGTTTCGAAGCGTTGCACTGTAACCAGCAAATGCATGAATTCATGGCGTGACAACATGCGGCGCTGGTCTTCCGGCAAGGACATGAATTCCGCCCAGCCAAACAGCGAAACCGCCGCTTCCGGCAACCAAAATGCGCGCCGTTCCATGCGGTCCCACGGCACACGCGCCAATGGATCAATGTAGGGCGTACTGGTGGAGCTCAGATGCTCTACCAGTCGCGATGAAGGATCGTTTGTTCCAAGCATGCAAACATCCTATCTAGAAGCATGGCGTCAAGTAAAGGCAGGCTTGGGGAATGTTACGTGAAATGCCAACTCCTCCGCTGACACACGGCGCGTGAACGGCAAATTGCGCCACCGTATGTTCTAGTTTAAGCTTCCCGGTCCTTGAAAGCGGCACATCCTTAGAACAGGATTTTATCGCTGGATGATTTTGGAGAGGTGGCCGAGCGGTTGAAGGCGCACGCCTGGAAAGTGTGTATACGGAAACGTATCGAGGGTTCGAACCCCTCCCTCTCCGCCAAATTTTTAATCATAGAGGTGATGTTTCCCGTGTGACGAGTTTAGGACTGGGTAGGTTCGAACCCTCGATTTATTCAGCGGGTTCGACAAATTCGCCGGGAGCGAATTTGGTCAGCGGAGCTGACCCCGAAGGGGCGAAGCGCAGGATGCGCGGAGCAGCCCCCTCCCTCTCCGCCAAATTTTTTTTAGCGCTTTGAATATCAGTTCCGTTTCAATGGTGGTCTGTCTTGGTCCCCTCGCGACGGTATGCCGTGAACCCCGTCAGACCCGGAAGGGAGCAGCGGTAACGGTGGACCCGGGCGCCGGGGTGTGGCTGGGGCAGGTCACCGCCAAATTCGAACTCCACTCGCGCATGAGGACGTGTACCCGCGATGAGTTATCAAGTCCTGGCACGCAAGTGGCGGCCGCGCAATTTTACCGAGCTGGTCGGGCAGGAACACGTACTGCGCGCGCTGATCAACGCGCTCGACAACGATCGTCTGCATCATGCGTTTTTGTTCACCGGCACGCGCGGCGTGGGCAAGACCACCATCGCGCGCATCTTGGCCAAATCACTGAATTGCGAAACCGGCGTCACGTCCAAACCGTGCGGCACCTGCAGCGCGTGTCGCGAAATCGACGAAGGCCGCTTTGTGGACTTGATCGAAGTCGACGCGGCCTCGCGCACCAAGGTTGAAGACACGCGCGAACTACTGGAAAACGTGCAATACGCGCCGTCACGCGGTCGCTACAAAGTCTATCTGATCGACGAAGTCCACATGCTGTCGACGCACAGCTTTAACGCGCTGCTTAAAACGCTGGAAGAACCGCCCCCGCATGTGAAGTTTTTGTTGGCAACAACTGACCCGCAGCGCTTGCCGGTGACGATTTTGTCGCGCTGTTTACAATTCAATCTGAAGCGTTTGCCGCAAGCCTCGATTCAAACCTATCTCGATGCGCTGTTGCTGCGCGAAGCGATTCCGTTTGAACCCGAGGCGGTGCATTTCATAGCGCGCTCGGCCGATGGCAGCATGCGCGATGCGCTCAGCCTGCTGGACCAGGCGATCGCCTATTGCGGCGGCAAACTCAGCGTTGCCGACGTGCGCGCGATGCTGGGCAGCATCGATCACGCCGATGTTTTCACTTTGCTCGATGCGCTCGCGCAGCGCGATGCAGGATTATTGTTCGCGCGCGTACGTGCGATGCAGGAACACGCCCCGGACGCCGCCGGTGTGCTCAACGAAATTAATTCCACACTGCATCACATCGCACTGGCGCAACAGGTGCCGGACGCCCTCGACGACACGCGCGGCGACCGCGCGCAGATCATGCAGTACGCGCAAAATTTCAGCGCCGAAGACGTGCAGTTGTTTTACCAGATCGGCGTGATCGGCCGCCGCGATCTACACCTGGCACCCGATCCGCAAAGCGGCTTTGAGATGACGCTGCTACGCATGCTGGCGTTTCAACCGCAGGATGAAACGCCCCGCACACCGGCAGCGCGCACCGGCAGCGCGCCGGCTTCGGCACCAACACCCCGCGCCGCGCCACCGACTGCCCAGGCGAGCACCCCGCCGCCAGCCGTCACGGTGCAACCTGGCGCCCAGGCAATTGAGCCTGACTGGAACCGGATGGTGCAGGAACTCGACATTACCGCCTTGACCAAACAACTGGCCACCAATTGCATCCTCAAAGAACACACGGGCGACGTGCTAAAACTGGAATTGCACGCCGCGCACAGCAAGCTGCTCACCGACAACACGCGCGAGCGCTTACAACTGGCACTGCAAACTTATCTAAAACAGCCGTTGCGCCTGCAAATCGACATTGGGCGCGAACCCCAGACCGAGTCGCCCGCGCAGTCGCAGCAACGCCAGCGCCAGGAACGGCAAACCGCAGCGCACCAATCGGTGGCTAAAGACTCACGTGTGCAGAGTTTGCTGGACACCTTCAACGCGAAGATCGACACCGACTCCGTGCAGCCGATCGACTAACTCCGCTATAATCCGGCGTCTCGCGTCCACAGCAACGAGGATTTTATGATGAAAGGCGGCTTAGGCAATTTGATGAAACAGGCTCAGCAGATGCAGTCGAATCTGCAAAAGGTGCAAGCGGAATTGCTCACGATCGAAGTCACCGGCCAGGCCGGCGGCAACATGGTCAGCGTGGTAATGACCGGCAAGCATGACATCAAACGCGTCACCATCGACCCGGCCCTGCTCAAAGACGATAAGGAAATGCTCGAAGATCTGATCGCTGCGGCGGTCAACGACGCGGTGCGCCAGGTGGAAAAAGTCACGCAAGAAAAATATCAAACCGTCACCGGCGGCGCGGGCCTGCCCGGCGGAATGAAACTGCCGTTTTCGTTCTGATGAATTCCAGCAACCTCATTGAAACCGTCATCGACGCGCTGCGTTGCCTGCCGGGCGTCGGCCCCAAATCAGCGCGCCGCATCGCGTTTCATTTGCTGGAACGCGACCGCGACGGCGCACGCAAACTGGCGCAAGCGCTGATCGGTGCCATCGATGGCGTCGGACGTTGTCAACAGTGCCGCACCTTGAGCGAATCACCGGTCTGCGCGTTGTGCGCCAACCCGCAGCGCAATCGGCAACTGTTGTGCGTGGTCGAAACGCCGGTGGACGCGCAAGCGATTGAACGTTCGACCGCGTATCGCGGTTTGTATTTCGTGCTGATGGGCAGACTCTCGCCGCTGGATGGCATCGGCCCGGCCGAAATCGGTCTCGATCAATTAGAGCGGCGCCTCGATTCCGAGCCGCCGATTCAAGAAGTCATTCTGGCCACCAACCCCACGGTGGAAGGCGAAACCACCGCGCACTTCATCAGCGAGCTGGTGCGCAAGCGCAATATCAAAGTCACGCGCATCGCCCACGGCGTGCCGCTGGGTGGCGAGCTCGAATATGTCGACAGCTCAACCTTGTCGCACGCCTTTAGCGGCCGCCACGAAATCTAATTCGATTTCCAATTCACAGCGATACGTCGTTGCCCCGCCTTGCCGTGCAACAAGCACTGTCTGCGGCAGGGCGCCTAGTCTCGCTGTGAATTGGAAATCGAATAAGCGCACTCGGTCGGCGTCGCTTGCCCTGTCTGCGCGCCGCCTTCGCGTTCACGCTTGATATCGAAACGATAGAAACGGAAGAAGCCGTAACCTGCGCGTTAGTTTGCATTTTCAATCTAAAGTTCTCGTCTGCATTGCCGTAACTCAAGCCCAATCATTCAGTGTTTTTTTGGCCCGCGCATTTCACCGCGCCGCCCGCTGAATCCGCCCTGGCTTCGAGGCACGCGCAACCCGTATGTCTGACAACAAACCCCAAGACCGCGCAGCACAAACCAGCCTGGTGGTGCGCTATGCGCCGTTGGTCAAACGCATCGCCTACCATCTGATGGCGCGTATGCCGCCGATGGTGCTGGTCGACGATCTGATTCAGGCCGGCATGCTCGGCTTGCTCGACGCCGGCCGCAACTACGACCCCACGCAAGGCGCGAGCTTTGAAACTTACGCCGGCATTCGCATCCGCGGCTCGATGTTGGACGAGCTGCGGCGCAACGATTGGGCGCCGAAGTCAGTGCATCGCAAGGTGCGCGAAGTCACCGAGGCGATTCGCAAAGTGGAAAACGCCATGGGCCGCGACGCGCGCGACCAGGAAGTCATGCAAGAGCTCGGCATGAACCAGGACGATTATTACAAGCTGCTGCAAGAAGCCGCGGTATTTCGCATGACCAACCTGGAAGACGTGGGCCTCGACGACGAAGCCATCCACCAAGGGCTCGGCGAACCGCAATCCACACCACTCACTGAACTGCAGGACGATGATTTCCGCAACGGTCTGTCGCGCGCCATCGCCGCGCTACCCGAACGCGAGCGCCTGATCGTGACTTTATATTACGATAACGAACTCAACCTGCGCGAGATCGGCACGGTGCTCGGCGTCAGCGAATCGCGTACCAGCCAGCTATTGAGCCAAGCACTGTTGCGACTGCGCGCACGGATGAAGACGTGGGTAACTTAGTGCAATCACTCACTCGATTGCGTCACACAATGCACCTGCATCGCAGGCACAATTGGCCGAGATAATTGGTCCCATCCCCGCGCAAATCCAGCGCGGTTGGGAATCATAAGAAATTATCAACGTGGCCAAGCGACTGTAAACATGTTTATGATTGAGCTGCGCGTCAAACAGGAAGGCATCCGGCGGTGAATATGGTCTGCACGCCCAAGCACTACTACAACCAAACGCCGCTGTACGAAATCA
>Ga0315281_10004147_pt1 | contig 21108 bp, 17 predicted proteins | sample YL17G07_0_MG_FD_204540 | JGI IMG/M metagenome (GOLD analysis project Ga0315281, IMG submission 204540) | Sediment microbial communities from Yellowstone Lake, YNP, Wyoming, USA - YL17G07_0 | ecosystem: Environmental > Aquatic > Freshwater > Lake > Sediment | place: USA: Wyoming | collected...
GCCTGCTTCAGCCCCATTGCCAAACTCTCCAGAGCGCCTTCTGGCAATTCCTTGGGTTTCCGCATGCCTTCCTCCTTTCAGAGAAAAGCATATCATATGTTGTCATTAGACCGCAACTTAGTATCAGGTCACAGGCGAGACGCCTGTGCCACTGTTGCTCAGAATTTATGGTGGGCAGTGCCCACCTTACATTTTTCTCCTTTTCAGGGGGTTGGGAGGGGAGTTTGAGGGGAGGGCGGGGGAGCACTTACAAAAAACTCGCCCGGCCCTCCCCTCAACCCACCTTTACTTTCCTTCCAACTGCGCCTTGATCTTCAGGCGCAGGGCATTCAGGCGGATGAAGCCGGTGGCGTCCGCCTGGCTATACCCGGTCCCGGCCTCAAAAGTGGCCAGGTCCGGCCGGTAGAGCGACCCGGGGGCCTTGCGGCCCGCCACCGTCACATTGCCTTTATACAGCTTCAGCTTGGCGGTGCCGGTCACCGGTTTTTGGGCTTCGTCGATGAGGCTTTGCAGGACGTAGCGCTCCGGGGCGAACCAGTAGCCGTAATAAATGAGTTCGGCATAGCGGGGCATGAGGCTGTCCCGGAGGTGCATCACTTCCCGGTCCAGGGTCAGGGACTCCACCGCCTGGTGGGCGGCCCGGAGAATGGTGCCGCCGGGGGTCTCGTACACCCCCCGGGATTTCAGGCCCACGTATCGGTTCTCCACCAGGTCCACCCGGCCGATGCCGTGGTCGCCCCCCAGTTCATTCAGCCGGGCCAGCAGATTCGCGGGGCTCAGGCGCTCCCCGTCCACGGCCACCGGGTCCCCGGCCTCGAAGTCGATTTCCACGTACCGGGGCTCATCCGGGGCCCGTTCGGGGGCCGACGTGAGGACGTACATATCCTCTGGCGGCTCCTCCCAGGGGTCCTCCAGGATGCCGCCCTCAAAACTGAGGTGCAGGAGGTTCCGGTCACTGGAATAGGGCTTCTCTTTAGTCACCGGCACCGGGATGCCGTGGGTCTGGGCGTAAGCCACCAGGTCCGAGCGGGACTCCATGTCCCACTCCCGCCAGGGGGCGATGATCTTAAGATCGGGCGCCAGGGCCTGGTAGGTGAGCTCAAAGCGCACCTGGTCGTTGCCCTTGCCGGTGGCGCCGTGGCTCACCGCGTCCGCCCCGCATTGCCGGGCCACGTCCACCTGGGCCTTGGCGATGAGGGGCCGGGCGATGGAGGTGCCCAGGAGATAGGCCCCTTCATACAGGGCGTTGGCCCGGAACATGGGCCAGATAAAGTCCCGGGCGAACTCCTCCTGGAGGTCTTCCACATAGACTTCCTCGGCGCCGGTGGCCAGGGCCTTGGCCTCCACCTCGGCCAACTCCTCCCCCTGGCCCAGGTCGGCGCAAAAAGCCACCACCGGGCATTTGTAAGTTTCCTTAAGCCACTTCAGGATCACCGAGGTGTCCAAACCGCCGGAATAAGCCAGGACGATTTTGGTGATATCAGCCATAGGTTTTCCTTGACCGCCATGAGTTGCAGCGAGCAATGAGCGCCCTACCAAGAGTAGTAGGGTGCGTCTTACGCACCACGATAAAAAACCGAAGCCATTTGGTGGTGCGTGAATCGCAGCCTACTTGACTTTCCCAATAAGCCTTAATTTATGGCGGGCGATGCCCGCCCTACACCTGGCACAGGCGGGACGCCTGTGCCACCAAATCTTCAGGGGTTGGGGGATGGGGTTTGGGGAAGGGGGCAGGGGCCCGCGGCCCCTGGCCCCCTTTCCCAAAAATCCTCACTCCAGCAGCCACTCCAGCAGCGCCTTCTGGAAGTGCAGGCGGTTCTCCGCCTGGTCCCAGGCCGCGGACTGGGGGCCGTCCAGCACCTCCGAGGTAATTTCCTCTTCCCGGTGGGCCGGCAGGCAGTGCAGCACAATAGCCTCCGGGGCCGCGGATTTCAGGAGTTCCACATTTACCTGGTAAGGCTGGAAAATTTTATGCCGGGCTTCGACCTCCGCCTCCTGGCCCATGGAGGCCCAGACGTCGGTGTTAATCACCTGGGCGCCGCTGACGGCCCAGTGGGGGTCCTGGTTCAGGTGGATCTCCCGCCCCGCGTTTCGGGCCTGCTCCAGCAGCGCCCCATCGGGTTCATAGCCCGCCGGGCAGGCCAGGTGCAGGGCGAAATCCAGGCGCAGGGCCGCGGTGATCCAGGAATTGGCCATGTTGTTGCCGTCCCCCACCCAGGCTACTTTCAGCCCCTGATAATGGCCCAGGCGCTCCTCTATGGTCATCAGGTCGCTCAACACCTGGCAGGGATGATGGCTGTCGGTCAGGCCGTTGATGACGGGGATCGCCGCATGGCGGGCGAACTCCTCCAAGGTCTCATGGGCATAGGTGCGGATGACCACCGCCTGCACATAGCGGGAGAGCACCCGGGCCATGTCGGCGATGGTCTCCCCCCGGGCCAACTGGGTTTGCCCCGGGGCCAGATAAATGCTATTGCCGCCCAGCTGGGCCATGCCGGCTTCAAAGGAGACCCGGGTTCGGGTGGAGGGCTTGTCGAAAATCATGGCCAGGGCCTGGCCGGCAAGCGGCTTGGGGTTGCGCCCCTGGCGATGGGCCGCCTTCATTTCCCGGGCCCGGGCCAGGAGATGCTCGATCTCAGGGCGGGTCAATTCCAAAATGGTCAGCAGATCTCTTTTCATGGCAAACTGCTCTGAAAGGTTAATCACCTAATCTTGGCGTCTTTGCGCCTTTGCGTGAGGAAATATTTCACGCCAAGACGCCAGAAGAAAAGCTCATGACAGCACTGTCTTAAAAGCCCCTTCCAGGATGCCCAGGCCCCGGTTGAGTTCCGGTTCACTGATAATTAAAGGGGGAAGGAGCCGGATGACATTCCCCTGGGTGCAATTGACCAACAGACCCCGCTCCCGGCAGGCCTCCACCACCGGCGCGCCCTCCCGGTCCAGTTCCAGGCCCCACATCAGCCCCAGGCCCCGCACCTCTTTGATGGCGGGGAATTCCTCCTTCAGCCACTTCAGGCTGTTATGGAGATACCGGCCCATGGCCCGCACCCGGGCCAGGAAGTCCGGCCGGCAAAGCAGGCGCAGGGTCGTGGTGGCCGCCGCGGCCACCACCGGCCCGGCCCCGAAGGTGCTGGCGTGGGTCCCCGGCACAAAGACCCGGGCCACTTCCTCGGTGGCCAACAGCGCCCCCATGGGCAGCCCGTTGGCCAGGCCCTTGGCCAGGGTCATGACATCGGGCTTGATGCCGAAATGCTCATGGGCAAAGAGCTCCCCGGTGCGGCCCAGGCCCGCCTGCACTTCATCCAACACCAGCAGCAGGTCCCGGTCGTCGCACAATTTCCGCACCCCGGCCAGATAGTCAGGCTCGGGCAAATTGACGCCCCCTTCCCCCTGGATGGGCTCCAGTAGCACCGCACAGACACTCTCGTCCGCGGCCGCCTCCAGGGCCTGGAGATCATTAAAGGGGACAAACAGGAACCCGGGCAGCAAGGGATCGAACCCCTGCCAGAACTTCTCCTGGCCGGTGGCCGACAGGGCCCCCAGGGTGCGGCCGTGGAAGGAGTTGTGGGCCGCGATGAGGCGATGGCGCCCCGGCCCGTATTTTTCCCGGGAATAGCGCCGGCAAAGCTTGATGGCCCCTTCGTTCACCTCAGCGCCGCTGTTGGCGAAAAAGACCCGGTCCGCAAAACTCAGGCGCACCAGATCTTCGGCCAACTCCACCATGGGCGTGGTGTAGTAAATGTTGGAGACGTGCACCAGCCGTTCCAACTGCGCCGCCGCCGCCCTGGCCACCTGGGGGTGCGCGTGGCCCAGGTTGCACACCGCCAAACCGGCCACAAAATCCAGATACTCTTTGCCCGCCTCATCCCAGAGGCGGCAGCCCTCCCCCCGCACCAACACCAGGGGCTGGCGGCCGTAAGTGGACATGATGACCTGGTCGGCGCGTTGCATCCAGTTTTCAGTAGCCAAAGTCGTCTCCTTCGGAGTTGGGGGAGGGGGCCAGGGGTCGCAGACCCCTGCCCCCTCCCCCACAATCCCTTCACCCCACAATCTCCGTGCCGATGCCGTGGTCGGTGAAGATTTCCAGGATCACGGCGTGGAGCTGGCGCCCGTCGATGATATGGGCCTTGCCGACGCCGTGGCTCACGGCCTCAAGGCAGCACTGGGTCTTGGGGATCATCCCCCCCTTGATGACCCCGGCCTCCACCAGTTTCAGGACGCCTTCCCGGTTCAGGCTGGAGATCAGGCGTCCTTCCCGGTCCAGGACCCCGGGGACGTCGGTGAGCAAAATGAGCTTGGCCGCCTCCAGGGCCTGGGCCACGGCCCCGGCCACCAGATCGGCGTTGATGTTGTAAGTTTCGCCCCCGTCGCCCACCCCCACCGGGGCCAGCACCGGGACAAAGTGCTGTTCCTGCAAGGTCCTAATCAGGTCGGCGTTCACCCCGGTCACTTCTCCCACCAGGCCGATGTCGATGATCTCCGGGGGTTCGTCCTCCCGGGGGCGGTAGTACTGAAGTTTCCGGGCGGTAAGGAGCCGGCCGTCTTTACCGCTCAAACCCACGGCCCGGGCCCCGGCGCCGTTGATCAGGTTGACGATCTCCTTGTTGATCTTCCCGGCCAGGACCATCTCCACCACGTCCATGGTGCGGGCGTCCGTGACGCGCAAGCCGTCCACAAACCGGGTGGGGATATCCATTTGAGCCAACACCCGGCCGATCTGGGGGCCGCCCCCGTGCACCACCACCGGGTTGATGCCCAGAAACTGCAGCAGGGTGATATCCTGGGCGAACCCTTGCTTGAGGTCCGCCTCCTGCATGGCCGCGCCGCCGTACTTGATCACCAGGGTCTGCCCCTGGAACCGGCGCATGTAGGGCAGGGCCTCCAGCAGGACTTCGGCCTTTTTGATGTATTCTTCGGTCATTTTTTAGCTTTCAGCCTTTATAGCTGTCAGCTTTCAGCGGTCAGCTTTCAGCTTAAAGAGAAAAGGGTATTGGTGGGCGGTGCCCACCCTACATTTTTATTCTTTTCCCGACCCCTGATCCCTGACCCCTGACCCCTGGCCCTTACAAAATATACCTGCTCAAATCCTCGTCTTCGATCAAATTCGCCAGGCGTTCCCGGACGTAGGCCGCGGTGATGGGAATCTCCTTTTTTCCCATATCCGGGGCGGTGAAGGAGATATCCTCCAGGAGTTTTTCCATGATGGTGTGGAGTCTTCTCGCGCCGATGTTTTCCGTGCGTTCATTGACCTGGGTGGCCAGTGCGGCGATTTCCCGGACCGCCTCGGGGGCAAACTTCAGGGTGATCCCCTCGGTGGCCATCAGGGCCAGGTACTGTTTGATCAGGGCGTTTTCCGGCTCGGTGAGGATGCGTTCGAACTCCTCGGGCCCCAGGGAATGGAGTTCCACCCGGATGGGGAAGCGCCCCTGCATCTCCGGGATCAGGTCCGAGGGTTTGGACATGTGGAAGGCCCCGGAGGCGATGAACAAGATATGGTCGGTGCGCACCATGCCGTACTTGGTGGTGACGGTGGTGCCTTCGACGATGGGCAGCAGATCCCGCTGCACGCCTTCCCGGGAGACGTCCGGCCCCCGGGTGTGGTCCCGGCCGGCGATCTTGTCGATTTCATCCAGGAAGATGATGCCGTTTTGCTCCACCTTGCGCCGGGCTTCTTCCATGACCTTGTCCATGTCGATGAGGCGCTGGGATTCTTCCTGGAAGAGGATGTCCCGGGCCTCGGAGACCTTAACCCGGCGCTGCTTGGTGCGCCCCGGGAAAAGATTGCCCAGCATATCCTTGAGGTTGAAGTCCACCTCTTCCAGGCCGGCGGCGGAGAAGATTTCCACCACCGGGGTGGTCCGCTGGCTCACCTCCAACTCCACGAAGCGGTCTTCCAGGCGGCCCTGGCGCAGCATCTGCCGGAGTTTTTCCCGGGTGCCGGCGCCCTCTCCTTCGCCGGCCTGGGCGTCGGGGCGGGGCGGCAGCAACAGCTCCAGCAGGCGCTCCTCCACCGCTTCCTGGGCCTTGGCTTTGACGCTTTCCCGCTCTTCGGCCTTGACCATGTTCACTGCCAGTTCCATGAGGTCCCGGACCATGGACTCCACGTCCCGGCCCACGTAGCCCACTTCGGTGAACTTGGTGGCCTCGATCTTGAGGAAAGGCGACTGGGCGAGCTTGGCCAGGCGCCGGGCGATCTCGGTCTTCCCCACCCCGGTGGGGCCGATCATGATGATGTTTTTGGGGGCGATCTCATCCCGCAGGTCCTCCGGGATCTGCTGGCGGCGCCAGCGGTTCCGGAGGGCAATGGCCACCGACCGCTTGGCGTCTTCCTGCCCGACGATATATTTATCCAACTCCGCCACGATCTCCCGGGGAGTGAGTTGATCCCCGGACGCCGGGGTTGGGGTTAATCTGATTAATTCCATGTCTCGATTGTTCCTCGAATTATCGGTTTACAACCTTACTCCCGGTTGCCAACCGAATTGGTGGCACAGGCGTCTCGCCTGTGCGGGCGCAGGCTAAAGCCTGCGGCTACCATTAAAATTGATACAAAAAATGTAGGGTGGGCACCGCCCACCATCATCCTTATTTTATCCGATAAATGATATGGCGGGCAATGCCCGCCCGACATGGCTAACAATCTTTGGCTGACCGCTGACTGCTGACTGCTTCTTTTACAATTCCTCGATGACAATCTCGTTATTGGTATACACACACAACGACGCGGCGATGTTCATGGACTCCTGGCAAATCTGGGCCGCGGAAAGGTCCGTGTGGGCCATCAGGGCCCGGGCCGCGGCCAGGGCGTAAGGGGCGCCCGAGCCGATGGACATCACCCCTTCGTCCGGTTCGATGACGTCGCCGGTGCCGGAGATGAGAAAAGCGCCGGTTAAGTCCACGGTCAGCAGCATCGCCTCCAGGCGCCGCAGAATCCGGTCGGTGCGCCAGTCCTTGGCCAGTTCCACCACGGCCCGGGTAAGGTTCCCCTGGTGGGCCTCCAGCTTGGACTCCAGGCGCTCGAACAGGGTCAGGGCGTCCGCGGCGGAGCCGGCAAAGCCCGCGATGATCTTGCCGTGATAGAGGCGGCGCACCTTTTTGGCCCGGTGCTTCATGACCATCTCCCCCAGGCTTACTTGGCCGTCCCCGGCCACCGCCACTCGGTCGCCCCGGCGCACCATGAGGATGGTAGTGCCGCGGAATTTTTCATAGTCCATTGAAGAACCTCACGCAAAGACGCAAAGAAAGGAGTGCGCTGACCGCTGACAGCTGATAGCTTCATTTACCCTTTACTCCGGGGATGCGCCCGGTCGTACTCCTCCATCAAATAATCCAGGTTGACGTGCAGATACCTCTGCGTGCTGGAAATCTGGGCGTGTCCCAGCAGTTCCTGCACCGCCCGGAGATCCGCGTCCCCCTCCAGGAGATGGGTGGCGAAGCTGTGGCGCAAGCCGTGGGGCGTCAGGGCCTGGGAGAGGCCCGCCTTCTCCGCCCACCGGCCCACCACCCGGGCCACACCCCGGGTGGAGAGGCGGCCGCCCCGGGGATTGACAAACAGGGCGGTCTCCTCCAGGCGCCCCTGCCGGCGCAGCAACTCGCGCCGCCAGGGCAGGTAGGCGGCCAGAGCCTTTCTCGCCGGCTGTCCCAGGAAGGCCAGGCGCTCCTTGGCGCCTTTGCCCCAGACCCGCATCACCCCTGTTTCCAGCTCCAGGTCCCCGAGGCTCAGCCCCGCCAGTTCCGACAGGCGCACGCCCGCGGCGTAAAAGACCTCCAGGATGGCCCGGTCCCGGAGGGCCCCGAAGCTCTGGCCCCCGGACTGGCCCAACAGGTGGAAGACCTCGTCCACCGTCAGGAAATGGGGGAGCGGCTTCTCCAGCTTGGGGCTGGGGGCCAGTTTGGCCGGATTCTGGTCCAGGACCCCCCGGCGCTGGAGAAACTTGAAAAAGGTGCGCAAGGCCGAGAGCTTCCGGGCCACCGTGGTCTTGCGGTGCTCCTGCAGGCTAAGGGCCAGAAAGGCCCGCAGCTCCCGGTACCTGACCTCCGCCAGGGACCGGTCGGGTTGTTCCGCCTCCCAGAATTGCAAAAACTGGCCGATATCCAGGGCATAGTTCCGCAGGGTGTGGGGCGACATCTGCCGCTCCGACTTCAGGTATTGCATGAACTCGTCGAGGTAGCCCCAAGCGTTCATAAACCCAAAAGTTCGGCACCGGTCCCAAGGCCGGTCCAGAGATTCCGCTAAATTTGTACATATTATCATTGATTTATGACAATGCCAAATTTTTCCGGCTTCGGAGGGGGCTGGGGATGCCAACGCCGGTGTCAATGAGGAGCAGTTCTGGGCTGTAGATATCCTGAAAGGTGTGGCGCGGCCGGCATGGCGGAAGGATCAGGAGAGGGCAGGAGTTTGAGAACCAGTCTTTCATAGGTGGCGGCCCACCCAAAACCATGAAAATGTAGGATAGCCGCCCTTGGCTGTTTAGGCGCAGGCGAGGGCGCCTACGCTACCTTTTCCCCCATTGGGTGAGTCATGGTCGGGGCAGAGAAAAGCATATTCAGGTATAAGGAAATCTTCGGTAGCACAGGCTTTCCAGCCTGTGCCGGCGCAAGCTAAAGCCTGCGGCTACTTATTCCATCGCCAGGTCTGGCCCCGCCGATGGCTGAGGTAAAGCCGGCACCGAGACCAGCCGGTCCCATCATTTTCATCCCATAGAGGGGCGTTCAACCTTGCTGCAGGGCTGCCGCCACTTTCTGGGACAGCATTTCCAGGCTATAGGGCTTGGGAAGGAAGGGATGATCGTGAGGCAGGCTTTCCCCTTCCAAGTCTCCATGACCGCTGCAAAAGAGGACCCGCACCCCGGGGTTAAGCTCCCGGAGGCGCTCCATGGTTTGAAAGCCGCTCAGGCCGGGCATGGTCAGGTCCAGGAGCACCAGGTCGATTTCACCTTGCTTCTGGGCAAAGATTTCCAGGGCCCGTTTGCCGCTGGGGGCCTCCAGGACCTGGTAGCCCAATTTCTTCAGCAGCCTGGCGGCCACCTGGCGCAGCAAAGGCTCATCATCCACCGTCAGGATGGTCCCCTGGCCGGCGATGATGCGGGTGTCCTCCTGAGTCTGGACCCGGCGGGGCGCCTGGGAGGCCGGGAGCAAAATGGTGAAGGTGGTCCCCTGATGGGGAGCGCTCTTTACCTGGATGGCGCCCCGGTGGTTTTTAATGATGCGGTAGGCGGAGGCCAACCCCAGCCCGGTTCCTTCGGCGGCGCCTTTGGTGGTAAAAAAGGGTTCGAACAGGTGCGCCTGGGTTTCCCGGTCCATGCCCACCCCGGTATCGCTCACGGACAGGCTGAGGTGCGGACCGGGCTGGACTTCCCAGGCAGGATCGCGCCACTCCTTAAGGTCCACAAACCCGGTCTGGATGTTGATCCGGCCGCCCCGGGGCATGGCCTGCCAGGCATTGATGAGGAGGTTGAGCAGCACTTGCTGGATCTGGCCCAGGTCGGCCGCTCCCGGCGGGAGACCCGGGGCCAGGTTCTGGGTGATGACCAGGTCTCGGCGGGTGCGGCCGAACATATCGGCGGTGACTTTCACCAGGTCGTTCAGATCCAGGGGCTGCATCTCAAACTTGGTGCCCCGGGCGAAGGCCAGGAGTTTTTTGGTCAGCTCCCGGCCGGCCAGCACCTGGTTGTCGATTTCTTTCAAGTCGTTATAAAAGGGATGGGATGGCTCCAGGCGGCTGAGCATGAGGCTGACCAGCCCCATGATGATCATCAACAGGTTATTGAAGTTATGGGCCAGGCCCCCGGACAAGGCGGCAATGGCTTCCAGTTTCTGGGCGTGGTCCAACTGGCGCTGCAGGCTGACCTCTTCAGAGATATTCCGGCCCAGTCCCATTGACCCTATCAGTTCCCCCCGCTCGTTGTAGAGTTTGCGGATGGACAGGCGGGTGGGCACTTCCCGCCCATCCCGATGCCGAAACTGCACCGTGCGGCTCAGCACCTCTCCCCTTTCCCGGAGCTCGGCCAACACCTGGCGCCTTTCCCATTCGTCGGCATAGAGTTCCGAGTAATGGCGCTGGAGAATCTCTTCGGGCCGGTAGCCATACTCCACGGAATACTGGGGATTTACCCGGGTTATGTAGCCCTGGCGATTGACCACGGCAATGGCCAGGGGGGCCGATTCGATGAGCTGGGTCAAGAAACCGGAGGTCTGGGCCAACTCCTGCTGCATCTGTTTGCCGGCCGTAATGTCCCGGGCCACATGCACCGCGCCGGTGACCCGGCCCTCGTCGTTCCTGAGCAGATCAACCGTCACCAGGAAGGCGCGGCCGCTTTCCTCGCAGCAAAACTCTGTACATGCCCGGCTCCCTTGCTGCATAGCCTTGAGAAAAGCGCAGTTCGGGAATGGCTCCCGGCTGCCGTGCATCAACTCGTAACAGGTTCGGCCGATAGCTTTGTAAGGGCTTATTTTCATGAATTGCGCCGCCGCCCGATTGAGGCGGGTGACACGCTGCTCGGCGTCCAACACCATAATCTGATCGGGGATGATCTCGAAGATATTGGCCAGTTCGGCCCGATGGGCCAGGTTCTCTTCCAGGCTGGCGGCCATGCGGTTCAAGGTGGGTGATACCTGGCGCAGTTCACCGACTTCCGGCTCGGGAAGGCGAAAACTGAAATCTCCGGCCGTGTAAGCCTGAATGGCCTGAAGCAGGGGGGCCTTTTGCCGTTTTTGCCGTCTGACCCGGGCCAGGCTGGCGACCCCGGCAAAAATTCCCAGGCCGGAGAGAAAAATCAAGATCTGTGAGGCCAGTTGCTCCAGGCGGAAGTCTCGCATTGACCGGACCAGACGGATGGCTGCGTCGCCCATCAGAGAGCCGGCCGCTTTCAGGGTTGCGGCTCCAAGCCCGGAGGGGGTCGCGGCCGACCCGGCCAGCAGGCCGGCCGGGTGCAGGTAACTGCCCATGTCAGGGTGACAGAGCCACGCCAGTCCCAGGAGGATGATGAACAGGAAAATCAAGGCCGCTGGCACTCCCAACCGCAAGCAGTGAAGCCGCTAATTTAAGAAGGATATTTAGCTCTTACCTGGATTATCATGGGCCTGACGGTCGTTGGTAAAGTCATTTGTCGCCCACCGGCCCCTCAGGGGATGGGGAAAACCTGGTGATAGAATGCCCGGCACCCCCCCCTCCCTCATATTATCGACTGATTTACGGAAAAGTTTAAAAGCGCTTCAATGGTTAGGACGTTGGCAGAACCAGGAAGGAGGCTCCGTGGCGGCAAGCTTTTGGGTTTTTCGAAGAGAGGGGCGGGGCACCAGTGTCCGGCAAGGATGTTGCATCGCCGGTTTGACTAAGGCAGGTAAAATGTAGCCGCAGGCTTTACGTGAAAGTCCCCTCGGGGTGGTACACGAATCGCACCCTGTACCAAATGTAGGGGCGCAATTCATTGCGCCCCAAAGGGCGTGATAAATCACGCCCCTACAAAGGAACTTTCATTCTCGAGGGTGGCCAACAAATGGCCATGGGCGTTTAGCCTGCGCCGGCACAGGCTGGAAAGCCTGTGCCACTAAAAATCTCCCTTACGCCGGCAAGGTTTTAACGGTTCCCGAGCTCCTGCTTGGGAACCCCCTTGCAGAACGTAGGGTGCGCACCGCGCACCATTATATTGCGCTGGCTGCAGGGACGGAGGCCCGCCACCGGCCAAGTGCCCGGGGACAGGAACGTTTGGTTGGGCACGGCACGCCGTGCCCCTACGAATGACCGAAAACTTTTCAGGGCAGTCGTTCATGAGCCTTTGGCTCACCCTGCATCCGTAGGGCGCGTCTTACGCGCCAATCTTGGCGGCCACGGGCCGCCCTATAAGGACTTTTCGGGACAGGAGCTTGGGAACGAGTAATTGCGGCGCGGTTTTCCCCTTAATAGGTGAACACCCGCTCCCGGGTGGGGGATTCCAGGTAGCTGTCGGTCTCTTTTTGCAGTTTTTGCCGCTCCGGGCTGTCGAACCAGGCCTGCCAGTACTCCAGGGACTCCCAGGTGCTGATCACCAGATAGTGGTTGGGATCATCCACGGCATGGAGGGTTTCCCCGGAGATATAGCCCGGCTGCTGCATGGCCAGCACCCGCATCTGTCTGAGCAGACGCACGATCTGGCCGACATTTTTCCCCTTGATGGTCCGTTCCAACAATACCTTGACCATAATTGCCTCCGCCGTCCTTCATCCATGGCTGTTGAGTACCGATAAGATAACACCGCCAAAGGACCTTGTAAACAAATTGCCGCGCCGGGAAGCGTCGGCGGAAAATCCGCCCCGGAATTACTCCTCCCCCCTTGAGGGGTGCTTCAGCTTATGCTAAGATGGCCTCTGGGGAACTGGGTATCTTACATGGTCAACCTTGCTGAGCTTCGCCAAAACCTGGACCGGCAGGAAGAGGGCTGGCTGTCACCCTACGCCACCCGCAGCCACCAGGCCACCCGGCGACGTTTTGAAGAAAAGATCAACGAAGGCCACCGGCAAAACTTTGCGGTGGACGCCGACCGCATCCTCCACTCCCGGGCTTACACCCGCTACATCGACAAGACCCAGGTCTTTTACCTCCTGGACCACGAGCACATCAGCCACCGGGTCCTGCACGTCCAGTTGCTTTCCAAGGTTGCCCGGACCATCGGGCGCTATCTGCGCCTGAACGAGGATTTGCTGGAAGCCATTGCCCTGGGCCACGACATCGGCCATCCACCCTTCGGCCACGACGGCGAGCGCATTCTTTCCCGCCTGTCGGAAGCCCACGGCATCGGCCCTTTTCTCCACAGCGTCCAGGGGGTGCGATTCCTGGAGCGGGTGGAAAAAAACGGCCAGGGCCTCAATCTCTCCCTGCAAGTCCTGGACGGCATTCTCTGCCACGATGGGGAAAGCCACCTGGAACGCCTGGCGCCAGAGCGGGACAAGACCTTCGCCCACCTGGAAGAAGAGATGCTTCTCAAGCTCGCCGACCCGGCCATTTCCCTCAAACCCATGACCCTGGAAGGGTGCGTCGTCCGCCTGGCCGACACCATCAGTTACATCGGCCGGGACCTGGAGGACGCCATCAGCCTGAAACTGGTGCGCCGGGAGGATTTGCCCCCTCTGGTGGTGGAACGCCTGGGCCGCACCAACGGCAAGATCGTTTACAGCCTGGTCACCGACCTGATCCGCACCAGCTTCAATAAAAATTACGTGGCTTACAGCCCCGAGGTGGGCCAGGCTCTGAAGAGCCTGAAAGACTTTAACTACGAGCGCATCTACAACAACCCGCGCATCAAGGCGGAGACCCCCAAGATCGAGGCCTTGGGCGCCGCCATGTTCGAGCGTTTTCTGGGCGACCTGGAGCAGGACCACCGGCAGTCCCCCATCTGGACGGAATTTCTGGCCGACATGGCTGCCGCCTATCGGGAAAACTCCCGTCCAGCCGAGATCGTCCGGGATTTTCTGGCCTCCATGACTGACGCCTACTTTTTGCGGCAGTGCCAGGAGCTGTTTTTCCCCAGGCCCCTGCCCATGAAATTCGCCTGAGAACGACGCATGCGGGTGATGACCTTTAACTTAAGACTGGCCACCCCGGTGGACGGCCCCAATGAATGGCAGTACCGCAAGGAACTGGTGGTGGAAACGATCCTGACCTGTCAGCCCCATCTTTTGGGGACCCAGGAGGGCACGGTGCCCCAACTGGAATATCTCGCCGCCGAGCTTACCGGTTACCGCCCCCTGATCGGACATCGCCAGATTGATCCCACCGGCCAGTATCCCACCATTTTTTACCGGGCCGGGGCCTTTCAGGTTTCCGAAAGCAGCGAGTTCTGGCTCTCCGAAACCCCCGCGGTGCACTTGAGCAAGAGCTGGGGCAGCGCCTTTCCCCGCCTGCTCACCTACGGCCTTTTCCGGCAAGTCAAGCGGGACCTGGCTTTTTACTTTCTTGACACCCATCTGGACAACATCTCCCCGGAGGCCCGCCGCCACCAGGCCCGGATGATCGGCGATTTTTGCCAGGCCCGGCAACGGCCCCTGATCCTGGCGGGGGATTTCAACGAGCCCCCGGATGCCCCGGTTTATCAGGAACTTGTCGGCCCCGGCTCCCCGCTGCGGGACACCTGGCGAGCCTTGCATCCTCCCGGCGATGAAGTGACCACCGTGCACGCCTTCAATGGCCGACCCCGTGGAAGCGGCAACCGCATTGACTGGATCCTGGCCACGCCCCCGTTTGCCGTCCGGCGGGCCGAGATCGTCACCTACAGCCAGGGCGGCCGCTATCCGTCCGACCATTTTCCTTACCTGGCGGAGGTGGAATACTGAGATGGACCGGAAACTGGCGCCACTTATCCTCCTCCCGGGTCTGCTTTTGACTCTGGCCGCCGCGGCCGCGGCCCCCAAAGCTTCGTGCCCGGAGTGGTCCTCCCTTTACCATCAGGTAGCCGGGGGGGAAGAGCAGTACCAGGTAAACCGCGGAGAAAATCTGACCACGCTGGCCTTGCGCAAAGGGGTGAAATGGCAGTGGCTGGCAGCCCGCAACGATATCAAAAAACCCTTTCGCCTCAAGCCGGGCATGATCCTCAAGATCAACACCTCCCACATCGTCCCCGCCGAACTGGACAACGGTCTGGTCATCAACCTGCCGGAACTGATGCTCTATTACTTCCGGGATGGCGTCTATCAACACCGTTATTCCCTGGCCGTGGGCAAGCGCACCTGGCCCACCCCCACCGGGGATTATGCCATTCAGAACAAGACCAGGAATCCCACCTGGGTGGTGCCCCCTTCCATTCAGGAAGAGATGGCGGAGCAAGGGCGGGAAGTCCTGGAAAAGGTGCCGCCGGGCCCCAAAAATCCCCTGGGGGCCTATTGGCTGGGGACCTCCGCCCCCGGGGTGGGCCTCCATGCCACCAACATTCCCTGGAGCGTCGGCCACTTCGTGTCCCACGGGTGCATGCGCATGTTGCCCGATGACATCGCCGAACTCTACCCCCAGGTAGCCATCGGCACCCCGGTAAAGATCATCTACCGGCCCATCAAAATGGCCCTGGCCCGCCAGGGGCGCATCTATCTTGAGGTCCATGCCAACATTTACCGCCATGCATTGGACCCGCAAGGCTGGGTGGAAGAAGTGGCCCGTATCCACGGGCTCCGGGACCGCATTGACTGGGACCGGGTGACGAGCATCCTGAAGGCCAAGGATGGCATCGCTTATGAAGTCACCCGGGGGGCCGAGGCGCCGGGGACCAGAACCGCCCAGTCACAGGGGACGTCCCAGAAAAAACCCGGTTCTGAATGAGGCGGCGTCTTCATTGGGGAAATGAAAATCCTCGCCGGCGCTTCTCCTTCCCCAAGTCAGGCCCGGCCGCCATGCCCGCTTCCCCCTTTACAGGAGGCTAAACCCAAGTTAGAATGAGGCCGTTTCCAACCCATCCCGGGAGAGGAGTGGAGGTGGACGCCGAAGCCGAGGCCCTGAAACAAGCGATCCGGGAGGAAAATCGCCGGCTGCGGTATCTCCGTTTCCTGGTGGACCTGGCCCTGGGCGAGATCCGGGCGGGGACCTTCAGCCTGGCCGAAGCCGAGCAGGTGGTGGAAAATGTCCGCTCCCAGGCCTTGCAGCTTTTCCCGGGGAAGGAAACGGCCTTTGAGGTCATTTATCGGCCCCGGTTTCACCGGGCCATCACGGAAACCTTTCAACTTCATTGAGCAGAGGACCTGATATGCGCCTGCACCGTCTTGTGCCACTGGTTGTTGCCCTGTTGATCTTTTCGAGTTCTTACGCGGCCGCCCAGGCCCCGGCGAAACAGCCCCAATGTGGGCCGGATCACGCCATCATCTATAAGCGGGCCGTCTCCCTGCTGGATCAAGCCGACAAGAAATTGACCGCTAAATATACTGCCGAGGCCAAGTCCCTGGTGAAAGAGTCCAATTCCCTGTTCACCATCCTGCAGAAGGAATGCGGCCAAACCCAGAAGGAGCGCCCCCTGACGCCCAAGGAAACCCAGCAGGAAGCCATCAACCAGAAGCTCTCGGCCGACGCCCGGGCCCAGGCCGACCGCCTGATGCAGGAGGCCGCCGCCAAGGAGAAAAAGAGCCAGGAAGCCGAAAGCCGGGGCCAGAAGGATGTCAGCGAGAACCTGCAGCGCCAGGCCAAAGGGGAATACGAGCGGGCCCATACCATGTTCATCAAGGCGGAGATTTACGACCTGCGCATCATGCAGATGCTCTTTCAATTCCTCGGCAAATGATCGCCTCCTCTCAGGATCAGAAGACTTGCAGCTGAGCGTTGCGGCCGAAGCGGTGGGGCCCCTCAAGGTCATCGCCTATCTGGTGGGCTGCCCGGAATCCGGGGAGGCCCTGCTCATCGACCCGGGGGGACCCGCGCCCGGGTTGTTCCAGCGGTTGCGCCGGGAAGGCTGGCGCCTGCGCTGGATCGTCAACACCCACGGCCACTGGGATCATATGGCGGGCAATGACCCGGCCGCGGCCCTGGGCGGCCGGATCGTTATGCACCGCCTGGACTTCGAGTTTTTCAGCCAGCCCCGCATCCGGGCCCAACTCGCGGCCGCCGGCTTGCCCACCCTCAACCGGGTGGACCTGGCGGTGGAGGATGGGCACCGCCTCCCCTTGGGCCAGCGCGAAGCCATCGTTCTTCACACCCCCGGCCATACTCCCGGCTCCATCTGTCTTTATCTCCCGGGGCATCTATTCACCGGGGACACCCTGTTTGTGGGGAGCGCCGGGCGCACCGATCTGGCCGAATCATCCCTGCCGGATCTTCTCAAGTCCCTGGAGGAAAAGATCATGCCCCTGCCCGATGAGACCATTATCTGGCCCGGGCATGATTACGGGGACAGTCCTTCCTCCACCCTGGCCCGGGAGAAAATCGACAATCCTTACCTCACCGATTTTTTTTAAGCCTGCCTAGAAGCATACCTGCCGTCACGCTACACCAGAGCCCGCCGTTTTGCCAAGAAACGGGACAATGCTTATATTTACTTTAGCCTGTATCGTCGCAGGTTCAGATTAACCCAATTATTTATGACTGGCCTTGGGACGCAAAGTGAGGCGGGAAGCGCAACATGGACGTAACCGGCATGGTCATCATATCCATTTTGCTGCAACTTATTGCCGCAGCGTTGGCCTTGAGACTGATTTGGGTTACCAAGTGGAGTCCGGCATGGGTGCTGATCGCCGCGGCCATTTCCACTATGACCTTGCGCCGGGGGATCTCTCTATACCAATTCGTCTTCCGGAACCACCCGCTGGACCCCAGCGCCGAATTGGTGGGGCTGGCCATATCCGTATTGATGGTGGTCGGCATAGCCTGGATTGCCCCCCTTTTTAACTCCATCATAAAATCCGAGGCGGGGCTCCGCCTCAATGAATCGCGTCTCGAAGCCTTGTGGAAACTCAGCCAAATGAGCGAAGCGTCGCTCCAGCAAATAACGGATTTTGCCCTGGAGGCGGCAGTCAGCCTCACGAAAAGCAAGATCGGCTACCTGGCCTTCATGAACGAAGACGAAACCGTCCTGACCATGCATTCCTGGTCAAAAACGGCCATGGAGGAATGCGCTGTTACTGATAAACCCATCGTCTACCCCTTAGAGACCACGGGCCTATGGGGGGAAGCCGTGCGGCAGCGGCGCCCGATCGTCACCAATGATTACGCGGCTCCCAATCCTTACAAGAAAGGCTATCCTGAGGGCCATGTCCCGGTGCGTCGTCATATGAACATCCCGGTGTTGGACGGGGGGAAGATTGTGGCGGTGGCAGGCGTGGGGAACAAGCAAGAGGCATATGACGAAGCCGATGTCCGGCAACTGACTTTGCTGATGAATGGCATGTGGTGGCTGATCCAGCGCCAGAGGGCCGAGGAGGCCCTGAGCCTGCAGATTGAGCGACTGCACCAATTTCAGACCAAATTGATCCAGACTTCCAGCGACGGCATTATTGCCAATGACCGGTATGGCAATATCATTATTTTTAACGAAGGGGCCGAAAGGATTTTGGGTTACTCCAAAGAGGAGGTCGTTGGCAAGCTCAAAGTGGAACAGCTATATCCCCCCGGACTGGCCCGGGAGATCAAGAAAAAAATTTACAGTTCAGAATACGGGGGCCCCGGACAGCTGCTGCTTTACGAAACCGTGGCGGTCACCAAGACAGGGGAACTTGTGCCGATAGAACTTTCGGCCAGTCCGATCCTTGAAGACGGTGGCGAAATGGCCGTTGTGGGTTTTTTCCGGGACCTGCGGGAACGGAAAAAATTGGAGGAAAAGGTCCTCCAGGCGGAGCGGCTGGCTATCTTGGGCACCATGGTAGCCCATATCAACCATGAGATCAAAAATCCCCTCATGCTCATGGGTGGATTCGCCCGGCAACTGGAGCGCCTGAGCGAACTGCCCCAGGAGGCCCGGCGCAAATTGCAGCTTATCCGGGAGGAAACCCAGCGTTTGGAAAAGTTTCTGGCCGATATGAGCATCTTCACCCACATCCCGCCCCCTCAGAAAATTCCCGGGGACCTGCCGGCTCTGGTTCGGGAGGTGGCTGAGTTAATGGAAGCCGGTTTTAAAGAAAACCGGGTGGAGTTTGAGCTGCAGGCCCCGCCTGATCTACCTGCCTTTCCCTTCGATCCCGGGCAGATACGCCAGGTGTTGATCAACCTTTTTAAAAATGCCGTGGAGGCCATGCCCCAGGGGGGCCGACTGGCCGTGGCCATGGAAGCCCAGGAGGGCAACCTGATTCTCCGCGTCACTGACGCCGGCCAGGGCATTCCCCCAGAACACTTGAAAGCGCTTTTCACTCCTTTTTTCTCCACCAAAGAGAAGGGGACCGGCCTGGGTCTGACCATCAGCCGCCAACTGGTTGAACAGCATCAGGGGGAGATCTGGCTTGAAAGTGAGGTTGCTCGAGGCACCACTTGCTTCATCCGTTTGCCTTTAAACCCATCTTGAGGCAGGGAACCATGACAAAAGCCCAGCGACGGTGTTGTTCCCGAACTTCCAGCGCTGCGCCTGACCAGAAAAATTCATAGCCCCCTTTCCCACCGGATTCCAGATTAGCCCCTTGCCTAAACGACTGTTAGGACATAAAAATAAACAAGGGGGCTTATCAGATTAACATCCACCCGATTTAAGGGGTAACCTCGGCTTTGAAACGGAAACCTATGCGCCAACCGCCGGAACAGCTCTTTGGCCGTCTCCTGGACAGTCTGACCGACGTCTTTGCCCTGGTGTTGGACCGGGACCAGAAGATAGTGTATGCCAATGCCGCTTTCCTGGAGCACTTTGCCGTGAGTTGGGAAGAGGTGGCCGGCCGGTCTTGCTTTGACATGGTGAGCCCTTTCTCCGCCCGGCAACCGGCCCAGGGAGACTTTTGCCCGACGGCATTGGGCCCCTTTTACCCCGCCCGGACTCATCTGAGCCGGGAGGTGCAGGGCAAGAAATTCGTGTATGAGGCCACCTTTTACCGCCTCCTGAACGGCGAGGAATCTCCCTGGACGGTGTGCGTCTTCCGGGATGTCAGCGAGCGGTTCATCCTGGAATCCCAGATCCGCCAATTGGATGAACTGGAGCGAAAACTGGTCCAGGCTTCCATAGACGGGATCGTCGTCAATGACATGGAGGGAAAAGTCCTCATGTTCAATGAAGGGGCCGCCAAAATCCTGGGTTATACCCCCGAAGAAGTCATCGGCCAGGTCACCGCGGATCTATTTTATCCCCCCGGCCTAGCCCATGAGATCAAAGAGAAGGTCTATGCCCCGGATTATGGCGGCGTCGGCATCCTGGAAAACTATGAAACCGTGGCCCGCCGCCGGGACGGCACCCTGGTGCCCATCTGGCTCTCTGCCCGGCTGCTCCAGGAAGACGGCCAGGAAGTCGGCATTGTCGGTTATTTTCGGGACCTGAGGGAACGCAAGCGGCTGGAAGAAGAAGTCTTACGCAACGAGCGCCTGGCCATCCTGGGGAAGGCGGTGGCCCATATCACCCATGAAATCAAAAACCCCCTCATGCTCATCGGCGGCTTTGCCCAGCAATGCACCCGGGAGTCTGGATTATCCCCGGAAGGGCGACACAAATTGCAGCTCATCCGGGAGGAGGTCCTGCGCCTGGAGAAATTTTTAGGCGAGTTGGGCACCTTCACCCGCATCGCCCCCACCCACAAGACTCCCGGCGACCTGTTGGACCTGCTGCGGGAAGTAGCGGAGAGCCTGGAAGAGGTCTTTAAAGCCCAGCAGGTGGTCTTTGAGATTCAGGCCCCGGGCCAGATCCCCCGCTTTCCCCTCGATTCCGGGCAGATGCGCCAGGTTTTCGTCAACCTGTTCAAAAACTCCCTGGAGGCCATGCCCCAGGGCGGTCGCCTCACCCTGGGCCTGGAAGTTCAAGGGGAAAGCCTGGAGATCCGGCTGACGGATACGGGCCAGGGCATCGCCCCGGAGCATCTGCAGGCCCTGTTCACCCCGTTTTTTTCCACCAAGACGGGGGGCACCGGCCTCGGCCTGACCATCTGCCGCCAACTCATCGAGCAGCACGGCGGAGAGGTCAAGATTGACAGCGAAGTGGGCCGGGGCACCACCTGCCATATCCGCCTGCCCCTCAATGCCCGCTCCGGCGCACCGGGTTAAGGCCCCGGGCCGCAGCCCCCCGGCTTCATCCCAAGCCTGCTACGAAAAGTTCAAGGTTCAAGGTTCAAGGTTCAAAGTTAATGCTATTGCCCACCGCTTTAGTCTTTACGGCGCACAGCCTGGAAAGCCTGGGCCACCGATTCAAGAAGCTTTTCGGAGCAGTTAAACATGAGCCTGCGGCCCACCCATCAATCATGAAAATGTAGCGCCGCCGCCCTCGGCGGCGCATTACCAGACACCCGAGGGCGGGTGTCCCACATAATCTCAAAAACTTTTCAGACTAGTCGTTCATGGGCCTTTTGCCCATCCGAAAGTTATGAAAAGTTCGGTAGGGCGGGCCTCCGTGCCCGCCACCAGCGGCAGGCAATGGTGCGCAGTGATCACCCTACTAACCTTGAACTTAACACTTAGAACTTTGAACTTGAGACCTCTGCCAAAATCTAAATGTGGGACACCCGCCCTCGGGTGTCATACGCTATATAGGCGCAGGCGAGGGC
>Ga0315281_10004148_pt1 | contig 21106 bp, 24 predicted proteins | sample YL17G07_0_MG_FD_204540 | JGI IMG/M metagenome (GOLD analysis project Ga0315281, IMG submission 204540) | Sediment microbial communities from Yellowstone Lake, YNP, Wyoming, USA - YL17G07_0 | ecosystem: Environmental > Aquatic > Freshwater > Lake > Sediment | place: USA: Wyoming | collected...
ACGCACCGGGCACCTTTCTTTTTCTTCAAAGCGTGGCTATTATAATGCGAAGTGCTTTCTCTTTGGGTTGGATTATTTTGAATGAGGCAGGGACAGAGGGATAGATTTAAAGCGGAAAGCTACAAATGGCCCGAGTTCAGACCATGCACGTCCCAAAAGAACGAAACAAATCTACTATGGGGCGAATCATGCCAGTAGGCCCGCATTTTCTTGCCGGGACGCGGTAAGGGAGTATCAGTAAAATCCGGATATTGGTCGAGTGCAGGATCATAAATGGAATTCTCGTCTTTATTCTCATCACACATAGCAAGAATCAAGTTTCTTTTTTTGCGGACCTTGCTTTGTTCATCAGGCCCGCCGTCTGGTGCCTCGCCGTCATCAGGATCATCATCCTTGGAGCGTCTTTTGACCTGGATGGATTTTGAAGCAGGCTTCCGCCTGATATCCATGAGATTATCGAATATTCGGAACTTCTCTTTTGTGGTAATATCCGTTTCCCTTGTCCTGCTTGGATCGGATTCTGAATAGTTCTTTTGCCAGTCATCGGTGAGTTCGCGGGTATAGTTGTCCCGATCATGGTCCTCACGTATTCTTTCGGAATCCGAAGCATATTCAAACGCATTTCTTGCCGCCAGTTCATAGGAGCTCTTTGTAGATATTATATTTGTCTTATTCAGCTTTGACATTAATTTTCTATGGAAAACAAATCCAAAAGCTTCGTATAAGTAAGGTTCGAATATAACTTTACGCTCTATTCTCTTTTTCGCATCGGGTTCGTACTTTTTCGTACTTTCGTCGAAAGCCTTAAGGTGAAAGGAGAGGGGAAATGAACGGGAGATCGTAGGGTGATAATCCAATTCAGCACGATCGGATGCTTCAAGTTCTTCGTTCCATGCATTGATAACGCGAAAGAATGGGTTCTCGATACTTTGGAAATCCAGGTTTAATCTTGGTTGATTCTCGAGGAGCTGTTCAAAAGCGCGCTTAAGCAAGTGCATCGTACAGGGTCTGGCCAGCCTGCATCCGTCAAGATTTTCGGGTACTTCAAGAATATGTAAGGAGTAAAGTATGATCGCTTCGATTTCCTCTTCAGTGAACTGTTCGAATTGGTTCGCTTTGGCCGCAGCTTTGACCTCCCTGACCATCGAGTTGAAATAGTCATATTGAGAATAGTCGATCTTGAGAGTAGGGAGCGTAATGGTAATATAGCGCAATTCATCAATGGCTTTAATTAGCATATTATTGTTTTACAGACCCCTTGTATTTGCAGATTGAGCCATCTTTCTGGTAAAGTTTCGGAGATCCCAGAAAGATATTTTCGATAAGCATCCGGTTTAGCCTGGCCAGATTAAGTTCTTGTGCATCGGTATCTGGATTATCAGGGAAAAGAGTCTGGTTCTTATCCTTTTTTTCGATCAACGGTTTGGCATGCTTGGGAATTGTAAAACCCTGCTTCTTTAAGACAAAATCAAGGTTGGGAATAGACAATACTTTATTTAGCCACGCTAGCCCAAACCGGCCATTTGGAAGGCTGACGTTAAGATTAGCGCCAGCGATTGCCCGGCAGAGCCGTATAGCAGAGTGGTCATTCTTTTTCGCATGATCAGTCTTGAACTCATCTGCGGAATAATGAGGCGAGTCATTGATCAAACATTTTCTGCAGACGATTTCCTGATTTTTTATACCCCCTGCAAGCTGTGACTTCCTTAAATAGAGGTCGTGCTTGCAGTACTTGCATTGTTTCCCTTTTAAGCGAACTATCCACGTTTTGGTTTTCAGCTTGAAATCCCTGAATGGGCCAATTTCGGCATCTGTCAGCTGAATGGTAAATTTACACAAAATCCATGGACTGTTTTTGTTTTCGCAGACAATAGAATTATGCTTGATCACTTCTTTTTTACGCTTGCGGCTGCGTGTCTGCTCTGTGAGCTTACCTTGGCAAAACGGACAAAGTCTCCCTGTTGCCCTGGCTTTTTCTCGATGATCGGTCTTTTTTGGCGAAGCGGAAGCGGGAAAGGGGGTAGAATCTGCCAAATCAGATTTGGCGAGTGAATCAATCAGGAAAGCATCCAACTCATTGATCGTATCAGCTATTTTCTTATTTTTAATTACGATTGCCAAGAATTGTTTGATGTCCGGATGGCTGGCAACGTAATCATAGGACCACTGATTGGCTATTAAGCGATATTTGTTCCCTTGCTTGAAAAAAACGGGCAACGTTATCTTGAAATGAGCCAGTGAATGAGGCTCGGTAAGCTTGTTCGGCAAATAGTTATCCGGCAGCTTGGCGTCCTGGTTTTTGCCTCGTACGATGAGTATTTCTTTGTTTTCTGAATCGAGGATCTCTACATTGTAATCGCTTAAAGATAGGGTATGCTCCATACCGGATACTCCTCAGGATGACCGACTGAGATTGTAGACAGTTCCTAAAACACAGGCTTTAAGTCTCAAAATGCATGGTACTTAGTATGGTACATAAGAGATTTATATATTTGTCTAAAAAGGATCACAATAAACACGTCAGAATAGTTGTTTGCGGCATTCAACGCGCACAATGTAGCATATGCTATTGAAAAAGTAAAGAAAATTTAGGCACTATGGAGTCATCTTGGCAAGCCTGACAATAACTACAAGATACTTTAATCAGTATATATATTTCGTCGGTCATGTTAGTATTGCCTTTAATAGTGTCTGATTATTGTTTGTCGTTAAATGGTACTAAAAAATGAAAGGTAGGGTTTGACGTCAGTAACGCGTTGAATTTCCGGATTGAGTGGGGGCGTGGTATACCCATCTGTGGAATAAAACTGAAGGTATAGTTATTGAGCCACATAAAACACCAGACTCCTGTCTGGTGATGTAGTGGCTATCCAGACGAGCCGATATTTGATATGATGGGGCATGCGATATCGAAAAAGTGCCCATGCCATATATAAAACTGAGTACGATCTCGTCTGGATACCGAGATATCGGAGGAAAATCTTTGTAAAAGGCGTCAAGGAGTATGCGGGGAAAATACTATCGCACATCCCAGAACTTGATCCCGATATCGAGGTAATCAAGCTTAGTGTTCAGGTGGACCACGTTCATATGATGATCGTAGTACCACCAAGAATTGCAGTTGCCGAGGTCGTCCAGTTCATCAAGTCACAGTCGGCAAAAAAGATTAAGGCGAAATTTCCTTTTCTTCGTAAGACATACGCAAGCAAAGAAGGCATCTGGTCCCGAGGTTACTGTGTATCGTGCATAGGCTTAAACGAAAAGGAAATTCTCGCCTATGTTGAGTACCAAGAAAAAGATGACAAAGGGCAACTGCAATTAACGTTGTGATTTAGGAAACCCCCGGCTCCTGCCGGGGGAGGGTCACTTATTGAGATAGTTGTTTATTTTATATGGGAGGGGTATTAAGAAGTCGTTGACAGTTTGTGGTCCACTATGATATATTGATGTCGTAGTTGATAATAAGGCGAGGTTGTGTACCTCATGTGGGGTACCCTTCCTTCGGCACCATTTTTTTCCGTATCGCACCGAGAATACGCAACACTCCACCTCGCTGTTCTGAACCCATCTGATGAAAAAACCGCATACCACCATAGTTATCTCAGCTCTGTGCGCTCTGATTCTGCTCGCTGCTTCCGCACGTGCGCAGGCGCCGACAAGCGCCAGCCTCGGCATCGTCTCCGTTCCACTCGCGAATGTGCATGAAGAGCCCCTGCCCAAGTCGCCGCTCGAAACGCAGGTGCTCATGGGCGATGAGGTGCGTGTTCTGGAAAAGCGCGACAACCGGTACCGCATCACCATCCCGAGCCAGGAAAACCGGGAGGGCTGGATCCAGCAGGAGGCGGTGCTCATCCCGAAGGACAAGGGCCGCTCCTTCCTGAACACGAGCCGGCAGTGGATCGTCATTACGACTCCCAAGTCCGAGGTCATGATCCTGGACATAACCGGCAACCACCGGGTTTCTCTTTACGCAGGCACGCGTCTGCCCGTTCTCCAGACTGTTTCGGAGGGGCTGAAGATCCAGTTTCCCGACAAGTCCGTGGCGGTCCTCAATGCCTTAGAAGCAATGTACGTGAAATCCTCCGACCTCATGCTCAACGATACGAAGCCTGAAGAGATCGCCAGGACCGCAAAACAGTTCCTGAATGTGCGCTCCCTCAGCGGCGGGTATTCGGCCCAGGGAATGGATATCCACAGCCTGATCGCGCTTGCTTACCGGATCCACGGGATTCCGCTCAGCACGGACCGGGAATGGCTCAGCAACAGGTCCCGTCGCGTATCGAAGAAGGAGCTTGAGCCCGGTGACGTCCTGGTATTCCACGGAGATGGTCTTGGTCTGTATCTGGGCGAAGGACGGTTCCTGCAGGTCCCCCGGAAGAAAGCGGTGCAGCTTGGCGGGATTCACGACCGCCGGTTCGCCAATTCCCTCCAGTACGGTCTCCGCATCCTCGGCAGTGGGCAGGACGAAAAAAAGAATATTGCCGCAATGACGGCTGACGAGATACTGCTTGCCCAGGCGCGTAGTGCTGCACTGCCGGTCGGCAAGCGCATCGCATACTGGGCCGGCCGGCTGATCGGGCTACCGTACGACCCGGACCCGCTCGGGTTCTATGTTCGCACCAACCACATCGTGGCCGACGAAAAAGCGGACTGCATGTACCACGTCTTCCGTTCCGTGGAACTCGCCCAGAGCGCCACGCCCGGCGAGGCCGTTGATCGCGCGCTCTCCCTTCGCTTCACCACCCGGGGAAAACTCGAGAATGGTCTTGTTACGAATTACGATGAGCGTTTTCAGTACGGCGAGGATATGGTATTCAGCGGCAAGTGGGGGAGGAACATCACGGGAGACCTTGGCACGACCAGGCAGATCCCCGGCTCACGCGGGCGAGAAACAGCGGACATCCTGCCGAAGAACGTCTTTCTTACCATAACGCTTCAGAAGAAACTCCAGGACGGCGACATCGTCTTCTGGGTCAAGGACCCGAAAAAACGCGTGGTCGAGGAGATCGTGGCCCACCTTTCCATTATCCGGATTAAATCCGGCAAAACGTACCTGATCCATGCGTCGGGCGACAAGGACAGGGCAGACAGGCCCGGCAACGGCATAGTGAAAGAAGTTCCTTTTGCCGAGTATGTCCGGAACATGCGGTTCATCGGCGCTTTTGTTACACGGTACGAGTAGGCACTCTCGGATGTGCCCTCCATTGTTTACCCGCAGTTTCGGTTTGACAAGCCCTTCATATCTCTGCTATTCTCTGACGGAAATCATTGCTCCGAACTCCTAACTCTGAACTCATCGGAGGAGTCCTATGCTTTCAAAGGTCATCAGTGCCGCAGTGCTTGGTATCGACGCATACCCGGTTGAAGTGGAGGTTGACATCGCGAGCAGGGGGCTGCCCTTCTTCTCAACCGTCGGTCTTCCTGATGCAGCCGTAAAAGAGAGCAAGGAGCGCGTGCGCGCCGCGCTCAAGAACACGGGTTTTGATTTCCCTTTGAAGCAGGTTATCGTGAACCTCGCTCCCGCGGACATCAAAAAAGAAGGTTCCGCATTCGACCTCCCCATCGCCATCGGCATGCTGATAGCAGAGGGCATTCTGAATCAGGAGCAGGTGTCAGGATTTCTCATTGTCGGAGAGCTTTCGCTCGACGGAAGGGTCAAGCCCGTGCGCGGGGCGTTGTCCATGGCCGTGCTCGCAAAGAAGGCCGGCTACCGAGGCATGGTGATCCCGTCGGACAATGCGCAGGAAGCGGCGGTCGTCGAGTCGGTTTCGATCTTCGGGATGCAGACCCTGCCCCAGGTGGTGGAGTTTCTCACGGGCAACGCCTTTGTCGAGCCCGTCCGCATCAATGTCCAGAGCGCTTTCGAAACCTATTCGGCCTATCAGGAGGATTTCTCCGAAGTTAGAGGCCAGGAGCATGCCAAGCGGGCCATCGAAGTGGCGGCGGCCGGAGGACACAACATCATCATGATCGGCCCTCCGGGATCAGGCAAGACCATGCTGGCGCGCAGGCTGCCGTCAGTGCTGCCCCGGATGAGCTTCGACGAGTCCATCGAAACCACGAAGATACACAGCGTCATGGGCTTGCTTCAGAAAGGCCAGCCTCTCATAGCAACCCGGCCGTACCGCTCTCCTCATCATACGATTTCCGATGCGGGTCTCATCGGAGGCGGACAGGTCCCGAAACCCGGCGAGGTCAGCTTGTCCCATAACGGAATTCTCTTTCTGGACGAGCTTCCCGAGTTCAAGCGAAATGTGCTCGAAGCCCTGCGCCAACCCCTTGAAGACGGCCAGGTCACGATCTCCCGCGCCGTGACCTCGCTCACCTATCCCGCGTCGCTTATGCTCGTCGCGGCCATGAACCCCTGCAAGTGCGGCAATTGGGGCGATCCCGCGCATCAATGCCAGTGCACACCGCACCAGGTCCAGGCCTACCGTTCGCGCGTGTCCGGCCCGCTCATGGACCGGATCGACATTCACATCGAAGTGCCGGCGGTGAAGTTCAATGAAGTATCTTCCGATGCCATGGCAGAACCATCATCCGCGATCCGTGAGCGGGTGACCAGAGCGAGGGAAATACAATACGCGCGTTTCAAGAACGACGGCATCTATGCCAATGCACACATGAAGCCGCGCCACATCCGGAAGTACTGCAAGATCGATGAAGACTCTCTCAGTCTTATGGAGAAGGCCATGAACCGCTTGGGTCTTTCAGCGAGAGCATATAATCGCATTCTGAAAGTGGCACGGACGATCGCGGATATCGAGGGTAGCGAAAAGATTGTCACAGAGCATATTTCTGAGGCAATTCAGTACCGGAGTCTGGATAGAAGGATGAATTGAAGAGTGGTTCAGCGCATTAAAGACTTTTTCCTGGAGTCGGCAACAGTTGCGGATTTTGATGATTGCAGAGTGCATGACGTAATCTTTGTTCTTTACCGGAGACCGGGAGTCAGCTATACTCTCCAGAATTATACAGAATACTTCCTGGAACTGTTGAAGTTTCCATTCTCTGAAGCTTATAACGTATCGGCCTGAAATCTTCACGCTGATCAATATTCATCATACCCTTCTGAACAAATGTGAAATCGCGTTACTTGCTTTTCCCGGCAATGATGCAATAAAAACCGGGTAATGTTAAAGCCTCTCTTTTTCAGCATTTCTTTTTTTAGCGAGAACCCGTAAGCAAGGCGTACCTGTGTTCTGTTCACGCTATTGACAGAAACAAGTTGCTGCGCTCCTGTAGCAAACAGGGCTTTTCTCGAATATACATCAACATCATTCAGCTATTCCAGAAGGAGGTGCTCCATGGATAACCAGGAGAGGAAGGGCTGGAGCAGGCGCAAGTTCCTGGGAGGGCTTGCGATGACGGGCGCCGCAGCGGCGCTCGGTTTGCGTCCTGAACCGGCGTCCGCGGCAATAGAACCGCCGCCCGAGACCACGCGGTTGCGTATCAACAAAGGTGACCCGGCGTGCTGGGCGCCCATGTATGTGGCTGAACCGCTCTTGCGAAAAGAAGGATTCACCGATATCGAGTATGTGTTCGGGCACGGAAAAGAGGTGGGAAAGATGTGCCGGGAGGGTGCACTGGACCTGAGCGCGGGTTTTTCAGTACGGTTCATGTACAATCAGGAGCAGCAACAGCATCCGCTCAAGATCATTTCCGGGCTGCATGTGGGATGCTACGCCCTCGTCGGCAGCGAACGGGTCCGCTCCGTGCGTGACCTCAAGGGCAAGACCGTCTGGGCCGGGGCGCTCAAGAACGAAGGGCCACACCTCTTTTTCACCGCGATCGTGGCGTATGTGGGGCTTGATCCGAGAACGGACATCAATTATCTCTGGGTGAACAAGGATGAGGCCATGCGTTTGTTCAAGGAGGGCAAGATCGATGCATTTATATCGTTTCCTCCCGGGCCGCATGAGCTGATCGCACAGGGCTACGGACATATCCTGGTCGACACCAATGTTGACAAGCCGTGGTCCCAGTATTTCTGCTGCGTGGTGGCAGGGCAGAGCTACTTCATCAAGCAGAACCCTATCGCCACCAAGCGGGCCCTTCGCGCCATCCTTAAGGCCATTGATATCGTCTCCCGCGATCCTGTATTAGCGACCAAAACCTTGATTGCGATGAAGATCCGGCCGGAAGCCGAATATAAGTCGATCCTCCGTGCGCTCAAGGAAATCCCCTATGGCAGGTGGCGGGAATACAATCCCGAAGACACGATCCGTTTTTACGCTCTCCGCATGAGGGAGACCGGGATGATCGAAACAGCGCCCCAAGAGTTCATTGACCGGCATACTGACTGGCGTTTTATCAATGAACTGAAAAAGGATTTCCGGATGACATGGTAGATCCCCATCGATACAGTCATGACGTGATGATGCAGGGTGCGCGCACATGAAGAATTGGCTTCCCCGGCTCGTGTCCAAAGCTCCGTTCACCGTTCATACCAAACTAATCGGCGCCTTCTTTGCCATTGCAGGGCTGCTGATCATTTTTGGTCTCATCGTTATTCAGGTTTTGAGCGGCATGAACCGCCGTTCCGAGGACCTTAGCCAGCTCCGCAGGAAGGTCGCGGCGTTCCGGCAGCTGCAGCACGACACCACCACCCAGCTCTACATCGTTACGTCTGCGCTGCTGTCGCCGCAGGAGCGGGTGCTCGAAAGCGCCCTCCGCCAATTGAACGAGTACCGGTACGACCTGGAACGGCTCCAGTTCGTGACCAAGGACGAAGCAGAGCTGTTCAGGAAGATCAGCGCGGAGCATGAACGCCTGAACCAGTTGATCGTGCAGGTCCTGGAACTGACCCGGCAGCGCGATTTCACGAAGGCAAAGGAATTGCGCATCCGGACCGTTCCGGTGGCCGATAGCCTCGAACGGCTCACCAACGATATGGTGAACAGGGCTGAGGCTGATATGGAGGCAAAGACCGACGAGAGCAGCGAGGCATACATGAAATCTCGCTGGGTGGTCATCGGATTCGCCGTCGGAAGCATCGGACTGGCGATCCTGCTCGGGTATGCGGTCTCTTCATCGCTGATGGGCCCGGTCATGCTCATGGACAGCCGGCTCAGGCAGATCGCATCCGGGGATTTTTCGAAGAGCGTCGAGGTACCGAACCGGGATGAACTCGGGACCCTGGCGAACAACCTGAACCGCATGAATGACGAGCTCAGAAGCCTTTATCAGCAGATCGAGACCGCGAGCCGCCATAAATCCGATTTTCTGGCCAGCATGAGCCATGAGCTCCGTACGCCGCTGAACGCCATCATCGGGTACAGCGAGATGCTGACAGAGGTGGCTGAAGACCGGAATCAGAAGGACCTCATCCCTGACCTCCAGAAAATCCGGGCATCGGGCAAACACCTGCTGGTGCTCATCAACGACATCCTCGACCTGTCCAAGATTGAGGCCGGTAAGATCGAGCTCTCGCCCGAGACGTTTGACATCGCCGGCCTGATCGAGGAAGTGGTGAGCATGGTCCAGCCCCTCATAGCGAAGAACGCAAATGTGCTTTCGATCAACCGACCTGATGATCTGGGCCCCATGTACGCGGACATCACGAAGGTCCGGCAGATTCTGTTCAACCTGCTGAGCAACGCGTGCAAATTCACGGAGCTTGGGACGATTACGTTGGACGCCGCCCGGGAGAAGTCTGACGGCTCCGAACGGCTTTCCCTCAGCGTGCGCGACACGGGCATCGGCATGACCGGGGAGCAGATAGCAAGGTTGTTTCAGCCATTCTCACAGGCGGATGTGCAGACCGCGAGAAAATACGGGGGCACCGGACTGGGTCTGGCAATCACGAGGCGGTTCTGCGAAATGATGGGCGGGGAGATCAAGGTCGCGAGCGAGTGGGGCAGAGGCACAATATTTACGGTGAAGCTTCCTCTCTCAACATCGACTGGTAACACAGATGCGATTTTGTCGACCAGGACAGGCAAATAATCAAAACCCGCGTAACAAAGGAGAGCCATGCCGAGGATACTGCTGGTGGAAGACAATGAAATGAACCGGGACATGCTGTCCCGCCGGCTCCAGCGTAAGGGGTATGATGTCATGATCGCCGTTGACGGCGAAGCGGGGGTGAAGATGGCCGCGTCAGAACGGCCGGATCTTATCCTGATGGACATGAGTCTTCCCGTACTTGACGGCTGGGAAGCAACACGGCGGCTCAAGGGAATGCCGGATACAGCGGCGATACCGGTCATAGCTCTGACCGCGCACGTCATGGCAGGCGACCGAGACAAGGCGCTTGGGGCTGGCTGCGACGACTTTGACTCCAAGCCTATTGAATTTGAGCGGCTGCTCGGGAAGATGCAGGCTTTGCTGAAGAAGTGAAGATATCATGACAAACGCGGAACACGAACGAGATATGTCCATGCAGGGGGATGAACGCGGACCGGCCGACGAAGGCTCCCAGACCGAAGCGAGCCGCCGGTCATTCCTTGCTATCCTTCGCCATGAGTTGCGCACCCCCCTGAACGCCATCATCGGCTACAGCGAGATGTTAATGGAGGATGCCGGGGACAGGGGTCTAAAAGGGTTCATTCCCGACCTCGGAAAGATCCGCGCGGCGGGCAGACAGCTTCTTGTGATCGTGAATGAGATCCTGAACCCCATGAAGATCGGACCGAGCAGCGCGGAACCAGATCGGGACGATTTTGGCGCCAGGTTGCGCATCGAATTGCAAACACCTCTGGATTCCATCATAGACAGCAGCGGGATGCTGTTGAAGCAGGCTGATGACATGGGCCAGAGTGATTTCGTACTGGACATCCGAAAAATCCGGACAGCAGCCGATTCATTCCTGAAGCTGATCGATGATATCGACAGCGTTCCGATGACCGGTCCGGTCATGACCGGACTGAGGAGCACGACAGCATCCGCCCAGATCAGCAGCGCAATGCGCTCCCTGCACGCAAGAGAAGAGCCGGCCGGTGCGATTGCCAACCGGGGATCGGTTCTCGTTATTGATGACAACGAGATGAACCAGGACCTGATGAAGCGATATCTGAACCGGCAGGGGCATTCGGTCATGGTCGCGGAAGGCGGACGCCAGGCACTGGAGCTGATGAAGTCCGGAGCATTCGATCTCGTACTTCTGGACGTCATGATGCCGGATATGGACGGCTATGAAGTGCTCAGGGAGATAAAGCGCCATGAAGAATGGAGGCACCTGCCGGTGATCATGATATCCGCGCTCGATGAAATGGACAGCGTGGTCCGATGCATCGAGATCGGCGCCGAGGACTACCTGCCCAAACCGTTTGATCCCGTGCTTCTGAAAGCGAGGACGGACGCATGCCTTGAGAAAAAAAGGCTGCGCGATATTGAGGTCGAACATCAACGTCTCCTGGCTGAGTTGAACTCGGCCCTCGAGATCCGAAACCGGTTCCTGCAGAAGATATTCGGACGTTACCTCTCGGAAGAGGTCGTCCACAGTATCCTCGAAACGCCCGACGGGTTGAAGATCGGCGGTGAGAAGCGGGACGTGACCATCATGATGGCCGACCTTCGGGGCTTTACCTCCATAAGCGAGGAGACAAGCCCCGAGAGCGTCGTCGACATCCTTACGGTCTTCCTTGAGACCATGACGGACATCATCCTCAAATATCAGGGTACCATTAATGAGTTCATCGGGGACGCGATCCTCGTCATATTCGGAGCACCCTTGCCCCGTGAGGATCACGCGGTACGGGCCGTGGCATGCGCCATCGAGATGCAGCTTGCCATGGATGAGGTCAATCAGCGGATAGCGAATGCCGGGAATCCACCGATTGCCATGGGCATCGGGATCAACACCGGAAGCGCGGTTGTGGGAAACATCGGGTCGAGCAAGCGGGCCGCTTATACCGTCATCGGACGCAATGTAAACCTCGCCTCCCGCATCGAATCGTGCACGGCGGGCGGACAGATCTTCATCTCCGGGAGTACGCGGGAGGCATGCGGCGAGCGCCTGAAGATCGTTGACCGGATGGAGATCGTGGCTAAAGGGGTGAAAGATCCCATAGCGATCTATGAGGTGGGGGGTATCTATGGCGACCACAATCTCGTCCTCCCGGAAAAGGAAGACGCGGTCCTGCCCCGGCTGGAGAATCCTCTAAACATCAAATTCACCGTCCTGGTAGGAAAACACGTATCCGCCGAAGCTTTCGCCGGAACGCTTGTGGGACTGCTCGGAAACTCCGCTCTGGTCGAGGTGGACACGGTGCCGGAACGTTTCGCAGAGATTAAGATATGTCTTTTTAACTGCACGGGTGACGAAGTTACCGACGACCTGTACGCCAAGATCGCAAGCATCAGCCCCGGATCCCCGGTGACGTTCCGAATCAACTTCACATCAGTCTCTTCGGAAGCCCGGTCATTCTTTGAAGTGTTGAACAAACCGTGACAAAACAAAAAAATCAGAAATTTTGGACATGACCTTCAGGAATCTGCCGATAAACCTTGCACGGCTTCACCCCATTGCACCTCCAGTCGATCAGCTGTTCCGGGTCCCGGCCCATGGCTGTACCCAGGAGTTCGAATGACATCCCGTTGACAGTCTTGAAATACAGCAGTCGGCCGAGCAGATCTTCCGGACACTCAAACGGCACTACCCGAGGAAAGCGATGATCTTCGGAATATGCACAAGCTCCGGCACGGTTCCCCGCTCCCACTCGTAAACGCTCGCCTCTGAAACTCCGATCCTCTCTGCAACCTGCCGCTGGAACAGCCCCAGGTCCATCCGGTGCCTCCGCAGTAATTTCTTGCACCCCCCTGTGCAGTTAAAAAACTGCGCCACTTCTTCTAACCCGTTGAAATAATGCCCCAACAATTCTGGCACATCCCGTGCAATAAGAAAAGCAACGAAGCACACAAAACGAAATTCCAATTCTAAAGGGAGGTAGTACAATGAAAATCATGGTTGCGTATGACGGGACGTTGCAGGCGAAGGAAGCTCTGGTGTACGGTATGGACAAGGCGCGGGAGAGGGGCGGCGAGGTTGTTGCGCTCCATGTGTTCAACGGCGGGATGTTCGTGGATTACGACGCCTCGATTGATGCGGAGAGCCTTGCAAAGGCAGAATCAAAACGGTTTATCGAAGAAGCAAAGACGATCATCCGTGAGAAGGGTGTTGGCGTGAAGGCAAGGCTCTACAGCACCGAAGGCAACCCGAGCGAAGAAGTGATCAGCTTTGCCAGGACCGAGAAGGCTGACGTACTGCTCTGCCCGCCGAAATTCACGACGATCATCAGCAAATACCAGCAGACCGTGGGCGCATCGGAACTGGCAGGCGAAGCAGCGAAGCTGCAGGTAACGGCACTTTCAACCAAAACGATGTAAGCGGGGAGCAGGGAGGACAATGGCAGGAGCACGGGTCTGTGCAGCCACTGTCGGTGCTTGCCACAATATTATGAAAAAGATGGAGATAGGTCATGGAGTTTGAACACGCATTTCAACAGTCAAACTACTTTCTGATGTTCCAGTTGATGTTCATGGGTTCGCTGCTGGTTCCCGGCATGATCGGGAGAACGGACATCTACGGCAAGGCCGTGCGGACTGCGGCATCGCTTACCGTGAGCTTCGGACCGGTGGCCATTCTTCTGTATGTGCTGTTTGAAGTCACGCAGTTGAACTAAGTTAAGGTACGCAACCGGATCAGGGTTCGAATTTGGTCATGTCGATTTCCCAGAATTTGTTCGACTTGTGGTTTGTTCTGGCAGATTTTTTCGGAAACAGGGGCGTGTTGAGCGTCTTCCATATTTTGAGCATTTCGTGCTGAACAACAGGCGTGTACCCGGCAAGAGCAAGGACTGCAAGCAATTGAATGGTCAGGATGTTTCTGAGAGATACTGTAACAAGATCGACATGCATCATTGCCTCCTCAGTTAAGCAGCGTGGATGCGCATTGTATCGTGGCAAAGGGGTTGCAAATCATACTTGTTCGCGGGTTCATAGATGCCGGCTTCCGCAAAGGCTACAGCAACCCAAAGGTCTTCGAGCGTTGTAAGAAATTTATTCATAGCTGCCCTCCAGGAACTCTGACTTTTGGACGTGTAATGACTTACTGGTATACCATATAGCAATCGTCATGCCTGATTATAACGCATTGAATTAATGGTATAATTATTAATCAGAAAGATATTGGTGCAATTATATGGTGCGCTAATAACGAACTGACGGCAACTCATATAGATTAGCTCCATGAAAATAATGGGTTATTGGTGCATCTATATGTTGCTTTTGTTGTGGTTTTGTATGCCGAAGGAGGTTGGATATGAAGATACTTACTCTTTATGATGGGACAATACAGTCTAAGACAGCCCTGCGCTATGGAATAAAAAAGGCAAAGGAAAACGACGGGGAGCTTGTCGTACTGCACGTGTTTCAGAGCAGCCTGTTCATTGATTACGGTGCCGGTCCCCAAGCCGAGGAGATTGCACGTGCCGAGACATCGCGGCATCTTCGCGATGCGGAGTTGATTCTGGCCGAGGTTGGCCAGGGCCTGCGGTATCGTATTGTGTCCGAAGAGGGAGACCCGGAAGAAGAGGCCCAGCGTTATGCCGCGACCGAGCGCCCTGCTTTGCTGCTTGCCGCGCCGCGCTACAAGGCGATCGTCAGGAAGGCCGGTTGCCCGGTGCGCATCATACCCGGCATGATCCTGGTCCCGATGGACAACTCGGACACGCTGCTTGCTGACAAGGAGAACATCATCGATGAGGCATTGGCAGCTGGCTCAAAGGTGATGCTGCTTGGTATCGTACCTGTTCATCTTTACAGCTCCGGGGAAAAGAAAGAACTGGAGCAGGTAAGGAAGGGAACTGCCGGTGCACTCGCGAGCATGAAGCGGTCGTTGAAAGACAGGGGGATAGCGGTTTCTGAAGCGATCAGGGACGGCTACCCTGACGAGGAAATTCTGAAGGCGGCCGCGGAATTTACCGTTTCGCTCATAATGCTTCCCGCAGGCGGGAAGACGCCTTCCGAACTGACAAAGGCCGCGATCATACTGCTCGATGAACCGGAGCGGGCGTATATGCCGATACAGCTTATGAGGACGGCGGAAGCGTAACGTTCAAGATGGATGACGGCAGAATGTGTTCCGATATGAAGAGGTGGACGGGAAAAAGGACCAGGAAGAGAAAATAAAAAAGCAGGCCCTGAATGATCAGGACCTGCTTGATAGGTTTAAGCGTAAGCTTAGAGTTTTACAACATTGGCTGCTTTGGGGCCTTTGGGCGAGTCGACAACGTCGAACTGCACTTCCTGGCCTTCGGCCAGCGACTTAAAGCCGCTGTCCTGTATATCGCCGAAATGAACGAATACATCGCCGCCCTTTTCGCGGGTAATGAATCCAAAACCTTTGGAATCATTGAACCACTTCACAGTACCTTTTTCCATGATGAGCTACCTCCTTCTTGTGTATTGAAGCTGACGGAAAAGGCAAAAAAAAACCACAAAGCCAAACGTACTTTGCGGTTACCCTACAAATACATCCGGAACTTCTAAACAACATACTCTCATATTTGCACTGGCAAGTCAAGGGATATTTTAAAAATAAGGGTAAATGCGCCCCCCGGGAGGGTGATCCTTTTCCATGGCGTTCCGTATATGGTTTGTCCTGTCCGTCACTATCCTGTTTACTTCCTTTTTGCGCACTTCTTTCCTTGCACTTTGAAACAAATTATTGTACCTTTTATAAATGAAAAGCGCATTATTCGCGGTTCACTCCTCCCGGCCACAGGCGTTGCCGGAGACACAGCGTCAAAGGAGGCTGCAATGAAGATCACTTGCTGGGGAGCCAGGGGTTCTATTCCGGTGTCAGGGAAGGAATACGTGAAGTATGGCGGGGACACCACCTGCATCGAGGTGCGAAGCAAGGACAACGACATCATCATCATCGACGCGGGAACGGGCATGCGTAAGCTCGGGAACAAACTGCTGGCCGAGGAAAAGCGTCCGTTGAGCGTTCTCTTTACCCATGCACATTGGGACCACCTCATGGGGTTCCCCTTTTTCAAGCCTATTTATATGAAGGGAACCAGGATCAGGATGTTCGGCTGTCCCTATGCCCAGGAATCCATAAAAGACATTCTTGCAAAATCCATGGTTGCCCCGTACTTTCCCGTGGATTTCGGCCAGCTCCAGGCGGAGATCGTCTCCCACAAGGTTTGCGAAGAGGCCTTTGATATCGGCCCGATTCATATTACGAACATTCAATTGAATCATCCGAATCAGGGTATGGGGTACAAATTTACAGAAGACGGCAAAAGCTTCGTTTTTCTCACGGACAATGAACTGTCGCTCCGGCATTCCGGGGGGCGCGAGTACCAGGACTATGTCCGGTTCTCCGCCGGCGCCGCGCTATTGATCCACGACGCCGAATACACCGAAACGCAATACAAGACGACAAAGGGCTGGGGCCATAGCGTATATACTGATGCGCTTCGACTGGCCCTGGATGCTGATGTAGGGCAGTTCGGGCTGTTTCATCACAACCAGGAACGGTCAGATGCGGATCTGGATTTGATGGTGGACGATTGCCGCCGTATTGTCGGGAAAGAGAGCAGGTCTCTCCGGTGTTTTGCGGCCCAGGCAGAAATGGAAATGATCCTTTAACCTATCACGGTGTTTATCAGAGACCGATACCAAGCAAGTAAGAGGAAAACGCCCGTGGTTAATACGCCAACGAACTACTCCGACGATGACGCAACGCGCGAAGCGCTCAGGAAAGTTGATTCCGAACGAACGCTTCACGAGATCTATGGTTTGTTTTACGGGGCCATGGCTGCTCCCAAGATCGCCGAACCGTCGCAGTATGTGACGATGATCTTCGATGTGGACAACGCAGTGGACACCTCCGAGGAAGTGAGCGCCGAGGTCCATGCCAACCTGATGTCGCTCTGGAACTTCATCGCGCGATGGAATCCCGAGGAGGAGCCCTTTTATTTTCCCGAGACGGAGTATCCGGCCATGGCACAGGGTTTTCGGCAGCGGGCGCTCGACAATATATCGATGATAAACTATTTCATAACAGGGCTGAAACTGGGTGGAACGGAAGAGCTTGATTTTTCCGAGGATGCTATCGATGCGATGCACGCCCTTGCCGAGGCATCGACCCTGCTGCAGAAAGAGGCTGAAGCGAAGAAGACCTTCGACCCGAAGGCGAGCACGGAACTTTTTGACGATCTGGAAGAGTTCATGGCCGATAGTTTTGCCAGGGTGAGCCTCGGGCTGAAAGACGCACAGGCGCAATAACGCATGTTAAGAGGCAAGGACCAGGTTCGATCCCGTTGAAAAATAGACGCCACAAATCCGGCACCGGCATAAAGCCACCCGAGTCTTCCAATGCCGCTCCGGCCAGAGAAGGCATGATCATCGCTCACCGCGGTGTGGCAGTGGATGTGGTCTGGGATGACGGTGAGCGCGGCGTGGTAAGGGTAAAACGGAGCTCAGGTCATGTGGTCGGCGACCGTGTGAAGGTTGCGGGCGAAGTCCTGGAACAATTGCCCCGGCGAACGGAACTGCGCCGCCGCGACGCGCGCGGAGGCATCCATCTGGTCGGGGCGAACCTGGACGTCCTCGGCGTGGTTGTCGCCCCCATGCCGCTTCCTCCGGGATTCATCGACCGGGCGATCGTGTCCGCACGGGCCGCGGACTTGCAGCCCTTCATCATTATCAACAAAAGTGATCTTGCCGCTTCAACGGAACTCGTACGGTCGCTGAGCACTACCTATGCCGGGGCTGTTCCTGTTTTCTCCGTGAGCGCGTCAACGGGAAGCGGCCTTGGTCCGTTGCGGGAATTTTTAAAAGTCCATAGGGGCGCCTTTGTCGGCACGACGGGTGTGGGTAAAAGCTCCCTGCTCAATGCTCTCTGCCCGGAGATCGATCTCAAGGTCGGGGAGATCAATGTCGAGAAGGACCGGGGCCGCCATACGACCACGGTTTCCACGCTCCATTCCCTCTCCACCGGGGGTGAGTTGATCGACACCCCCGGTTTTCAGGATTTCGGCCTCGTCGATATTTCAGCGCAGGAACTGGCCGCCTATTTTCCCGGGTTTGAAAAGACCGGCGAACATTCGTGCCGTTTCCGCGATTGCCGGCATCGCACGGAACCCGGCTGCGCCGTTGTCGGTCTTGTGGCGCAGGGCGAGGTCCAGGCGGAACGGTATGAGACCTACCTGGAAATTCTGAACGAAGTGGAAGCAGGAGAAGCGGAGTCGCGGCGCAGGGAATGGAAGAAGTAAGATTGATCACAGACACAATGGATTATCATGCGCCAGCCATGAATTATCTTGACAGGTAACCAAAAAAAAGATTAAATGAAATATAATGGTGACCGGTAAATGACAAATCTCATGGAAAATACAGTACTTGCGCTGGATGAACGGGCTATTCTCTTGCGTTGTCGTGATGCAATCAAGGGATTAGATCCGAAGGCCGACCTTATCCTGTACGGTTCCCGTGCGCGGGGCGATGCGGAGCATGATTCCGACTACGACCTTCTCATAGTGACAGACGGACCCTCTACCCTCGAACAAGAAGATCTGCTTCGCCGTCAGCTTTATGCTATTGAACTCGATACAAGCGCTGTGCTCACCGTGATTCTCCTGAACCGGGACGACTGGAACTCAGCCCTCTACGACTCAATGCCGTTTTATCGGAATATCAAGCGCGAGGGTGTTGTTTTATGACCGATGAGACGCGCACGCTTATTGCGTATCGTCTGCAACGTGCGCGCGAAGCTCTTGATGAAGCTGCGCTCCTTCTTGAACGAAACCATAACAATACCTTCGTAAACCGCGTCTACTATGCCTGCTTCTACAGTGTCACCGCCCTTCTCCTGACCCAGAATCTTTTCTCTGCCAAGCACAGCGGCGTCCGTTCTCTGTTTCATCAGCATTTTGTGAAGACCGGTCTCGTTGGTATAGAACTGGGACAGTTATTCGACAAGTTCTTCGATAATCGCCAGAAAGGCGATTACGCTGATATGGTTCGGTTTGAGAAAGAAAAGGTCCAGGGCTGGCTCGATGAAGCAAAAATGTTTGTCGAAGTGATTGAAAAAGTAATTCAAGACCAGCGTACATAAAGCGGCGTCACCTTCACGGAAAGGCTTCACACAAGTCCATTTCGGTCACTACGTCCCCTCTGGGTTTCATTGCTTTCCTGCTGCGCCATGATTTTATCGAACTCAAAGGCTTTGACCGGGAAACGGCGCATGGTCTTGTCGCAGCTGTGCGTGTGTGGGCGGAGAAGCAGATCGGTTAACGCAAAAGCGACGGGTTGAGCGAAACAATACCAGTCATTCAAGTGCCTGGTTTCGGTTCGGGGTCGCAATGCACAGGGAATGACGCGACCCTTTCAGATTCGTCGTCAGACGAAAGGGACGGGAACAGACAAACCGAACCTACACGGCAGCAACCAACTCTCCTAGTCAGTCCTAATATAAAATCCTCAAAACCCTAATGTTTCTCACATTTTTGGTAAGTTTAGCTATACTTACAAGAGAACATGCCCCACAAAGACAAGGATGGATACCGATTTTGTGAGAGGAATGCCGAGGTGCGATATGAAAGCTAACAGCATATGTCCCAAAATCCAGTTTATTGTCATCACCGTGAGTATTATATGCTTTCTCATTACTTCCAATACAGCTTATGCTAAGGAAATTATAGTAATAAAAGAATATACATACCATGCAGGTGATGCAGACAGCAAAGTGTCGAGCCGTGCTATTGCTTTGGAGCAAGTTAAGAGACTTCTGCTTGAAGAATTGGGTACCTATCTTATAAGTGAAACAGAGGTTAAAGACTTTAAGATATCAAAAGATCAGATCACCACTCTGACTGCGGGCATAGTAATGACAGAGATTGTTGAGGAGAAGTGGGATGGCACAACTTATTATTTGAAAGCGCGCATTGCCGCGAATCCTGATGAAGTCGCGCGGGCGGTTAGTGATATTAAAAATGACAGGGAAAAAACAAAGGGACTGGAAGAGGCGAAGAAAAGAGCGGATGACGCACTAAAAGAGGTCGAAAGGTTGAAGGCGAAAATTGAGTCGTCCGGAACCAATTCAACACTGCAAACAGCATATGATAAAGCCATCAATACATTAACCTCACATGAATGGTTTGAGAGAGGAAATGCATTAGCGCAAGTAGGTCATTATAAAGAAGCCATAGATGCCTACGATAAGGCCCTTGAGTCAAGTATGACAGGCCCCTCTCCAAAAAATGACGCCGATACAAATAAAACTTCGTCGAAATTTATTGATCCGGATGATGTTGCTAACACCAATATAGCTTCTGGGAGATTTATTGATCCTGATGAAAATGCAGACATATACATTTGGCGCGGCGTAGCGTACTTTTCGCTTGGCAATTATCAGCAAGCAATTAAGGATGCTGATACAGGAATATCGCTAGCCATACTTCCCACACGGGGTTATATGTTGCGCGCGGAGGCCTATAGGATTCTCGGCGACTATCAACATGCACTGAAAGATTTTAATAAAGCTATAACATTGGCTCCAGGTTACGCGTTAGCATTCTCAATGCGCTGCCTTTTGTACGTGAATATGAGCAATTTTGATCAAGCGTTAATTGATTGCAACAAGGGAATAAGAATGAGCCCTAATGATGCCCTGTCCTATATTTATCGCGGGATTGCTTATTACAATATGGCATATATGTTAGAAGAAAAAGATCTAGAAGGGAGTGCCCCAGATATACTACAAAGCATGCAAGAAGATTCACAGAAATCCAAGATACCCAGATACTCCAAATACGATAGTTATAATCAAAAGGCAATTGGTGATTTAGATAAGGCCATACAAATAGATTCCAAAAATGTCGAAACGTACTATAACCGTGGCATTACAAATGTACATCTCGGCAACTACCAGCAAGCACTTAGTGATCTGGATATGGCTATTAAGATGGGTCCACAAAAAGCAGAATATTATAAAGCCCGCGGCTTAACGTGGCTTCATATCGGCAATGGTGAGTTAGCAATAAAAGATTTTGATATGGCCATTTAAGTGGACCCCTCTGTCAAGACAATAAAGGGTCGAGATTAAGATGGTAACCAGTCAAGCCGCAGCGGAATGGCGCTGCCCCGGTTT
>Ga0315281_10004150_pt1 | contig 21105 bp, 20 predicted proteins | sample YL17G07_0_MG_FD_204540 | JGI IMG/M metagenome (GOLD analysis project Ga0315281, IMG submission 204540) | Sediment microbial communities from Yellowstone Lake, YNP, Wyoming, USA - YL17G07_0 | ecosystem: Environmental > Aquatic > Freshwater > Lake > Sediment | place: USA: Wyoming | collected...
ACTGGATCTCGCCACCTGAACGGCTTCGTGCTTGAACTCCTGAGAGAACTTCTTGCGCATTGCCATGACACACCTCCTGGCCCATTATGGGCTTAATGGATGTGTCCGGGGAATCGGGGTAGAACCCGGGTACTACATATAGTACCCAGTAGTACCTAGCTACTGCCAGCTTCGCCGCCCCGTCCATTCGGCAGAATTCACCCTACCCCCTCCGCACATCCTCCACAATCCGGCCATCGTGCAGCTTGATCAGCCGGCGCGAGAAATCCATAACCAGCTTGTCATGGGTGGAGAACACGAAGGTCACATTGTGCTCAGCGTTCATCTGCACCAGCATCTGCATCAGGTTCTCGGCGGTTTTTGAATCGAGGTTCGCGGTCGGTTCGTCGGCCAAGACCAGCGAGGGGCCGGAGACGATGGCGCGCGCGACGGCGACACGTTGTTGCTGGCCGCCGGACAGTTCGCCGGGCTTGCGGTCTTCGAGTCCGTCGAGGCCGACTTCTTTCAGGATATCCATGGCGCGTGTGCGCCGCTCGGCGGCGCTGATGCCTTGCAGTTGCATCACGAACTCGACGTTCTCGCGTGCGCTTAAGACCGGTATCAGGTTATAGGCTTGGAACACGAATCCGATGCGTGTGAGGCGCAAGCGCGCGAGCGCCGCGCGGTCGAGCGTGGCGAGTGCGATGCCGTCCACGCTGACGTCGCCGCTCGTGGGCAGATCCAGCCCGCCGATTAGATTCAGCAGCGTGCTCTTGCCCGAGCCGGAAGGGCCGGACAGGCACAGGAAATCTTTTTTTGAAATCTCAAGATTAATGTCGGCGAGCGCCTGCACGGCGATCGAATTCTGGCGGTAGACCTTGCTCAGGTTGCGGCAGACAACAGTGTATTCCATGTGCTTCAAGTCCTCGTTATCGCTTCCACCGGCACGTAGCGCGCGGCGCGCCACGCCGGATACAAACTCGCCGCCAAGCCCAGAACGAACACCAGCAGATTGGCGGACAAGGCATCGTCGAACTTCAACATCGGATACAACATAGGACTCACGCCGATCATCTCGAAGCCCTTGGCGAACGCCGACAGGTCGATACCGTCCGCGGTCGCGGCCAGCGTGGCGAAGGCCAGCAAATTGCCGAGGGCGAGACCGACGGCCAGCAGGAACAGGGATTCGACCAGCACCTGTCCCAGAATCTGGCTCGGCGGCATGCCGAGCGCCTGGAACAGGCCGAACTCACGAGTGCGTTCGAACACCGCCATGAGCAGGGTATTCACCAAACCGAAAGACATGGCCACGAACACGATCACGTACCAGATCATCAGGATCACGTCGGTGACGCTCTCGGTGAGCTTGAGGGTCGGCTCGATCTGCGTCCATGGTTGCACATCGAGTTGCGGCGCGGCCGCGCGCAAGCGGTCGAGTGGCGCGTCGAGGCGGTTGCGATCCGGTGCGATCAAGCCGATCTCCGACACCGCGCCGGGCATGCGCAGCAAGCGTTGCGCCTGCGCGAGGCCAATGAAGACATACGCAGTCTCGATCATCTCCGGCTGGCTGTCGAAAATGCCAACCACGCGAAAACCGCGGTCGGCGATTTTGTTGGCGCTGTCCTGGCTCAGGATCACCACGCGCCGGCCGAGTGCGGTCTCAAGGCGTTCGGCGAGTTTGCGTCCGAGCACAATGCCGGGATCGTCGGCATCCATGAGCATGCGCCCTTCCTTCACCGCGTTCGCCAGAAACGACAGACCGCGCTCGCGCGCCGGATCGATGCCGACCAAAGTAATACCGGCCGATTCCTGTTCGCTCGACACCACCGCCGGCACGCGCACGCGCGCCGCCCAGGCCAGGATGTCCGGCGCATCGAGCGCGTCGCGCAATGCGCCGGCCGGTTCGGCAAAGCGGTGGTCGATGACTGGATCGTCGCGATAGCCGGGCAGGTGAATTTGAATATGGCCGATGAGATTGGCAAAGGCGCTGGTGAGCTGTTGCTCCATGGAGCCGCGCGTGAGCGCCGCCAACGTCACCATCGACCACACACCCAGCGCCAGCGCGAACAGAATGAGCAAAGTGCGGCGCACGTGCCGCCACAGATTTCGCCAGGCGAGGGTCACGAGCAAGGGTACGTAAATCTGCATCGCTTTAGGCCCGGTGCATGGCTTCGATCGGCTGCAACGTGCGGATGCGCAGCGCCGGATAAAGCGAGGCAAGCAACGTAAAGACAAAGATCACCGCCGGCCCGAGCGTAAAAGTGACAAACGACAGTTTCGGGTGAATCACCCCCGGCAGACCGAACTGTGCATGCAATTCCTTGAGGCCCGGGAAAGTGAAGCCGTGAAAATAGAGGTACACGGCAATCGATCCGCCGAGCAGGATGCCGATGGCAAGGCCGATGAGGGTCAAGAGCGTGGATTCGATCACCAACAGTAAACCGATACGCAACGGCGTCGCACCCAGCGCCAACATCACGCCGAATTCGCGGGTACGTTCCAGCACCGCCATGAGAAAGGTATTCATGATGCTGAAGGTGACGACGATAATCAGGGTGATGTAGGTCGCCCAGTTCTGCACCATGTCTGCTTGAATCAATTGCTTGAGGCCAGGAATCAGCCGCTCCCAGTCGAGCAGCACCAGACCCCGGCCCTGCGGCAACTGCGCACGCACCCGCGCTTCGGTGTCCTGTATCTGGCGCAGCCCGGGGCCGGAGATGGCGATGAGGTGCGCACTGTCGCCCATGCTGAACGTCTCCTGAAACGTGGCCAGTGGCAGTTGCACCACTTGCCGGTCGATCGCTGGGTTATTGGTCTCGAAGATGCCGACCACCGGCAGGACGGTGGCCGCGACCGATCCGTCGCGCCCGGCGCCGAGCAGCGTGAGTTCATCGCCCACTTTGATTTTCAGGTTGCGCGCCAGCGTGGCGCCGAGCACCAGTTCCGGCGCATCCACGCTTGCCAGATATCGCCCTTGCTTCACCTGATGTGGAATCGTGGACAATAGTCGCTCGCGCTCCGGCTCGACGCCGATCACCGGCACGCCATAACTGCGCGCGCCACTCGAAATAAGCGCGAAGCCCTGGGCGCGCGCGCCAACCGCTTCCAGCCCGGTGGACGCGCGCAGATCGCGCGCCAGCGCGGCAGCCTGCGGGATACTCAGGCGCATCTGCGGCTTGTCGAGGTAGCCTTCGCGCTGTACCTGCATTTCGCCGGTGAACACGCGCAGGCTGATGTCGAGGATCATGTCGTAAGCGCCGAGCTGCAACGTAATCATGAACACCAGCAGCATGGCGGAAAATGCAATCGCCGATATCGTGAGCCAGGTGCGGCGCGTGTGCCGCCACAGGTTACGCCAGGCGAGACGCAGAATAATGGTCACGCTACACCTCAATCATGTTGTCATTCCAGCGAAAGCTGGAATCCAGAATTTATGGGAAGGAGCTGGAAGCCTGCTTGCGCTGGCGTTACGGCCCGGAACAAGCGGTGCAAACACTTCAGAACAACATGGCATAAAAATCATCCCATTCCGGATTCGCCTTCTCGACTAGCTCCAGCTTCCATTTTCGATTCCAGGCCTTGATCGCCTTCTCGCGCGCAATGGCAGACTCCATCGACTCGTGCACCTCATACCAAACAAGCTTGTGAATGCTGTATCGTTTCGTGAACCCCTCCACTGCTCCGTTCTTGTGCTCCCAGGCCCGTTTCATCAGGTCCAAAGTAACGCCGACGTACAGCGTTCCGTTCCTTCGACTGGCCATCAGGTATACACATGGCTGCTTGGCCATCCTTAGCCTCCCTGGATTCCAGCTTTCGCTGGAATGACGATAAATTAGAACCTGCCCTACTCCCGCGGATTGCGTAAATTGGCCAGCGTGAACACGCTGGCAGGAATATCCATACCGAAGCGTACTTCGCGCATCGTGATCTGTGTCCACTCGTTCGGCTTGTCGAGTTTTTGCATGCGTTGGCGCGCGGCCACGGTCTTGCCGCCCATCGGCTTCAATTCCTGCGTCGTGAGCGTCTTCAGGAGCTTCCCCTGCTGGTCGTAGAAGGCGTGTTCGAGCAGCACGTAGTCGTCCCGCACGGTGACGACCTCCTTGCCCCACACCACCGGCGCGGTCTCCTTGGGAATCGACTCGATCTCATACTGCGTATGGCCGTCGCGTGTCTCGGTCCTGAGCAGGCGGTGAGTGTAATACTCGATCAGGTCATCGGCCTTGGCCAGATCGCTGTTGGAGAAATCCGAGCCCATCCAGCTTTGCGTCATCATGCTGGATGGTATCTTGATGACGCGGTTGATCTTGGGCGTGAAGCTCCACATGTCGTTGTCGACCAGGAGCGTGGCGTTGCCGGCATCCTTGGCCGGCGCGATCACGCGTACCAGCGAATGTTTGTCGCCACGCGTCCAGACGCGGAAGGTCACGCGCCGTTCCCAGTCTGGACGATGAATGGTCATTTCCGAAACTGCGTAGGACGAGGTGTCGCGCCAGTAATCGATCGCCGCCTTGATGAGCGCGGCGGCATCCGGGGCTTGAGCCTGAGTAGGCAGACTGAAGAACACGAACAGGACGGCAGCGAGGCGAAGGCTTGTTCTTGTGGACATGCTTGTCCTTATAGAGTGATCGTCCAGCCCGGAGCGGGGCATCGGCATCAATTAAACCGCAGCCCGGTGTTGCCGTCCAGTTGAGAAGAAAATCTTCCGGGGGAGGGACCACTACATATCAGTAACGCCGCGTCAGCTCCATTTTGTTGCCTTCGCGCTTCATGTCGAGCGCGCCGAGGAACGACATGCCAAGCAGCGGTGTCTCCGGCTGCGGACCGTCGATCACGCCAGCCTCGACGTTGCGTAGAACAATCTCGCCGACCTTTACCGTATCGAGCTTCAAGGTGTACACACGCGCGTAGCCGGAGGCGGTGCGCGCCGCACCCTGCCGGCCTTTGGTGAAATCGATACCGGCACGTTTGGCGGTGGCGCTGTTGAGGGCGACCGTGTTGGCGCCCGTGTCCACGAGAAAGGTCATGGCCACGCCGTTGATCGAACCCTCGGCATGGAAGAAGCCGTTGCTGTCGGCGTACAACGTGATGCTCTCGCGCGCGCTGCTCTGGAACGCGGAGACGATAACGCCGAGCCGCAGTGTTTCGCGCTTGCCCTTTAGCTCCACCACCGCCTCGTCGTTCCGGGTATCGGTGCTCACCAGTTTCACGCCCTCGGGGCTTTCCGCGCCCGTGGTCAGCACGCGGCGCGTGCCATCCACGTGCAGGATGGCCTTGTCCTTGAAGAGTGCATAAAGCGAGATGTCGGTGGCGCCGCACACGGCCGGCAACAGCGCGAGCAGAAACAGCCAACCCGCATGAAAGTAATTTTTCATATTCAGGCTATTTTTGTGCAGGCGTGCTTTCGTTATTCCTGTCCCGGGCACAGCGCGCTAGAATCGCGCCCACATGAAAAAAGAAATTCTGATCTTTCGGCATTTCCCGAGCGAGGGCCCCGGCTATTTCGCCGAATTTCTCGACCGCCACGGCATCCCGCACCGCATTATCAAGGTGGATCAGGGCGAGCCGGTTCCAGAAAGCATAGCCGATATCCCCGGTCTGGTGTTCATGGGCGGGCCGATGAGCGTCAACGACCCGCTGCCGTGGATTCCGAAGGTGCTGCGTCTCATCCGTCAGGCGGTCGCCGCCAACGTGCCGGTGCTGGGCCACTGCCTGGGCAGCCAGTTAATGAGTAAGGCGCTCGGTGGCCGGGTGCGGCGCCATCGCGTAAAGGAAATCGGCTGGCTGCCGGTACAGAAGGTCGATTCGCCGGAAACGGCCAAATGGCTGAACGGCCTGCCCCCGCAGTTCGAAGTTTTCCATTGGCATGGCGAGTCCTTCACCCTGCCGCCCGGGGCCACGCACATATTAAGGAGCCGCTACTGCCGCAATCAAGGTTTTGTGATTAGCAAGAGCCTGGCGCTTCAGTGCCACATCGAAATGACGCCGGACATGGTGCGCGCCTGGGCGCGCGCCGGTGCAAGCGAAATCGCCTGCGCCCTGCCGGACGCGAGCGTACGGCGACGCGCCCTGATGCTGACAAACCTCACGCACCGCGCGGCGCGCCTCAATCGCATCGCCGATGTGCTGTACACGCGCTGGATCGCGGGGCTCACATAAAGACGCACGCCCAGCGCGGACGACACACCCCTCTCCCGCTGATGCGGGAGAGGGGTGCAGGAGAGAATCTATGCTAAGAGTTGGGATTGACCTGGGCGGCACCAAAACCGAAGGCGTCGTAATGGATGTCGATGGAGACATTCTCCATCGAGAACGCAGGCCCACGCCACAGGCAAAGGGTTACGCTGCGATCCTGTCCAACGTCCAGGCGCTCGTACTCGATCTCGAACGGCGCACCGGCGAACCCTGCCGCGTCGGTCTCGGCACGCCCGGCGCGATCTCCACGCCGACCGCCTTTCTCAAGAACTCGAACACGGTGTGCCTGAACGGGATGCCGGTGAAGCACGATCTGGAAACCTTGCTGCAACGCGAAATCCGCATCGCCAACGATGCCAACTGTTTCGCGCTCTCCGAGGCGCGGGACGGCGCCGCCAGGGATGCGCCGGTGGTGTTCGGTGTGATTCTGGGCACGGGTGTCGGCGGCGGCATTGTCGTGAACGGCCGGCTCGTCGAAGGCGCGCAGCACATTGCCGGCGAATGGGGACACAACGTGCTCGAAGCGGATGGCCCACCCTGCTACTGCGGCAAACGCGGTTGCGTTGAGACTTTTCTGTCCGGCCCGGGACTGGCGCTCGACCACCGTGCGCACGGCGGCGCTGCAGCCACTGCACAAGCGATCGTCGCACAGGCGGCCGCGGGCAACGCGCGCGCGGAAGCCGCGCTGCAGCGCTATCTGGATCGCTTCGGGCGTGCGTTGTCCGTGGTCATCAACATTCTCGATCCCGACGCCATCGTGCTGGGCGGCGGCCTGTCCAACATCGCGCGGCTCTACACCGAAGGCCGCGAACATGTCGCCCGGCACATCTTTAACGATGCGTTGCACACCCGCCTCCTGCGCAACGCGCACGGCGACAGCGCCGGCGTCCGGGGCGCGGCGCAGTTGTGGGCGGCGGACAGACCTGCGTAGGCTGGGTGTAACCCGGCATTCCACGCTATCGGTCAAGAGAAAAAACCGATGGATTGAACCCAAACACGGCTCCGCCGTTGTCCTTAAACCCCCGGGAGCGCGCGACACTACTGCACGAACGCGCCGGGCCATTTCTTACACCACGCGCCACCAACGGGTATACTCGCGCCATCGACGATTAAAGAGGCTCACATGCGCGTTTCCAGGTTCCTGCTCTCCACCGTTCGCGAAACCCCGGCCGAGGCCGAGACCATTTCGCACCAACTCATGTTGCGCGCCGGCATGATTCGCAGACATGCGGCCGGTCTCTACAGCTGGCTGCCGCTCGGCCTGCGCGTGCTGCGCAAGGTTGAAGGCATTGTGCGCGAGGAGATGAACCGCGCCGGCGCCATGGAAGTGCTGATGCCGGCGGTGCAGCCGGCCGAGTTGTGGCAGGAATCCGGACGCTGGGAACAATACGGCCCGGAACTGTTGCGCTTCAAGGACCGCCACCAGCGCGAGTTCTGCTTCGGCCCGACACACGAAGAGGTCATCACCGACCTCATGCGGCGCGAAATCAAGAGCTACCGCCAGTTGCCGGCCAACTTCTACCAGATACAGATGAAGTTCCGCGACGAAATTCGTCCGCGCTTCGGCGTGATGCGCGCACGCGAATTTCTGATGAAAGACGCCTACTCGTTTCATGCCGACGAAAGCTCGCTGCGCGAGACATACAAGGTGATGCACGACGCCTACACGTGCATTTTCAAACGCGTCGGTCTCGAGTTCCGGCCGGTGGCGGCCGACACCGGCAGCATTGGCGGCAGCGCCTCGCACGAGTTTCACGTGCTGGCCGACTCGGGCGAAGACAACATTGCCATCTGCGACCGCTGCGATTACGCCGCCAACGTCGAACTCGCCCAGGCGTTACCTCCGCTCGGCAAGCGCGCCGACGCCACAATACCGATGCAAACCGTCGAGACACCCGGCCAGCATTCCATTGAGGAAGTGAGCCAGTTCCTGAAGGTCGATCCAAAACAAACTGTGAAGACCCTGCTGGTGAAAGGCACGGGCGGCGTGATTGCGCTGGTGTTGCGCGGCGACCACGAGTTGAATGCCATCAAGGCCGAAAAGCTGGCGCAACTCGTAAAGCCCTTAATGTTCGTGACGCCGGGCGAGGTCGAACTGGCGGCCGGTTGTGAACCGGGCTCCATCGGGCCGGTCGGTCTCAAGATCACCGTGATCGCCGACGAATCGGCTGCACGTCTCGCCGACTTCGTGTGCGGCGCGAACATCAACGGCAAACATCTGGTCAACGTGAACTGGACACGCGATCTGGCGGAACCGCTTGTGGCCGACCTGCGCAACGTTGTCCCCGGCGACCCCTGCCCCAACTCGCAGGAAAAGAAATGCCCGGGCACACTCAGCCTCAAACGCGGCATTGAAGTCGGTCACATCTTTCAGCTCGGCACGAAATACAGCGAGGCCCTGCAAGCCACGGTGCTGGACGAATCCGGCAATGCGGTGGTCATGCCCATGGGCTGTTACGGCATCGGCGTATCGCGCGTGGTGGCCGCAAGCATTGAACAGAATCACGACTCCAACGGCATTCTCTGGCCGGATGCGATCGCGCCATTTCACGTTGTGCTCGTGCCGATCGGCTACCGCAAGTCGGACAAAGTGCGTGCGACCGTGGATCAACTCTACAGCGAACTGGTGAACGCCGGCTTCGACGTGCTGCTCGATGACCGCGACGAACGCCCGGGCGTGATCTTCGCCGACATGGATCTGATCGGCATCCCGCACCGGCTCGTGATCGGCGACAAGGGACTCGCCAAGGGCGTGGCCGAGTACAAGGGCCGGCGCGATGCCGCTGTGCGCGAGATCGCCTTGGGCGACGTTATCGGAGAGCTCGGGCATCTGGTGCATCGCTGATCCGATTGCCGTAGCATCCGGGTCACTCAGGGCGGTTTTTCACCCGGGATAACTGGAGGGATTCACGCATGAGCCATCACGACGAGTCGGACGACCCACGCCGCCGCCTGCTGCTGCAAGCGCTTGCGGCCGGCGCTTTTGCCACCGGCCTGCCGATCGTATCGACGATCGCGGCGCCGTTTGGAAATATTCCCGGCAAGCTCCCGCCCGAACGTTCGATCTACCGCCTGAGCGGCCGCGTGCTGGTGAACGGCAAACCGGCGGACGCGGCCACGCGCATCGGCCCGCGCGACACCATCGAAACCGCAACGGGCGCCGAGATTGTCTTCGCCGTGGGGCAGGACGCTTATATTCTGCGTGGTGGCAGCAAGCTGGTGTTGGCCACGCAGCCCGGCCAGTCCGAGATCGCCAACCTGCTGCGGGTTCTCGCCGGCAAACTGCTGGCGGTGTTCGGGCGCGGCGTGCACGACATCGAAACATCCACCGCCACGCTCGGCATACGCGGCACCGGTGTTTACATAGAGAGCGACCCCGAGCAAACCTATTTGTGCACTTGCTACGGCACTGCAAGGCTCGCCGCCAACAACAATCGTGACAGCCGCGAGACCATCGAGTCGAAACACCACGATAAACCACGCTACATTCTCAACAAGGCGGACACCGGCCAGTACATCCGGCCAGCGCCGTTCATCAATCACACGGATGTCGAACTGATGTTGATCGAAGCGCTGGTGGGACGCACGTCGCCGTTCAGCTTCCCGAGCGACGACTACACAGCGCCGCGCCGGGGTTACTGAACGCGGATGCCACCTGCCCTGCGTTCCTGAAAGTGTTGTTTTGAAATCCGGCAAAGAACGAAGCGCTCGCTAGAACCGCCCAAGATATGACAGGGCAAGCTGGCGGCTGTCGTAATCGACACCGGAATCGGTGCTGGCGCGAATGAGACGTCCCGACACATCCAGCGCGTGCCGTTCACTGAGCATGTAGTTGAAGCCCAGGGTGTAGAGCTGCGCGCTGCCGTCGACGCGGATAACCTCGAGCCCGGTTCCGGGGAAACCGTCGTCAACCACCACGCCGCCGCCATAGTAAGGCGGTACCGGGCGCACACTCGAGACAACATCGCCCTGGCGATAACCGAGGCCAAGATAAACCGTGCTGCCGCGCATGACCGTGTAGTCGAGATTAACGGCGACGCCGGTGGTCGCCGTGTCGAACACTGAATGGTTGGCTGTGCGCGTGTCGCGCGTGAGCGCGCCGTACAAACCAATGCGATCGGTCAGCAACGAGCGCGTGGAGACACCGTAGCTGTAGCGCACCCCGTCGCGCAGGCCGGATTTGTATTCCTCGACCACGACCTTGGCAAGCGCCGTCAAGGTTGGCGTTTGAAACCCGCTGCCCGGCCGCCACTGGTATTGGAAACTCAATCCGGCAAAAATGTTAGAAAGTCCTTCATAGTCGAGATAGGACTCCGCGCCCAGCGAAGGCTGCACGACCAGGCGGGTGCGTTCAGCCACTGGCAGACGCCAGGTGTAATTCGCGGAAACAGCGAGGATGTTGTCCGACAACGCGTCAGCGCCGGTGCCGCGCGATACGTTGTTATCCGAAATGTAAGTCAGTTCGACGCCGATGCCAATCCCGTCTGCCGCCCACGAAAGATTCGCCGCGAGCGTCAACGCGACGCCGAGTGCGCAGCCAGCCGGGTGCGTGTATCCGGAGTGAAATCGCGCGCTGGCCGATCTGCACAGCGCTTGATTCCGGTTCTGCGTCGTCTCCGTCATCGTCTATCTCCCCTTGTTCACCGAAGGCAGTATATGCCGATGAATGAAGCCCTGGTTCGTGCGTCCTGTCAAATTAGTGCGTCCTGCGGCGCACCGCCATCACATTCGGAATCCGGTCGATCAGCGCCAGGATCCGGCTTAGCGCTTCGACGTTCGGGATTTCCAGCGTAAACGTCATGTGCGCCACGTGCTGGTGTTTGTCGGTCTGGGTGTTGACCGAGATCGCGTTGATATTCTCGTTGGCCAGCAGGCCGGTGATGTCGCGCAACAGACTCGGGCGTTCGTGCGCGACAACGTCCACGTCCACCGGATAGGTTTGCCCAGTCGCCATGCCCCAGCTCACCTCGATCAGGCGTTCCTCATTTTCGTTGTGGTGACGCAGGGCGTTCGGACAGTCCTGGCGATGCACCGCAATGCCCTGCCCGCGGGTGATGAAGCCCACGATGGCATCGCCCGGCAGCGGGTTGCAGCACTTGGCCATGCGTGTGAGCAGGTTGCCGACACCCTGGATACTGACGCCGGACGGAGTCTTGCGTGCGCTGGGCGCGCGCGGCGCGAACACCGGTTTCGATTCCCTGAGCGACGGCTCGACCAGCTCCTGCACCGCGTGCAGAATCTGCGCTGGCTTGATCTCGCCACGGCCGAGAGCGGCGAGGAAATCATCCACCTGGTCATGGTGGAAACGCTCGCTGAGCTTTTCGTAATTCACGTCGCCAAGGCCCAGACGCTGAAACTCGCGCTCCAGTGTCTGCCGCCCGGCCGCCACGTTGCTCTCGACGTTCTGCTGGTTGAACCAGCCCTGCACCTTGGAGCGCGCCTTGGAAGTGTGCAGATAACCGAGGTGCGGCGACAACCAGTCGCGCGACGGGCCGCCTTCTTTCACCGTCATCACCTCCACGCGGTCGCCGGTGCTGAGTGAGTGGATGAGGGGCACCATGTGACCGTTCACCCTGGCGCCGCGACAACGATGACCGACGTCGGTGTGGATGTGGTAGGCGAAGTCGAGCGGCGTGGCGCCCGCCTGCAGATCGACGATGTTGCCCTTGGGCGTAAACACATACACGCGCTCGCTGAACACCTCGGATTTGAACTGGTCAACGAACTCGGCGGCGCCGGCCACCTCGTCTTTCCATTCGAGCAGGCTGCGCAGCCAGGCGATCTTGTCGTCGAAACCCTTGTCGTGTTTGGCGCCTTCCTTGTAGCGCCAGTGCGCGGCCACACCCAGCTCCGACTGGTTATGCATGTCGCGGGTACGAATCTGCACCTCCACAGTCTTGCCATCCGGGCCGATGACGGCAGTATGAATGGAGCGGTAGTCGTTCTCCTTCGGGGTGGCAATGTAATCGTCGAACTCGCCGGGCACGTGCTGCCAGAGCGAATGCGCTATCCCGAGTGCCGCATAACAATCGCGAATATCGCTGACGAGTATGCGCACCGCGCGCACATCAAAGATTTCGCCGAAGTCCTTGCCCTTGGCGGTCATCTTGCGCCAGATGCTGTAGATGTGTTTGACCCGGCCGCTGACCTCGGCCGCGATGCCGGCAGCTTTCAGCTCCTGCGCCAGTGTCGCAACGAAGCGCGCCACGTACGCCTCGCGATCCACGCGCTTTTCCGCGAGCCACGCGGCAATCTGCCGGTAGGCGGCCGGTTCGAGATAGCGCAACGAAAGATCTTCAAGTTCCCACTTCATTTGCCAGATGCCAAGACGGTTGGCGAGCGGCGCGTAGATATCCATAGTCTCGCGCGCGATGCGCCGTTGCTTGTCCTCGGGAAGCGCGCCGAGCGTACGCATGTTGTGCAGCCGGTCGGCGAGCTTGATGAGCACCACGCGCACGTCTTCGGCCATGGCGAGCAGCATCTTGCGCAGGCTCTCGGCCTGCGCGTGCTCGTGGCGCGCGCCGCCAGTGTCGCCGCGAAACTCCTGGATGACTTTCATTTTGGTGACGCCGTCCACAAGCGCCGCGATGCGCGGCCCGAAGTCACGCCGCAGGTCTTCCAGTTTTACACCAGTGTCTTCCACCACATCGTGCAGAATGGCGGCCGCCAGGGTTTCGGGGTCGAGGCCAAGTTCGGCCAGAATCTGCGCCACCGCCAGCGCGTGCCGGACATAGGGTCCGCCCGACAGACGTGTCTGCCCCTGGTGTGCGCGTTCGGCCTGCGCGCAGGCGCGGCGTATAACGTCGACGTCGGCGACCGGGTAGCGCACCGCCAGTTCCCCGATCCATGTTTCAAGGTCGGGAATGTCCTTGCTGCTCTGACCGGAATGACTGCTGGTAACGCTGACCATGGCGGCGGCACCGGTTCACGTTTGTACTGAAAGTATACCCCAGTCGCTAGGGAAGTTTTGATTAGGTATGATTGTTTGCCGCAAAGACGCGAAGGCGCAAAGAAAAGCGTCGAATAATCACCAGGAGAATCTTTGCGTCTTTGCGGCAAAAATTATTACTTCAGAGGCTCCCCAAGCATGTCCCCCATCGTGATTGTCGGAACCGGACTGGCGGGCTACACCCTGGCGCGCGAGTTCCGCAAGCTCGACACCGCCACCCCATTGCGCCTGGTGAGCCGCGACGACGCGTCCTTTTACTCGAAGCCAGTACTGTCCAACGCCTGCGCCCAGAAAAAGAGCGCGGAACAGATCGCCCTCAACACGGCGCGCGAGATGGGCGCGCAACTGCATACCGTGATCAGTCCGAACACCCGCGTCACCGCCATCGATACCGCCGGCCATACTCTCCAGGCTGGCGATGAACGTATCCCCTACTCCAAACTGGTACTGGCGATCGGCGCCGATCCCATCCGGTTAGCGCTCGAAGGCGATGCCGAGAGTGCGGTGCTGTCGGTCAACGACCTGGCCGACTATGCGCGTTTGCGCGCGGCCATCGAGGGCGCGCGCGCGGTTTCGATCATGGGCGCGGGTCTCATCGGCTGCGAATTCGCCAACGATCTGCGCGGCGCGGGTTTCGATGTGGATGTGATTGACCCCGCGCCGCAACCGCTTGGACGACTACTGCCACCGCAGGCGGCGTCCTTCTTGCGCGCGGCGCTTGAGAATATCGGCGTGCGCTTTTACTTCGGCACCATGGTCAAGTCGGTCGCGCACGGCACGCAGCGTCTCGACCTGACACTCGCGAACGGAACCCGGCTAGCGGCCGACGTGTTACTCTCAGCGATCGGTCTCAAGCCGCGCATCGAACTTGCCAGGAGTGCCGGACTCGCGGTGAACCGTGGGATCGTAACCGATGAATTTCTCAAGACCAGCGCCGAGGATGTGTACGCGCTCGGCGATTGCGCCGAAGTTGCCGGCCACAATCTGCCGTTCGTGATGCCGATCATGCAGGCGGCGCGGGCGCTCGCCAAAACCCTGAGTGGCGCCCCGACGGCCGTGCTGTACCCGGCCATGCCAGTGCTGGTCAAAACACCAGCCTGCCCCACCGTGGTGTGCCCGCCGCCAGCGGGCGTAGAAGGCACGTGGCAAGAAACCATCAACGCCGATGGCGTGCGCGCGCTGTTTCACGACCATGCCGGAAAACTGCGCGGTTTCGCGCTCGTGGGCGCCGCGACGAAGGATAAGCAGACGCTGGTTAAAGACATCCCGGCGCTGCTCGGTTGATCTCACACATGCTTGCCGATGTCAGTCTTTGGGGACTGTTCCTCAGCAGTTTTATTTCCTCGACGCTATTTCCAGGCGGCTCGGAGGTGGTGCTCGGTGTGCTGGCGGCGGGGCAACACTACGACCCGTGGTGTCTGCTCGCCATTGCCAGCCTCGGCAACACCCTTGGCGGGCTCAGCTCCTGGCTGCTTGGCCTGCTCGTGGTGCGGCAGCGTTTCTCGTTCACCGAGCGTATGCTTGAGAAACAACAACGCGCCATCGCGTGGCTGCGGAAATGGGGCAGCCCGGCATTGCTCCTTTCGTGGTTGCCGGTCGTGGGCGACCCTTTGTGTTTCGCCGCCGGCTTTCTGCGCGTGCCCTTTCTGGTGTCGCTGCTGTTCATCGCACTGGGCAAGATTGCGCGCTATGCCGTTATCCTGCTGGTGATCGCTTGATGCCTCATGACCGCCCGGCTATTCTGCAAACATGAAACGATTCATGTCCGGCGTCGCCGTTATGCTGCTCGGCTTGAGCGCGGCCATGGCGATGGACGAGCGTCAGCCGGTGGAACCGGAACTGCGCGCGCTGCTCAAGAAGGCTGCGAGTGAGACTGACAGTTTCGCCGATCGCTTCGACGGCGTGGTGTGGCTCACCGACATGTCGCAGCGCCTGGCGAAAAGAGTTCCGGATCACGACTTTCGCATTGAATTGCTCAAGAACGTCCATTACGAAGCCAGGCGCGCCCGCATTGAACCGGAACTGGTGCTATCGGTGATTCAGGTGGAGAGCAACTTCAACCCGTACGCCATCTCCAGGACCGGCGCCATCGGCCTCATGCAGATCATGCCGTTCTGGCTGAAGGAAATCGGCAACCCGGGCGACAACCTGTTCAGCCCGTACACCAACCTGCGTTACGGCTGCACGATTCTGCGCTACTACCTGGACCGTGAGAAAGGCAACCGCACGCGCGCGCTCATGCGTTACAACGGCACGCGCGAGCGTCGCTACCCGGCGGCGGTCTACAAGGTCTTCGACCAGCGCTGGCAGCCGCAGTAATCCCTGGAACCCTGGCAAAAAGAAAAACCCAACACAAAGACGCGAAGGCGCAGAGGAAAATCAGAATGAAAACCCGCCTTTATAAGTTGTTAATGTCAGTGTCGTATCTCAAACCCCTGAAAATGCTGGAACGGCAACGGTGTGCGCACAACGCGGGTCACCTGTGCGTTGGCCGGTCCCCGCCACAACCATTTTTCCAGTTCATCGAGCCGCGCCGCGGGCCCGCAGGCGACAAGCTCGACCTCGCCGTCCTCGGCATTTCGCACCCAGCCGCTTAACCCCAGACGGCGCGCCGTGGCTTCGGTCGAGGCGCGGTAAAATACGCCCTGCACCTGGCCGCGCACACAAAAATGCACGCACTGCGTTGTCTGCGTCATGGCAATTGATTGCACACTATTTGAAAGCCGGAGCGGTATATAATATGGTTATTTTTGTGCGGGCGTGCTTTCATTAAATTGCCGCTCGTCTCGAAAACCGGAACCCCATCATGGCCACACCCGCGCGCATCGAAAAAGACAGTCTTGGCGAGTACCCGGTACCGGCGGAGGCCTGGTACGGTATCCAGACCGCACGCGCGGTGGACAACTTCCCAATCTCCGGGCGACACGCGGACCGTGACTTTATTATCGCCCATGCGCGCATCAAACGCGCCGCGGCCGTGGCCAATATGCAGCCAAACTGGCTCGACCAAAAATTAGCCGACGCCATTGTAGCGGCGGCTGATTCCATTATAGATGGGAAGTACCACTCCGAGTTCGTGGTCGATCGTTTCCAGGCCGGTGCTGGCACCAGCCACAATATGAACACCAATGAAGTGATCGCCAATCTCGCCAATGTCGCGCTCGGTGGCAAAAAAGGCGACACCAAACCAGTACACCCCAACGACCACGTGAACATGGGGCAGAGCACCAACGACACCATCCCCACCGCCATCCGTCTCACCGCACTCGCCAAGCTGCCGCGTCTGATGCAGGCGGTCGAGGCCATGGCCACGGCGTTTGCCGCACTCGGCAAACAGGAAGCGAATACCGTCAAGAGCGGCCGCACACATCTGCAAGATGCCGTGCCGACCACGCTGGGGCGCGAGTTCAACGCTTACGCCTTCACACTACGGCGCTGCAACGCACAGCTTGGTGCGAGCCGCGCCTTGTTGTGTGACATCGGCCTCGGCGGTTCCGCAATCGGTACCGGCCTCAACACCGCGCCCGGTTATGCCGAACGTGCCGCGCAGGAACTCGCGCGCCTGACTGGCGAGCCGATCAAGCCGGCCGCAGACCTGACCGCGCCAATGCAATCCATGGGCGACCTGCAACAACTGTCAAACGCGATACGCGCGCTGGCGCTGGAAGTAACTCGCATCGCCAACGACATGCGCCTGCTCGCCTCCGGCCCGCGCACCGGCTTCGCCGAGATCACGCTGCCGGCCGTGCAGCCGGGCTCGTCGATCATGCCGGGCAAGGTGAACCCGGTCATGTTCGAGATGCTGAATCAGGTGTGTTATCAGGTGCTCGGCCATGATGCGGCGATTGCGTTCATGACACAGGCCGGACAGCTTGAATTGAACGTGATGATGCCGGCGCTCGGCAGCGCGCTGTTCGACGCCATGGACTGGCTCACGCACGCGCTGGCCGCTACGACCGCCAAGGGCATACACGGCCTGACTGCAGACCGTGAACGTTGCCGCGCGCTGTTGCACACCAGCGTCGGACTCGCGACGCTGCTCAACACCGCCATCGGCTACAACGCCGCCGCCGAAGTGGCCAAAGAATCGGCGCGCAGCGGGCGACCGGTGCGCGATATCGTGGCCGAGAAAGGGTTAATGAAGACCGAGGACTTCGAGCGTCTGGTGGAACAGGCGGCAATTACGGGGAATACGGGATAGAAAGAAGCAGACAACTCAACGCAAAGGCGCCAAGACACAAAGGTATCCCAAGCAGGGAAAACCGTTTTTGTTCAGGCCAGGAATTTCTTGGCGTCTTCGCGTTGAGTTTTTCTGGTTGTACTCTAAAAGTTCAGGCATCATCCAAACGCCGATCGATGTCGAGCCACCAGCGAGTGATGTGGTTTGGCAACAGGCGCGCCAGCAGCGCTACCACCAACAGCGCGAGCAGCGCCAGCATCCACCGATCCAGCAATGCACCGGTAACGGCACCCGGCGACTGACTCCAGATCTCCAACAACGCGGCAAGCGAACCCGCGCTCAACATGAACGGCCGCCACAGCGCTGGCGAACCTGTCCGCCACCAGCGCGACACCGCGCCCAGCAGTAGCACACCAAACACGAAATAGCCGGCGCCGTAGCCCCACGGGGCATAGGCCAGTGCGGCGCCCGGGAGCCCCGCCGCGTGGCGCGTCACCAGAACAATTACGGCATATCCGCTCAGCGCCGCTGCCGTCCACAGCATTTTCGCTTGCACGCTAACCCCCCTTTGTTTCATCGCCCCGGTGCATTGTACCCGCCTTGGAAGGCTGGAGTGCGGAGTGTGAAGCCGTCGGTGAAAGAAGCCTCATTCACTGGACAAACGCAGAGAGCAGTTACCAGCCGAATACGGAGATGGCGGGTCAACGCCTATTTTTATACTATGTAAGTCAGGCAATGTTGCCATCCCCTGCGGCTTCCACACCACGATGCGCGCCATGCACCTCCGACTGTCCTTGCCCCCGCACACGGACATACCCGCCGCTGACATCGAAACCCGTCCGGCGGAGCTGGAGCGCTGGCTGAAAAATCTGCCACTGCTCAACGTCGCCGAATCCACGCATCTGCTCACGCGCCAGCTGGTCGGCCACAATCGCATGACGCTCGACGACAAGCAGCGCCTGCGCCTGCTGGAACTGTTGCGCGCGCCGGTCCAGCACGTCAGCCAGGCACTGCTCAAGACATATATTGGCCTGCCGCTGCCGCTCACCGAACGGACGCGCCAGACCGCCGCCCAGTTGCAGCAACTTCAGACCGAGATGGGTTTCGGTTACAAGCTCATCGCCTTCCACTCCACGGCCCAACCCAAGCTCGATCATGGCGAACGACAAATCGCTGGCATCGCCATCCACCGCGCCATTCGCTACCTGACCCAACTGCTGTTCCACAACTACGAATTGTACAGCCCGCCGCCGGAAGGTACCTGGTTCGAGATCCATCAGCTGTATCGCTATGCGGAGTTGCTCGGCATCACCGACACACTGCTCGACGACAAGCTGAACGGCACGCTGCCGCAGGTCAGCATTGTCAACGCCTACAAGCAGGCGCTGCTGCTCGACTTCGCCGATCCTTACCATCTGCCCGCACAGCTGCTGGCCAAAATTTACCGTTATCTCGACCGCTGGGCGCCGGTCGCGCAACTGGCGCCCGGCGTCGCAGCGCTCAAGTCGCACTGTCAGTTTCTGATCAACCTCGACCACGACCGCGCCGGCGCCGTCAACACCGAGACCTCAGCGATCACGACCGAGGTGCGCTACCGCCTGCTGAACACCAGCGAGCTCGCACGCGTCGTCCATCAGCAACTCCTGGTGCTGCAAGCCGGCCAGCATCCGGACCCGGATGGCCTGGAAAAGGATTTCTACTCCAACCTCGGACACGACATGTTGGCGCGGCTCATCAATGCCTGGGGCGTAAATCCCAAACGCGTGTTCACACGCAGCCCACGCGAGAACCGCCGGTCGCGCGTGGCCATCGGAGTCGACGCGATCAACTATTTTGTGCATGGCGAGGGATTCACCCCCAGCTCCAACGAGGTCGGGCCGCCACCGCGCCGCACGGCGATCAGTGGCGCCAGCGATGTCTCCAAACAGAATATACAGCCGTCTGTGACATCGACCAGTACGCCCTGGGAACTCACCGATGAGAGCGCCGGTGGCTATGCACTCGCCAAATCCGGTGCGCAGGCCGAGACAGTGCGGGTTGGCGATCTTCTCGCCAGCCGGCCGGACGGCGGAAACAACTCCTGGGAGATTGGCAGCGTGCGCTGGGTGCGTACCAGCGGACCGGATAACATCGAAATCGGCGTGCAGCGCATGGCGCCGGGCGCGGTGGCGGTGGCGTTGATACTGCTGGAGGAGAAACAGAATCGTCACTTCCTCGCGCTTGCCCTGCCAGCGGTGCATGCCATGAAACAGCCGGCGACGCTGGTGTCGCACCGCGGCTTTTACAAAGCCGGCAATATCCTGTATCTCGACGACGGCTCCTGCCTGCGCAAGATCAAGGTGACCACGTTGGTGGAACTGAGCGGCTCATTCGAGCGCTTCCAGTACAATTTCGTTGAAGGTTAGATCCGTTTGCGGTGCACGCCGCTATTGAGCGTGGCGGTCACGATTGCGCCCAGCAAAACGATCACCCACGAGATGTATACCCAGACAAGAAAGACAGGCAGCGCCGCGATTGCTCCGTAGAGAACCTGGTACGAAGTGAAATACTTCATGGCAGCGGCGAACAGGTGCTTGGCCACCTCCAGCAGCAGCGCCGCGAACACGCCGCCTGCAAACGCATTACGCCACCGTACTGGCGAATTCGGTACGACGGTATACAGCAAGACCACTGCTCCGAACGAGAACACCAGCGGCAACACGGCCTCCAGATGCTCATGCAACAGCGTGAACTCGGCACGCCCAAAAAATGACAGCGCAAAAAACTTTGAGGTGAGTGTGAGGCTGGCCGCGACGAATATCGGCCCGAGCGTGAGCAGCGCCGCATAGCTGAGAAACCGGCGCGCCAGCCTGCGCGTTTTCTTCACCCGCCAGATATCGTTGAGTGCCTGCTCGATGGTGGCCATGAGCATGAGAGCCGTCATCGCCAGCAACAGCAGGCCGATAACGGTGAGCCGTGCGGCCTTGCCCGCGAACTGGGTGAGATATTTCTGCACCACCTCGCCCGCGGCCGGCACAAAGTTGCTGTAGATAAAATCCTGAATCACTCCCATCCAGGTGCTGAACACCGGAAACAGCGCCAGCACCGCGACCGTGACTGCCGTGAGCGGTACAATCGCCAGCAGCGTGGTGAATGACAAGGAGCCGGCCACGCGCTGGCAGCGGTCCTGTTCGAAGCGCTTGAAAACCTTGCAGGAGAACTGCCAGAAGTTGTGCGCAAACCACACCTTGTGCAACTGCCTATGTCGTGTGCCGCGCTTCATTCTGGAACGCCTGGAAAATTTTCCGGAGAGAGAGTTTTTAAATATTCGGAATTCATCAATAAAAATGGGCCCGCGCGGGCCCATTCTGGATGACTGCCGGATTTACTTATTTGCCAGCCAGGTAGCGCTTGTCCGAATCTTCGGTCACACCCAGCGCCCACGCGCCACGGGTCTTGGCATGTCGTACGGCGGCGTCGACATCACCAGAAGCAGCGCTACGGTTGATATCGAAGTTCTGACCCGGATGGATGAGATCCGCGTCCTTGATCTTGGCGCTGTTCGCCTTGTAGATCAGCGGCCAGGCATAGGGATTGCCGTAGATGCGCGGCTGACTGGCGATGCCCCACAGGTGATCGCCGCGTTGCACTTCATAGTTGGCCGGCAGGCTCGACACCAGCTTTGGTTCCGGCGCCGGCGCGGCGGCGGCGGCCGGAGCGGCGGGTTCTTCCTTCGTGGTGGTGGCGCAGGCGCCAAGGGTGGCCGCCAGTACGGCGATCAGGGTGAGGCTGGAAAGGCGCTGGGTCATTTTCGTTCGCTCCCGGT
>Ga0315281_10004151_pt1 | contig 21104 bp, 23 predicted proteins | sample YL17G07_0_MG_FD_204540 | JGI IMG/M metagenome (GOLD analysis project Ga0315281, IMG submission 204540) | Sediment microbial communities from Yellowstone Lake, YNP, Wyoming, USA - YL17G07_0 | ecosystem: Environmental > Aquatic > Freshwater > Lake > Sediment | place: USA: Wyoming | collected...
ATATAATACAGCTCCGCAATCCCGACGGCCACTCCGATCCCAAAAAAGAAAACCATAATTTTCCTGCGGACTTTGTCGTGCTCCAGAAGCATCAAAGATAAAGGCGCCCAGATCGGCCAAAAAACATGAGAAAACATCACAAACGAATGCGTCGCAATCCAATTCAACCATGGAGATCCGAAAGAGACCCAGACCATTCCCTCAAGAAATTGCTGGAATGCAAAGATCAAAGGAATAATCGCAAAAGGGATATCCGTCCTTTTTTTGGCTTTGGGCACGGTGGCGGCACCCATGGCACTCAAGGTCGCCCCTGCGGTAAAACTGGCGGTGGCCGAAAAACACATAAGTAAGAGGAGAGTTATTTTTTCAGCCGGTCATGCCAGACGACCAAAGCTTCAAGCAATTCTTTAATTTTGTCGCGGGTTTTCTGATCCGTAAGTTTGAGGTTCTGATCAAATTTGTCAGCGGCGGTTGGAACCATGACTTCAGGCCTGTTCAGCGGAAACATATTCAAAAATACAAACATCTGACGCAGGTGGTACTGCGCGCGCGCGGACGCAATCATCCCCGATGAAGCCCCCATGATAGCCACCGGTTTCTCCTCAAAACTGTTGTCACCGTACGGACGAGAACCCCAATCAAGAGCGTTTTTTAACACGCCGGGAATAGAATAATTGTATTCCGGCGTGGCGATTAAAATGGCGTCGGCGGCTTTTACCTTCGCTTTAAAATCTTTCACGACCTGAGGAAGATTCATCTCAAAATCCTGATTAAACAGCGGCAACAGACCGACGTCCAGAATCTCAATTTCAACCTCTTTGGGGACCAATTCTTGCGCGGCAACCAAAAGACCGTGATTAAAAGACCCCTTACGGAGACTTCCGGTAAATGCAGCAACTTTCATGGTTATTTCGTTAAATTAATAAACGGTACGGTCCCGCCGGAAAGCATCTGTGACGGCAACCGACCGTCCCATTTGGCAATCGCCTGCAGCTGGACATATTCGGCCCCGCCCTGTTGCTGAATGGCTTCCGCCTGGATTTTAATAGCCTCCGCCTCGGCTTTGGCCTGCGTCACGCGCTGTTCGGATTCAATGGTAATGCGGTCGAGATCGTTTTTCGCCTTTAAAGAAGCCTGTTCCGCAATCTGTTTCTGTTCGATGGAGTTTTCAAAATCAGGACTGAACGATTCGTTCACCAGGGCATAATGCTGAACAATAATGTGTTTCCCTTCAATGGTTTTTCTAAAAGATTGTTCGATTTCGTCCTGGACCTGGCTTCGTTTGGAAAGCAGCTCCTCGGCGGTGTACTGGGCGTAAACCTGTTTCACCGAAGCTTCAAGTGAAGGGGTAATGATTTTTTCCTCATAGGAAGGACCTATTTCGGTATAGAGCAACCCAACCTCTTTTGGATCGATATTATAAGTCAGGGCGCTGTGGACCTTAACAACCTGAAGATTGTGAGAATAAGCCTCGGATTCTTGGATTTCAATCTTCTCGGTCTGAACATTGATTTTGATGACATCCTGCATGAACGGCACGCGAAAATGAAGCCCCGGATCCATAATTTGTCCCTGAAAAGCCCCCCAATTCAGCACTACACCCCGATCCCCCGCATCAACGACCACCAGCGGATTCAACAATAAAACGACCCCAACCACTAATAATATAACAACTCCAACAATAATATTCCTGATATCTTTTGGGTTCATGTGAGGAGAAAAAATGAATAAAAAATGCAAAATTCACTCAACCGGTAAGCCATCACGCGAAGCGTTCCCGGACTTTCGGAGGTATTGTAGCAGAATTGAAAAATGGCACAAATTATGTCTGGCCAAAAGCGCATTGCGTTTTCATGGCAATAAGAATAGACTTGAGCCCATTTTTACATTATAAACTCAATAAATATGCCAAATTTCAACAGGTCAGAGAGATCGGGAGGAAACAGAGGTGGTCACCGTGGAGGAAGCAGTTTTGGAAGAAGAGATTTCGGAAATCGTGGATTTGGTGGAAGAGATGGAGGACGTCCGATGATGCACAAGGCAACCTGCGGTGAATGCGGCAGCCAGTGTGAAGTGCCATTCAAGCCGGCGGGCGACCGTCCGGTATTTTGCAGCAACTGCTTCAAAAAAGGCGGCGACGCCCCAAACAACAGAAGATTTGAGGAACGTGAATATGAAGACCGCGACTTTGGCGGTGGACGCGATCGTGACGGAGGAAGACCCGGCATGCACCACGCCGTCTGCGACGATTGCGGCAACGATTGCGAAGTCCCATTCAAACCGAACGGAGAAAAACCGGTATTCTGCAGCAACTGCTTCAAAAGAAACGGCAGCAACGACAGAAAAAACTCCGGCGGCGGCGACCAGAACAAGGAACAGTTCGCCATCCTGAACGCCAAACTTGATAGAATCCTCAAAGCTCTCGCTCCAAATGCTCCGGCAGCCATGCCTACAGAAAAAGAGGCGGGACACAAGGAACCTGCGGCCATGAAAAACGAAGCCGGCAAAGAGGAAAAGCCTGACAAGGAGACAAAGGAAGCCAAAGAACCAAAGGCAAAAAAGAAGGCTAAAAAAGCGAAGGCCGAGTAACAAGCCGTTGCCAGGTTGAAGCCAAAACCGCTATCTTTCTCCGTGCATGAATATTCGCTCCGCAAAATTTATTAAAGGCGTGGTCAAGGAAGACGACCTGCTGGATGACGGGAAACCGCAAATCGCGTTCATCGGCCGGTCGAATGTGGGAAAATCCAGCATTATCAATACGCTCGTCAAACAGCCGGGCCTGGCCAGAACCAGCTCCTTCCCCGGCCGCACGCAGGAAATCAACCTGTTCCTCATCAACAACTCCTTCTATCTCGTCGATTTGCCGGGCTACGGGTACGCCAGACTTTCCCGCGAGGGACAAATCCGGGTCCAGCGGCTCATTTACTGGTACCTTCTCGACTCGCCGTATGAACAAAAAAAAGTGATTCTCATCATCGACGCGGACGTGGGCGTGACGGACAACGACTCAAAAATGCTCTACAGCCTGGAAGACCAGGAAAAAGACGTCGTCATCGTCGCCAATAAAATCGACAAAATCAAAAAAGGCGTCTACTCCAGACAAATGCAAAAAATTCAGGAAAAAGTCGGGAGACACAAAATTATCCCGTTCTCCGCGGAAAAACGAATCGGCATCAAAGAACTGCTGGCGGAAATGTTCGACAAATAGTTCAACACAAGAGGCGAACCCGACTATTTATCCAGATCGAGAATCTCGTCGATCCGGATTTGCGAAACAAACTCCGGAACGTGGGAAACCAGAATCATCGCACCTTCGTACTCATTGAGCGCCGCGGCAATGACCGGAATATGGCGGAAATTAATGTGATTGGTCGGTTCGTCCAGAATCAGGAGCCCCGGTTTTTGAAGTACCAGCCGCGCAAACGCCACCAGCCCTTTTTGCCCTTCGGAAAGATGCCCGATTTTGCTGTGAATCACCTCTTTGGTCAGCAAAAATCCCGCCGCCACAGAACGCAGATTTTCCTCCAGCACCTCATCCCCGGAAGATTTTAACGCTGCGTGGAGCGACTGGTGAACCGTATCCTCAAAATTCAGTGTGGAAAAATCCTGGCGGTAATAGCCAACGCGAACATCCGGAGCAATCTTGGCCGTTTTTGACTTCCCGGTCGCCAAAGATTCCAGCAGCGTGCTTTTGCCGATACCGTTCGGCCCTTTGAGCAACAGATGCTGATTTTTCCTGAGTGCGATGTTGCATTTTTTGACCGTCGGTTTGTGATTCCTGATGACGTTATAAGCGGAAATCGTGATGATTTCCCCGGACAGCTCCTCCTGCGCCGGAATGGTGAATGAGCGGATCGTCCGATCCTCGCGCCGAACTTCCACCTTATTTTCCTCAAACTCCTCAGCTTTCTCACGCATGCGCTTGGCCACAAGTCTCAGCTTGCCTCCCTTGTGAGCAAAAACGTTGGCCTTCTCTTTGTTTTCCTGAATTCCCTTGGCCAGCTGTGCGTTTTGCCGGTTTTCTTTTTCAATACGAATGGCAATTTCCGCCACGGCGTCGTAATAGTTACCAACATACTGTTCGACTTTTTTGGTATGCACATCAAGATACAAGACCCCCTCGGTGAACGAGTTCAAAAAGTCCTCATCATGGGAAATAACAATGCAGGTTTTTGTGGAGTTGATAAGAAAATCGGTCAAATGATCAATCCCGGCCCGGTCCAGATTATTGGTCGGCTCGTCAAGCAGCAGCAAATCCGGATCCTGAATCAGCGCGGAGGCAAGCAAAAGTCTGGCCTGCTGCCCGCCGGAAAAAGATCTGACGATCCGGTCAAGCGGCGCATGGAGATTCACCACCTCCAGCACCTCATTGATGCGTCGTTCAATATCATATTTTTTCTCACGGAAATTCTTCTGGAAAAACTCTTCAACCGTCAGATCCAGATCTTCCTGGCGGATCACCTGATGCGCCGTCGCAACCGTCAGCCCGGGAACAACGTTCACCAACCCTGATTGCGGCTTCAAATCTCCGGTGATCAGTTTAAAAATAGTACTTTTTCCGGCTCCGTTCTGCCCCATGAACGTAATTTTTGAGCCGCTGCGCACAGAAAAATTCGCCTCCTTTAAAAGCGGTTTTTCGTGGACATAATCAAACGACACGTTATCAAAACTGATGATGGTTTCATTGTAAGACATATTGGGGGTACTGCTGCAAAATAAAATCAGGCCAAGAGAGTACCACAGAGCGGAAAAATCCGAAATCTAAATTTCACGGAACGAAACCTAAATTTTGCTTGTGAATTTCCCAGTTGAGTCTAAAATTCTCACATTATGAACTCAATCTACCAATGCCCGGTTTGCGGCCAGGTGCTTGCAAAAGCCGAAAACTGCTTTCGCTGCGCGGCAAACCACAGCTACGACATTTCAAAAGAAGGCTACGTGAACCTGCTCCTGGCGAATCAAAAACGCACCAAAGAACCCGGAGACAATAAAGAGATGATCGAAAACCGGAAATATTTTTTGGAACAGGGATATTACGACCCGCTGTCGGACAAACTGAATGAAACCATTTCAGAATGTATCGATGAATCCCCCGCCCCGGTGAATATTCTGGATTTGGGCTGCGGCGAGGGATTTTACAGTGAAAGACTCCAAAAATTCCTAAAAAAACATGGCGACGAAGCTCAACTGTGGGGCATCGATATTTCCAAAGCCGCGATTCAAAAAGCCGCAAAAAGAGATCTCCATATTCAATTTTGTATCGGAAGCAATTTCCAACTCCCATACTTGAACGAATCCCTGGACATTATTTTTTCGATTTTTTCGCCTTTTGATTCCAAAGAAGTGACCAGAGTCCTCAAACCGGGAAGAAAAATGATCATAGTCCGCCCAGGTACAAACCATTTAAAAGAACTCGCATCATTGATCTACGAAAAATTCGAACACCAGGGAAATTCGTCCAATCTGTCTGAAAAGCTAGAAGTGAAGCCAATTAAAACATTCGAGGTCAAATATCAAATTCACTTGAAGAACCAACGGGATATTGAAAGCCTGATCGGCATGACTCCATACTTTTGGTCGCTCAACGAAGAAAAAAAACTGCAGATCTCCAAGATGCAAGAATTCAAAACCACCGTGGATTTCCAGATTTCAATATTCCAAAAATAATGCAACAACTCCTCAAAACCCATTTTGGCTACGACTCGTTCCGCCCGCTCCAGCAGGAAATTATTTCGCATATCCTCAATAAAAAAGAAGCCCTGGTGATTATGGCGACCGGAGGCGGAAAATCGCTCTGCTACCAGCTCCCCGCGCTGATGTTCCCGGGCCTGACGCTGGTCATTTCCCCGCTCATCGCGCTCATGAAAGACCAGGTCGACAGTTTGAACGCCAACGGCATCGCCGCAGAATTCATCAACAGCACACTGTCGTTTGAAGCCATCCTCGAAATCCAGTCCCGCCTCAAAAAAGGCCGGATCAAAATCCTCTACGTCGCGCCCGAACGCCTGGCCATCGGCGATTTCCAGGATTTCCTCAAATCGTTAAAAGTCGACCTCATCGCCATCGACGAAGCTCACTGCATTTCCGAATGGGGCCACGACTTCAGACCGGAATACCGCAACCTCCGATCGCTGAGGAAAAACTTCCCCGGCGTCCCGATCATCGCGCTGACCGCCACGGCCACCACTAAAGTCCGTTCGGACATCATCGAACAACTCCACCTCCAGGAAGCCCGTGTCTTCATCTCCAGCTTCAACCGCAGCAACCTCACGTACCAGGTCCGCCCCAAAAAAGATTCCCTGAACGAAATCAAATCCCTCCTCCAAAAATACGCGAACGAATCCGTCATCATCTACTGTTTTTCACGCAAAAGCACCGAAGAACTTGCCGCAAAACTGCGGGAAGAAAACCTGCGCGCGCTCCCCTACCATGCCGGCCTGGACATCGAAAAACGCAGAAAAACCCAGGACCAGTTCATCCGCGACGAAGTGTCCATCATCGTGGCCACCATCGCCTTCGGAATGGGCATCGACAAGCCAAACGTCCGCCTCATCGTCCATTACGATCTGCCAAAAAGCGTTGAGGGATATTACCAGGAAACCGGCCGCGCCGGCCGCGACGGCCTCCCCAGCGAATGCGTGCTTTTTTATTCCTACGGCGACCGCGTCAAACACAACTTTTTCATCAACCAGATAGAAGACCTCAAACAGCGCCGCGCCGTCGCCGAAAAACTCGCAAAAATCGTCGAATACGCGGAAATGCAAACCTGCCGCCGCGCCTTCCTTCTGGAATATTTCGGAGAAAACCCAAACCTCATCCTGGGCGGACGCAGCTGCCAAACCTGCGACCAGTGCAACACCCCAAAAGAAGAGTTCGACGCCACGGAAATCTCCTGGAAAATTCTCTCAACCGTCCTCCGCGTGGAAGAACGCTTTGGCCTGAGCTACGTCATCGACATCCTCCGCGGCCACGCCACCACCAAAGTCCGCGACCGCCGCCACACCGACCTCCCGGTCTTCGGCGTCGCCAAAGAAATGAAACAGCACGAACTCCAGGAAATCATCGAACAACTCATTTCCCAAAAAATTCTCCTCAAAACCACCGGCGAATACCCCCTCCTGCAGGTCACTGACGAAGGCCGAACCCTCCTGCGCACGCGCGAAAAAATCACCCTCTCTAAATCAACCGTCCAAAAAGACGATCTGCAAACCGCAACCACCACCCGCGCCAAAATCAAAAAAGAGGCCGACAAAGTCGTCCTGGACTACCACAAACCGCTCTTCGAAGAACTCCGCATCCTCCGCAAATCCATCGCCGACAAAAAACGCGTCCCCCCATTCATCATCTTCGGCGACGTCTCCCTGCGAGAAATGGCTTTCTACCTCCCTCAAACCAACGAAACTTTCTCATTCATCACCGGCGTCGGCCGCAAAAAACTCGAAGAATACGGCCCGGATTTCCTCAACATCATCCGCGAATACGCCCAAACCCACCAACTGGAAGACAAGCTGGTGAAATAACCTCAAAGGCAACGTGCTATGACAAATATGTTTGACAATAAACAACATACCTCGTACCATGAGGCGTGAAATTTATAATTTTCAACAATGAAATTTTCAAAAGAATTAATGAAAGGATCAACACAACAACTCATCTTGGCAGTATTAAGCCACAAAGACCTTTATGGATATGAAATTATCAAAGAGATATCCCGTCAAAGTGAAGAATTACTCATGCTCGGTGAAGGAAGTATTTACCCAATGCTCCATCAATTAGAAGGGAAAGACCTCATTAGCGGTTATTGGCAAAGCGAGGGAGGAAGAGACAGAAAATACTATAAAATCACCCAGAAAGGGAAAACGACCTTCGTAAATAGTCTAAAAGAATGGAAGCTTTTTTCACAATCTCTCAACAAAATATTTAAATTAACATAAACGATATGCCAAAATCTTTTCAGAAAATTATCGAACAAGTATTACAATCATTTGATCTTCAAAGTAGAGACACGCAACGTATAAAAAAAGAGCTGGAAAGCAACCTGCTCGATAACAAAGATCATTTGGTTTCACAAGGTATTTCTCCAAAAGAAGCGGAGAAAAGAGTGGTCAATAAATTTGGAGATCCGGCGATGATTGGGGAAATGCTCCAGAAACATCACCCCACAAAAAATATAAAATTAATAAAAAAATTGGCGAATACCATAGCGGTCACCAGCATCATCATTGGCCTAGACTACGCACTCCGAGCTAAAATGCACGAAATAAGATACTGGGGAATACTGGCAATCTTGGGTGGTATCTGCGCTGCCTTTGCAACAAAGGCAATCAACCATTCAAAGTCCTGGCAAGACAAAGCTATTTGGGGGTTTTCATTTTTAGCCATAGGACAAATAGTACCAATACTTGGAGGAGTTACCATATTGAACCTGGCAACCAACAGAACAGGAGTTCTGAGTGAAAGAATAAATGAAGTAATATTGGGCCTGGGCATGCATTTCCTTCTCTTTACTCTCTGTCTATGGACTATTCACAAAATTCTTCTTTCGAGAAAAACTCCAACGATTGAATAACACAAAGAAACATCAAAAAAAGCAAAAACCTCAGCGTTGTTGAAACAGAGATTTTATGTTAAAATATAAAGAAATCTCTATTTCAAATTTATGGCTGAATCAACGCCTCCCCGTGATGACAATCCCCAAGCTGAAACACCCGAAGAAAATGATCTCGGCAAAGCGCTTTGGGAAGGAAAAACCCCGGATTCTTTACAAAGAGCCTCCAAAAAAACATTATCTCTTTTTCTTCCGACCAGGCAAGTTGAAGGCCTGGAAAATCTGGAAAAAATACCTCCCGGCCGCCGGATAATACTCCTCAGCCCTCACAGCTCCAACTTTGATGTTCCACTCATCGTGGATGCCTTGGGAAACCTCATGAATCTGCAAATTACCGGCATGTCCACGCACTGGGAAGACGCCAAAAAGCACATGCTCAATTATGCCGGGAAAAGCTCTTTTTCCCCGATCAGTTACAAAAAAAGCCCAAAAGGTTACTCGCCCGTCTTTGATCCCTGGAACTTTGAAGATATTCGCGACATCGTCGACAATGAAGACAAAGTCCCCTGGATGGGTTACAGCCGCCCTGATCTTAACAACAAAAATCCTGTCCCGCCCGGAACGGGCTTCGTGTACCTTGCATCACTTTTAGACGCAGTCATTGTCCCGGTAGTGACAGAAATTCAAGCGCCTGGAAAGAGTTTTGAAGGTATAGGTGATCAAATGAGTTTTTTCAAATCAAGAATCTCCACGGCACTGGGAATGAAACCCATCGCCCAGCATTCGGCAATCGTAAAAATAGGAAAACCTATTGAAATTCCCCACGTTGATACCGCAGCCATTAAACTGCCTTTCAGCAGAAGACTTTACGGCGAAAAAGCAACAAAAGAGCAAATGGAGAAATACAGCCAAGAAAGCCAACGCATGCGAGAAATAGCAGAAAAAGTCACTCAACAAATAAAAGGAGAATTCTCACTCTAATACATTTTTCAATTTCAGAAGAACACCTGCCGGACAAGGATCTTTGAGTTCACCCGCATCAACCCACTCAAAATACTCCAATTCAGTTTCATTTTTTGATATTTCTCCGAGCGAATATCGAACTTTATAACCCGAATCCGCCGAATCAAGCTGAAAAACCGCATTCGGTTCAAACTTCGAAACAACATACTCCCCTTTTTGACCAGCCGTATTAAAATTCACATATTTCGTCCCAAGAACGATCGGCAAATCAGCAACCTCTCGAACAATGGAATCAAACCACCGAGGAGTATTCCGGGGATTGATGACAAATTCAAAAACCGCCGCCGAAGATTTGTTGATAAGAACTGAAATCTTGTTTTCTTTCATGTTTCAAATACAAATTGGCTGACCAGCCGGGTCTAGTACCCTATTTCAATTTAACCTCATTCCCAATCGCAGCCATTATGTCCGTACATCCAAAAGGCATGTCCACAGCAACCTTTGTTTCAGCACAACTTTCAGCAGACAGTAACCATTGATCAGTTACCACGACAGGATAAACTCCACCTGGAGTACAAACATTAAAATCAGTTTTAAAAGCCTGTAAATCGAGGTAGTGTGTGCTGTTCGGCATTATATTTACCATATACAAATTTTTTTGCCCCGTTATATTTTGAACAAAAGTATACGTAGTGACATCTCCATTCATCGTACTCATAAGATTATCAAAATATCCAGATGCCCCCAACTCTGTACCGCATGAAATTGCCGCATCTTCTAATGCCGCATAAGGGGCTACTGATGATTGATCAGGGCCAAAAAATTCTTTCACCGGCGTAGCATTTTTAAACACACTGACGTTTAAATTATTTGTCGAAAAAACAATTGGTTCATTGGTATCATCCAAAATCATCTGACCTTTTGGAAAATGATCAATATTTCGGTCCTGAATATACATAAATTTATAAAGCACCTCAGCAAGTTTTCCTCTGGTCATGCCTTGATCTGGATAAATATTCCCCTTTGCGTCAGCAACAATTAAATTTTTCTTACCAGCATAAGCTAAATAAGGCGTATACCACCCCCAATACTCCACATCATGATAAGGATTAATGTAGAGATCAGTGACTCCGCTTAAATCAATATTTTCCGCTTTTATTAAAATTTTCAAGTTTTCAACTAAATTTACCGTTTGAGCTGGCCTAAATGTCCCATCCGGATACCCTTCCACCACACCCATTGATAATGCTTTTCTCAAATATGGAGCATACCATTGACCTCCATCAACATCACTAAAACCCGCCAAACCCATTGCTGCATCCGTTGGAATCTCAACCTTCACAGCACCCAAAATCAGCTTAAGTGCCTCTGCACGATTTACAAATTGATCAGGTTTAAAAGTTCCATCAGGATAACCGTTAATAATTCCACGAGATTTTAAATCCATAATTGCGGTGAAATATGGATTTGAGCTTGAAACATCACTAAAAACCTGACCACTTGAAACAGCAAAAACTGGCTGACAGGATGCGAAAAGCGTAAACACCAAAACCAATCTAATTAAAAATGGCTTCTTATTCACATCAATATAATACAAATTTGGCTGGGGAGGAGGGATTCGAACCCCCGAGTGGTGCCTCCAGAGGGCACTGCCTTACCACTTGGCGACTCCCCATTACAAACGTGAATCTGATTTTTCCCTGGAAATTGTGTGCTTCGCACCTCTGTAGTTACACTTCGCCCCCTCTGCTTGAGGATGGCACGTCGCCTTAGCTCCGGCTTCGCTACGTGTGTGGGGATTGTACCCAAACGAATCTAAACCTTCAAGCCCGCTTTTTGAATATGGTCAAAAATAATCTTCTCGACGTCGCCGACGCACTGCGGAATCTGGTCTTCCAGGCTCCAAACCTGGGAATCAAAAAGGTCGGCGTCCTTCATTTCGCGCTGGGCGCTTTCCATTCGGCGTGCGAGTTCCTCCTTGGGAAGCTCACCTCGCTTAGCTATGCGAGCCAAGAGCTTTTCCGGACTTTCCGCCTTCAAGAAAATCGTCACCAGATTTTCCTTTGGCACCACCTTCCGGATGGAATGAAACCCCTGGACGTCCACTTCACGGACAATGACCTTCCCGGCCTCCAGCGCGTCCATAATCGGTTTCTTCAGCGTGCCGTAATAATCTTTTTGATGGACTTTGGCCCATTCCAGAAAATTTCCCTTGGCCATTTCCTCCTCAAAACGCTCAACGGTGATAAAGTGGTACGTTTCACCGTCGCGCTCCCCCGGACGGATAGCCCGCGTGGTGTGTGAGATCGGGAAAACAAACTGCGGGTACTTTTCCTTCAATGCACGGATGACCGTGCCTTTGCCGACCCCCGACGGTCCGGAGATAATAAAAAGAATCCCTTTCATCATGCTTTATGGCTATTGACTTATTATTGGAAATGTTTTATAATTTACCGATGACTTAATTTTAAGGCATCACCAAAAGAGAGTATAGCAAAAATATTTTAGCAATCACAATTCGCAAAGTTCGCGGATTGAAGGAAACCCAAAAAAATGCTAGAATAGAGAGATAACAAAAAAACAAATCGCTCCTTGAAAACCAAAACAAAATCGAAAAGTAGTTAGACCGAAGTGAAATTCGTCTTGCAACGCTTTCCCTTCGGCCTCCCTACTTTTCGATGCAGTTGGCGCAACAACCGACTCACCAAAAAGTAGCCTCCGATTAAAAACCGGCAGGATTACAAAACAAAAACACACTCAACCAAAAAGTTAACTTCTCCTCGCTTCGGCCGGGAGAGTAACGCAAAAAACAAAAACACAAATGGACGGCGGTGTTACCAGCGTCCTAAAACAAAGCACCAAAGAACAGTAGGGAGAACTGTTTTCCAGCTTGCTGGAAGACGGCACCAGGGAACTTTGTTTGCATCCTTGTTGCTACGCTCATTGATCTTTATTATCCTCAGCGCTTAGAAAACAAGCAGCTGATAGGATGAGATCAGAGAGCCGATAAAGAGACCCGCATCTTAACGAAGCGGGTCTCTTTTCCTGTGCGCGAAAAATTAAAATGGAAGATCTTCAATAGCAACAGCGTCTTGGGCCGGAGCCATGTCCACACCTTCGGCAGCCTGCTCGCTCATGTCAGCCGCCGGACCGGTCTGATTTTGTTGAAGTCCCGCAGCCTTGCGCGGAGCCATTCCGCTGGTGGAAGCATATCCGCCCGCACTTTCACCGGTACCGCTTCCTTTGCGGTCAAGCATAATCACATTATCCGCAACAATTTCCGTCTTATAACGCTTCACGCCGTCTTCACCTTCCCAGTCGCGGGTCTGAATGCGGCCCTCCACATACACCTTGCTGCCTTTTTTGACGTACTGGCCGATAATTTCGGCAAGTTTCCTCCAGGCGACGATGTTATGAAATTCGACACGTTCCTGTTTTTGACCGGACTGATCGGTCCACACAAAATTCGTCGCCACGCTGAACGAAGCAACCGTCTGCCCCCCGGGAATCTGTTTGAGTTCAGGATCACGGGTAAGGTTGCCGATAATCTGGGCCCGATTCAATGACATTGCCATAGTTTTTCGAATTATAAAGTAATCAAAGCAAAGGCTACTATATAAAGTCATTCACCCCAAAACAAGCAAGTTGCGCTTGCCAAATTATCCCGATAATGTTGGCTTCCGATTCACGCTCCCCGGCCGGAAGAGCAGTTCACGTCGGGAATCGCTTTGAGCACCGATCGGTTCAACTGAATCTGCTCATATCGTCCGAAAAAATACCCGAAACCGAACGCCAACCCCGCAAAAACCAGCGCCGCGCACGCACACAGGACCGCATTCCGCCTGGAAAAAATAAAAGTTTGCTGTTGCATTTTTACAAAAACATGAAATGATACCACGGTATGACTCAATACGCATTCATCCTCGGCCGAAAACACCAGCTTTCCATCGCTGAACTTTGCAGCGTGCTCGGCCCGAAGGCAAAAATCATCGACATTGTCCCGGAAGCGCTGATTGCGGAACTCCCGGAACCGCTTGCCAACCCGCAATTGAGTCTGGACCGTCTGGGCGGAACCATCAGCGTCGCAGAAATTTTCTCGCAAACCAAGAAGGATAAATCTGCCATAGTTCCGGCAGTTGCAGAATTTCTAACGACAAAGTTTCAGGGCAGACCGAACAAACTCAATTACGGAATAAGCCTCTCCAGTTTTACACAAAAACATGAAGAAATTTTAAAAAAATCCTTAATTAATCTTAAAAAATCACTCGTCAAAGCGGAGATCAAAAGCCGTTTCATCAACAAAAACTTCAGAAATCCTGAAAACGCCGCCATCCACGGAGAAAAACTTCTCCAGGACGGCGCCCACATCACCATCGTCCAGGGGAACGACCACTACTATTTCGGCAACACCGTCGCCCTCCAGGACATCGAAAAATACAGCCAGCGCGACTACGACCGCCCGGGCCGCGACCCGCACCTTGGTATGCTCCCGCCAAAACTCGCCCAAATCATGATCAACCTGGCGGGCAAAACAACCCTCGAATACTCCCCTGAAAAATCCCCCGACCAGACTCCTCTCCTCTACGACCCGTTCGTCGGCATCGGAACCGTTTTAACGGAAGGTCTGCTTTTGGGGTATGACGTCGCCGGCTCGGACATCAACCCGGTCGCGCTCACCAAAGCCAAACAAAACATCGACTGGACCGTCGGAAAATTCAAACTCACACCCACCCACACACCGCAACTCTTCAACAAAGACGCCACACAACTCAACAGAAAAGACCTCCCGGAACCACCGGCCCTCATCGTGACCGAATCCTACCTCGGCCCGCCGGTAAGCCAATTCCCGCTCCCGGACAACATCAGAAAAACCTTCGCCAACATCGACGAAACCCTCTTCAAATTCTTCAAAGCGATCAAACCCCTGGTCAAAACCGGAACCCCGATCGTCATCAGCTTCCTGGCCTACAAACGCGCCGACCGCTTCTTCTTCCTCGAAAACATCGTCCAAGACATCACCAAACTGGGCTTTGAAGCGCAGCCCCTGATCCCCAAAAACATCTCCGCCAAATTCAACCTCAAAACCTTCGCGCGCCTGGGCCTCATCTACGACCGCCCGGACCAAATCGTCTGCCGCGAAATCTGGAGATTCGTCAGCAAATAAACAACCAGCATGAACGTATTCAAAGCCGCCGCCTCTTCAACAAACAAAATCATCAAACCTCTCAAAAAAGCCCTCCACCTGGACGTAGGCATCCACCAGGACCTTGCCGACCTCCGTCGTGAAAGAATCAAAAGCTTCAAGGCAAAAATGGACCTCAAGCGCGGCGCCATCGACAAAATGGCGGACTTCATGACGAGCGTCTTCGGCTCCGTCTGGTTTTTGATTTTCAACCTGGTCTGGTTCGGCGCCTGGATGCTCATCAACACCGGTTACATCGCCGGCATCAAACCGTTCGACCCGTTCCCCTACGGCCTCCTGACCATGATTGTCTCGCTCGAAGCGATTTTTCTGGCCATCATCGTCCTCATCAGCCAAAACCGCGCCGCCCACATCGCCGAAATGCGCGAAGAAATCGACCTCCAACTCAACGTCAAAGCCGAACAGGAAATCACCAAAATCCTCATCATCCTCGACGAAATCCACGACCACCTCGGCCTGAACCCCGAAGACGACGACGAACTCATCATGATGAAACAACAAACCGACCTCAACCAAATCGAAAAAGACCTCGAAAAAGAAATGTCCAAAAAGCGTTGAAAAATGCCAAAACCTTGGCTATAGTGTCCCTGCTCCAAAGTTTGAAAACCAGGCATTCCCCTGTAGCTCAGTGGTAGAGCAACCGGCTGTGAACTCACGTTCCGCATGTGCGGAGCAAAAACAAACGCAGCTTCCCCGAGAAATCGGGGTCGAAACTCGTCTGGATAACGGTGAAAGCTAAGGTCTAAGACATAGACTAAGCCAATACCGTGGGAACCCCGCTTCGCATGAAGCACCGCGGGGGCGCCGTAGAGACTAGATACAGACGCACCTGACCTTTCACAAGAAAGAAGGTGAAGATATAGTCCACGCTTTATGGAAACATAGAGATAAGTGTAACCGGTAGGTCACTGGTTCGAGCCCAGTCGGGGGAGCCAAATAAAAAAAGAGAAAAGTCCTTTATTATTAAGGGCTTTTTTGCTTATAATTAATTAAATGAATCTTTTTTGCTAATCTTATATAATCTTATATAGTTTCAATAAACTCCACAGACTCCTCAAGCAAATCGAACGCATTAGATTTGGTAGAAGTACAAAATATAATTTAATATGAACAATATGAATAATAAAAAAGCATTGTCCCCCAATCAACGTGAAGAACTTCTCAAAACATTAAAATCCCGTTTTGAGAAAAACATGTCCCGCCATAAAGGTCTTGAATGGGCGAAAGTACAGGCAAAACTGGAAGCGAATCCTGAAAAACTGTGGTCGCTCAATGAAATGGAAAAAACCGGCGGCGAACCGGATGTTGTCGGTCTCGACAAAAAGTCGGGCGAATACGTTTTTTATGATTGTTCAGCGGAAAGTCCCAAAGGCCGCAGAAGTCTTTGTTACGACCGAGAAGCGCTGGATTCAAGGAAAGAACATAAACCAAAAAATAGCGTTATTGATATGGCGGCCGCCATGGGCATTGAAATATTAACGGAAGAACAATATCGGGAGCTGCAGCAACTTGGAGAATTCGACACGAAAACACAGAGCTGGCTGAAAACCCCCTCAGACATCAGAAAACTCGGCGGCGCCATCTTTGCCGACCGCCGCTACAATCACGTCTTCACGTTTCACAACGGCGCGGACTCCTACTATGCCGCCAGGGCGTTCCGCGGGTCGCTCAGGGTCTAAATTGCCACGACGGCAATTCACTTTAGAGTTTTATTATTTTGGTCTAGGCTGAAACTTTTTTTGTAAACTTGCAGAACAAAATCTATGAATTTCACCATTTCTCAGTAAAAGTCCTCTTGAGCAAATTTGTGCCAACGCAAAGCAATATCCATGATGAAAATGGGTGTATTGAACAGCCTGTTTCCCGCTTCTGTTATTTTTCTGTATATATTCAACAGCGGGCCTAAAATCCTTGTCATTGGAAAGAAGAATCGCTAATTGATATTCCTTTTTCCAACCCAACGTAAGCAAATCTGTCGCCAAATAAACATCCGTACCTTTCTGCCTATTGTTTTCAACTTTACCAACCCTCACGGTAATACCTTTTTTTGCTAGTTCTTTCAAATACTTATTTTGTTTAGCTATAACATGACCAGGAAATCCATGACCAAGCCTTGCATCATAAAAATATATGCCCTTCAGATGGTCTGTATCTGATCTTGTTAAATATTTGCAAAAGGCAACCAGATCAAACCCATCCTTAATATCACTACTTGAAACATATCTCTGATCTTTTTTGTTGAGTCCATAATTAAAAAAATTGTCCTTTATTGACCTAAAGAAATTTTCCCCATCTATGAATATTATGACATTTTGCTTCATGAACTTTTAAATACGGAAAAAGGGATTCAATGAAGAATCCCTTTTTATCTCACTCATATAGAGCGAGGAATACACTTAAAATATAACAAATAATACAAAATAAGTCAACGTCAATGTCAAGTGACCACAGTAATTAACTGACATATAAGCTGATGATTAAAAGGAAATCTAATAATTATAAATTAAACAAAAAAGCCCGGCATCCTCGCCAGGCTTTTGAACCACCGACCCCGATGAAATTAAACCGCCACCCCCTTCACCACCGCAAACTCCTTCGACTGCGTCCCGTACTGCGCCTTCACGTACGCCTTAATGTTCTGCACGCGTGATCCCAGATCTTCATAAATCTGCACGCGATCCATCCGCTGTCCTTTTAATATTTGCGCTTTTTTCGCCACATCGGCGCTCAAAGTAGCCAAAGAATCGGCCAAACCCGCAAGAGTCGCGACCTGGATCGCCGGATTGGAAGGTTGATACGCGGGCATTTGCTCCAAAGCCTGAATCAGATCGCGAAAATATCCCAGAAGCGACCCGTACGACTGTTTCGAATGTGAATTCCCGGAAGATGCGGATGTCGGAGAACTTGCGGAAGTGGAAACAGTTCTGGGTGATGGAGAAGTGGAATCCCCCGCCACTGACGCCGGCGCCTGTGACACCGCAGCAGCCGGTTGTCTGACATTCTGTATCTTTGAAATAATCTCCCGTGCAGTCTTGTATTGGATAGAATCCTTTCCGAATTCACATTGGACCGCCGCGCCAATTTGAGGAAGAAGCTTCCTGATGGATGAAGCTTCCAGCCGGAAAGCAGCCTGCCGTCCCTGAACGGAAGTTCGATATTGCTGGTTGAATTGACTAGCCAGATCATTGGATTCCTCAACGGTCTGCAAAAATCCCGCAAACTCGGGAATCGTCAGTTCCGCCCTGGAAGGCACATAATTGGGAAAGTTTTGCATGTACGCCAGCAAATTTTGTGCATTGTGCAACCGTGCACCGTAAGTATTTTCCGAAGTAGATATCATAAAGATAAAATAAAAAAATAATGAATAATGTTGAATGATGGAAAAGTTGGCCAACTTGCTCCTTCACTTAAACTAACCGCCGAATAGAAAAAGCATTGCAACTTTTTTTCAAAACCAAGTTTGCAAAACTCACAAGCATGTTCTAAGAAATAAAGTCCAAGCCGCCTATATATCAATCCCAACAGCCCATGCTAGGAGTTAAGCTGTTCGTGCTAAAAATCGGGAACGTCGTTTTAGGAGTCAGGAAGTTTGTACAAAGAGTTGAAAAGCTCGTGCTAAAGGTTAAGAAGCCCGTACTAAAAGTCAGGTAGCCAGTGCTAGGAATTAGGAACGTCGTACCAAAAATTAAGTAGCCCGTACTAAGGCCATATTCCTAACATTCTTGCTTCATCACAAAAGACCATAATATCGAAAACCCTTTTTCTGATTTCGACGGTAGACATCTTTTTTGAGTTGTGATCGGTAACAATGCATTGGAGTTCTTTATAAATATTTACGGTATAAAATACCGGACCGTCATTCGACGTATTATTTTCATCAACATTTGCTTTTTCCATGATTTTTTTAATTCGTTCAGCCATTTTTTCGCATAATTCAGCTGCATTATTCGCTTGAAACCAATACATCTTTCGAATAGACGTCCAAAGATTTCCCAGCATAAGCCTGAATGCTTCCTCTCCAAGCGCCAATAATAATGCGTTTCTGATCTCCCCGGTTACATTATTAAGTGCGCCGTCTCTATTTGCCTCAGGGCTTGCCGAACCGGAAAACTCATGACTTCTTGAAGGTTCATCGGGTGAATTTATACCCATATGAATTTATTTGAATGGTTAGTATAACAACGAATGTTTCCTGTCTATTCTTTCCTTTATTTGTTTCTCAATCTTTCCTTCTAACCATCCCCGAAGATACTCAGCTTCAAACCTTCCCGTTTCTGAAGCCGCAAGATCAAATAATTGTTGTTTTGTTAAAGTCCCCTCTAATCCTAATAATTCAACCGTTGCGGATGACAAAGAACGATCAATTTTGCCAAATGATAAATCAAACATCACCCTGTTAACAATTCTTTCAGTCAAATCTTTCACAACAAGTTCTTTTGCAAGCGAAGTAGCAATATTCTCTAAATCATCAGGATCCCTATGTAATCTTTCGAACAATTGCCGCAGTACTTCGATCATTCGGCCATATGCAGTGTTAAAAAGCTGAGAATGACCGAACTCTATTGCCCTCGATAAATCTCTGATAATAGCTGGATGGTTAATCGCTATTATGGTTTTACCCCGAATAACCATCTGTTCAGGGCTTATTTCAAAAGCCTTTGTATTTGCAACTTCTGGTTGTTCTGATAATTCGGGATTTTCCCGTTTATCAAGTTCATCTCCCATATTTTAATTGTGAAGAAATGGTTGTCATATAATCATATTATATTTAATATGTCAAGCTCAGCCCGGAAATAAACCTTTCGGATTTCCTTCGTCGGCGGAACCAGTATGAAATCAGAAACAACTCCAGTATGATCAAGAAAAGCTTTTCTCGACGATCTATGAATATTCATTTAGGTAACCTTACAATCGTTCCCGCCGCAGAACACCCCGAGCTGCTTGCCGAAAATGTGGCTGAGGCGCTTGCCGGCAATAACGAAAAAAACAACATTGGAGTCGCGGAAATTGATCCACAACTGTCAGACACCGCCGCATTTTGCGAACATTACAAAACCCGGCCTGACCAAGCCGCAAACTGCGTCATCCTTGAAGCAAAACGCGGAGAGAAAGTTTGGTATGCGGCTTGTGTGATTCTTGGGAGCACACGCGCGGACGTCAATGGGATCGCAAGACGAACGCTTGATGCCAGAAGAGTTTCCTTTGCCCCCATGGATCAGGCCGTCACACTAACCAATATGGAGTACGGTGCAATTACACCGGTTGGTCTTCCGAAAGATTGGCCTATTCTTATCGATCAGGCGGTTGCCGATGCGGAATATATCATCATCGGCAGCGGAATCAGAAAATCAAAACTCGCCGTCCCCGGCAACTTTCTGGCCACCCTGCCAAATGCAAAAGTTATCAATGGATTGGCGCAATTAAAAACATAATCTTACGAAATGCTAGAAATGAGGAAGTTCGTACTATGAATACGGACTGTGTTCTTGACGAATAGACGACAATAGTTTATTGCTATCCCCTGATTTTTAACCCGTCCATCGTACCCTGAAGTGTATATCCTGAGTGAAGTGAACTCTATGAATACCATCGAATCAACTCAACCATCGGCATTGGATTCTCCAAAAAATGATGCATATACGTATCTTTCGCAGACTCTCAAAACTATTTTTAAAGATGAAGATGAATTTTTTAAAATTCAACATTGCATTGATGTTGCAGAAAGCATTTTCCCCGGTGGGCTGGAAGCCGCAAAAACTTTTGTTGAAAAGATCAAGAAACATTTTCAAAGTAAAAAAGACCCCGCTATTTATTTTCATGCTTTCTGTGAAGGTAGTCTTACCCTGAAATTCGATATAGATTTTCTGCTGAAAATCATTGACGAGTGTCTTGAAAAAATTCCAACAAGTATTTACACACTCCTCGATCCGAAATACTACAGTCGGAAAGTAAAAAAATTGTTATGCCAAGATCCGCAAGCTTTCAGGGAAATGATTGATTTTGCCATAAAAACTAATGAGAGGATCTCCCGTAAATTGGCTCTTCTTGAAGAGAACGGAGATATTTCTCAAATTGATGATTGGAATGATATTAAAAGTCCAAAATCGGACTATGTATTCAGTGACATAGTGGGACATTATGGGGATCCAAACCTGGATGTATCTCATAAAGAAATTGAAAGAGCCATCGACGAGTTAATGCTCATGAAACAACGAGAATTGAATACAAACACAGTGGGTGCCACACTCGACTGCGTGCACGATTTCTTCCTTGTCGAGGATAATGGCAGACTCCCGGAGGTCAATCATCACGGGATAGTTGATCTCATGATGGAAATTGTCATGAAACAATGGAAAGGCGAAGGCATGGAACTATTCATGCAGATGGTGA
>Ga0315281_10004152_pt1 | contig 21098 bp, 16 predicted proteins | sample YL17G07_0_MG_FD_204540 | JGI IMG/M metagenome (GOLD analysis project Ga0315281, IMG submission 204540) | Sediment microbial communities from Yellowstone Lake, YNP, Wyoming, USA - YL17G07_0 | ecosystem: Environmental > Aquatic > Freshwater > Lake > Sediment | place: USA: Wyoming | collected...
TCGCGATCAGCGCGAATTCGCCCGATGTGAAGCGCACCAGGTCGGCGAGCGGAATGGGCAGGATTGCGTTCGCCGTGCCGGCGGCGACCCAGACCTCCGCAAACCGCCCGAAGCTGGCGCCCACCAGCACGGGCAGCGGTGCCGGCAGCCCGAATGGCGATACGCCGCCGACCGGGTAGCCCGTCAGCTCCAGCACTTGCTCCGCGCTTGCGAGCTTCACCTGCTTGCGGCCGACGCCGCATCGCGTGGCCAGCAGCCGGTCGCTCAGCCGCCGGTCGCCGGGCACCAGCACGAGCATGGCGGCGCCGCCGGCGTACACCGCCAGCGTCTTCACGATCTGGCCCAGCTCGCAGCCAGCCGCCGCTGCGGCCATCTCGGCCGTGTGCGTGCTGTCGGGCATCACCAGCACCTCGCCGGCGTAGCCCAGCGCCGCCAGTGCGGCGCGCACGCGCTCGATGCGCTCGTCGTCGTCAGTCATGGTGGCACGCTCCGGATACGCGGACGCCCCGCCGCGATTGCGACGGGGCGTTGGTCTCGGATGGTGGAGATAAGGGGACTCGAACCCCTAACCTCTGCATTGCGAACGCAGCGCTCTCCCAATTGAGCTATATCCCCGTGACGGCAAAGTATAGCCGGACGGGGCGCGGCGGCTCAACCGAGTGCTCCTACCGGCTACGCCGTCGCCTCATCGCCCAGCCGCCCGCAGCCACGATGGCGAGCGCCGCCGCCGCGGCACCCCCGAGCGCGTACGCCGTGCGGTGCCCGCTGGAGGCAGTCGGCAACTGCGCTGGCAGCGCCGCCACGTCAGGCTGTTCGGCGATGCCGCCGACGGATACGGGAGCTTCAACGGTCAACGTCATCGCCGCCGACGATCCCGGCGTCGCATCCCCTTGTGATGACGACGATGTGAGTGCACCGGCGTCTGTCACGCTCCAACCATCAACCTCGTAGGACCCTGTTCCGGTTCCGGTGATCTGCAGTGTGTAGTTTCCTGGGATTGGGTCATTGGCCTCCACGGTGAGCAAGCCAGGAATCCCGTCGGTGTTTGTCTCGTCATTTTCGATGCCACCCATGAGCCCGTAACTACTCGACGGGATTTCGTTGACCTCCGTGCCAGTGGCAGGATCGTATCCGGTTCGCCGACCCAACGGATCGGTAAGTAGCATCGCGACTGGCGAGTGAGCTTGCGCACCGATACTCGCGCCTCCGTTGATTACCCAACTCGCGAGCCATTGGGCTTGCGACGTGGTGTATTGACTGAGCAGGGTCTTGGACGAGTTCGGATCGAGAATGTAGAAATCGCCGCCAGGCGCAGACCCTGTAAGTACGACCCAGTGACCATCGCCCCCGGTGTTCAGGTTCACAATCACCGGGTGATCGTTTGCTAGGTAACTGAGCGCACGAGCAGGGTAGTACCCATTGGTGGGCACTACGGAGAGGTGTGAATACGCGATGACCTTCTGGCGATCCACATACCCGTCGCGCCATCCGGCAGCAATCATCGCATCGTGGAGCAAAAGAGGGTCCGTCGGTATGCCATAACCGGCCAGCACGTCAGCCACGGCGGACAGTAGGCAGCCGTGGGTCTTAATCGTGCAGCGAACTTTGGGAGTTGCCGGATTCCCGTCGTGGTCGTACGTGCATGGGCCCATCGGCGGGATGGCGCCACCGTACGGATGACCACCCCACTGCACGTCGTATTGCTTGAAGTCCATCGTCCCGCGCCGCAGCTCGGGCGCGGCTTCGGCGGTGCTGCTCGACCAGGTCACCGCGCCTACACCGGGGAACAGTGCTGTTAGCGAGGCCACGCCCACCAACAGAGCCTTTCGCGCTCGCAGCCTGACCGAGTTACGAGCGGGCCGCTGCAATCCTGCCAACCCTTCACTCTCGGAGCGCACGATGACCAGCGCGAACGCGAGCGCTGTGAGCCGGACGACTGCCTTGAAGTTGGGCACGGGAACCTTATCCTTACTCGCTACACCGTCGCCTCATCGCCCAGCCGCCCGCGGCAACGATCGCCAGCGCCGCCGCGGCAGCACTCCCGAGCGCGTACGCCGTGCGATTGCCGGCTGCGGCAGTCGGCGTCTGCGCTGGCAGCGCCGCCACGTCAGGCTGTTCGGCGATGCCGCCGACGGGAGGGCACGGTACGTCGTCCTTAACAACCAACACCTGATTGTCAAAATGATTGGCCACGAACACGCCCGTGGCGCACGCTCTCGGCTCGATGCCGATGCCGTTCATTTCCAGTCCGGTGCTCAGATTGCCAAGTACGTGGCCGGTGGCGATGTCGATCTTCGTCAACGGATTCCTATTGAACGAGCCATACAGTGTCTGGTTCGGCGCGTCCAAGCCAATACCGAACCCTCCGTCGGGAACGCCGGCGTTGATGCATCTGTCCAAGGATCCGGTAGTTCCGCTGTAGCCAGCAATAGTCCCGCTGTTGTAACCCACCGCGTAGAAGTGATTGTCCGCGTTGTTGTAGACGATTGAGCGGCTTTCGGCTCCGCAGGTTTGGGGCTGGTTGGACGAAAGGAGCCCGCAATTCGTTCCGTCTACAACGTTGTACCGATCGTAGGGGAACGCGCCAAACGCCAACGCGAGCACGCGATGGTTGTTCGGGTTCACCCCGATTCCCTCGATATCGACGGAGACGATTTGTCTTGTGCAAATGACACCGTTCGTCCCGCCATCCCACGCGACTAGCCATTCATGTCCCGCGGAGTAGAACCGATCTGTAGACTCATCTACGGCCACAGCTTTCGTCATTACGCCGGGCGACGCCAGATTGGCTATTACGCTGTTCGTCACGCCGTCGATCACGGAAACAGAATTGCTGTCCATATTCGCGACGTACACCCTGTTCGTCACTGTGTTGATCGCAATGCTCCTTGCCGTCTTCTGTACCGGAACAGTGGTGAGAACGGTGTTGGTCAGGGTGTTAATGACGGTCACGAAACTATCGGCTGGGAGTGAAGAGTCATGCGCCACGTACAGTCGGTGAGTAACCGGGTTGATTACCGCAGTCTGCGGTCGGGTTCCAGTAGGAACGGCCGTGACTACTCCGAGTGCCGCATTCGCGGGGGAGGGCGGGGAGAGCACGACGACGGCGAACAGCGCCGCCCAGACAATGGACTTCATCCGCTTCATCGGAGTCGCCTTCCTGTTTGGGTTGGGGAAACTCGGCACCAGAGCTCGATAATGCGCCCGGGAGCCGGTCGCTGCACACCTGCCGATCGGCTTGTCACGCTTGAGTGAGCTTCCGCCGACGCGCCGATCATGGCAGCGTCGATTGGCGCGGGTCAATCGATTTTGGCGTACAGTTTGTAGCCATTCGCGCGGGCGGTGGAGCGCGTCAAGCGCCGGGCGACTCCTCCGCGCGGTCGCGCAGCTGTTCTAGGCGCAGCCAGGTGTCGGCGTCGAGGGGGATCCAGTCGTTGAAGGAGAGGCCGTCGGGTTCGCTGGCGGCGCTCGCGAAGGCGTGGAATCGCATGACGCCGATGCCCGGCGCATCCCAGACCACCGGGTAGTCCCAGCGCAGCTTGGCGGTGCGCCCCGGCACCGTCTGCCAGGGGTGAGCGAACCGGCCGACCACCGCCGGGTCGCCGCTGGCGAAGCGTTCGAGCATCGCGGCGAAGAACGGGCTCGGGTCGTCGAGGCTCTCGGGGCCGCGATGGTGGCCCTTCCACACGGCCACCATGACTGCCAGTATCTCGTCGAGGTTCACGCACCGCTCCGCGAAGCGCGGGTTGCTGGCGACGCTGAGCAGGTTGCGCTCGACCGGGTCCAGGAACTCGCGGTCGAGGTCGACGCCCCAGAGCCGCTGCGCCATCCGGTTGGCGCACGGCACGCCCATCATCTCATCGACGATGAACGCGGGCCACTGGTAGCGCTCGATCTCCCGCGCGGCCTCATCGACGGTGAACGTCAGGTCGTCGTTCGTCGGCCGGAACGACAGTCCGTCGCTGGCATAGCCGGCCGCCGCCATGATGAGATTGCGCTCGACACGGTCGATCTTGAGCGCGTCGAGCATCGCGGTCAGGTACGGGCGCGAGGGGTGGCGCTTGCCTTGCTCGTACGCCTTGACGGACGCGTAGGAGACATGCGCCCTGGCGGCGAGATCCGCCTGGGGTACTCCGAGCCGTATCCGCGCCCGCGCAAGCATCTGATGCCACTCATCCATGCGCCGATGATATGCGGCGGCGTGCGGAGCCGGAAGCCCGCCTGCAAGTCAAGATGAGCATGACGGCGGCCCTTTAGCGCCACTCCGGCGGGTCGACGACCATCCGCTTCGCGTCGAGGTCGATGCTGATGATCACGTCGTCGAGCGCGGGCAGCAGCACGTCCGCGCCCTCGGGCGGATGGACGCGGTAGACGTCGTTCGCGCCGGTCTCGATGATCTCGTCGAGCGTGCCCAGCGGCGTCCCGTCCTTCGTGACGACCTCCAGCCCGATGAGCTGGAAGCGGTAGTACTCGCCCTCCGGCAGGGGCGCGAGATCGGTCTCCGGCACCTGCAGCAGCGCATGGCGGAACTTGTCGACGCTGGCGCGGTCGCGGAAGCCCTTGAGTGTGATGTAGACATAACCTTGTGCGTCGCGGGAGTCGACGACCGTCACCGGCTGCTGCCCCGCCCAGAGGCGCGCCTTCGGCAGGAAGCGGTCGGGGTTATCGCTCAGCGGCTGCACTTTCAGCTCGCCCTTGAGCCCGAACGGCCCCAGTACGCGCCCCACGGCGACATAGCCCTCATCCGGCTCCTGCTGCGGTTTCGCGACGGCAGCGGGAGCAGGCCGCGCCGCCGTCCCGTCGCCATCCGTCGCGGCAGGGGAGGGGGTGGAAGCGGCCGCGTTGCCGCTCTCGCGGGGGTGCGTGGCTTTCGGCGAGCGCGGCGCGGCGGAGGACGCCGGCGGCGGAGCTGCGCCGCGACGGGTCTTCACGCGAGAGGCGAACGAGGTGCGTTTTCGGGACAAGGTGGCTGTTAGTCGCCGATCTCGAGCGACGCGTACTCTTCGGCGCGCACCGCGGCGACCTTCAGCAGCGCCCGCATCGACTGCGCGATGCGTCCGCCCTTGCCGATCACCTTGCCGTAGTCATCGTCCTTCACTTCCAGCCGGACGATGACGCGGCCGCGGTCCTCCTCCTCGTACACCTTCACGTCGTCGGGAGAATCGACCAGCGCCTTCGCGATGTACTCGATGAGGTCCTTCATCGATGGTTAGGCTTCGGTTGCCGCGGCGTCGGCCTTGGCGGCCTTGGGCTTGGGCGCGTACACCGGCATCTCGCCGATGCCCTGGCTGGCGAGGATCTTCACCACCCGGTCGGAGGGAATGGCGCCCTTGCTGAGCCAGTCGCGCGCCTTCTCCTCGTTGACGGTGATCGTCGCCGGGTCGGTCAGCGGGTTGTAGGTGCCGATCGTCTCGATGAAGGCGCCGTCGCGCGGGGCGCGCGAGTCGGCCACTACCAGGCGGTAGGCGGGCTGCTTTTTCTTGCCGACGCGGCGCAGTCGAATTCGTAGCACTGGGTCCTATCCTCCGAACATCCGCATGAACCCGGCGCGGTTTCCGGCGAAGCTCTGCATGATCTTCTTCGCCTCCTTCCACTGGTTCAGCAACTGGTTCACTTCTTGCGGCGTCGTGCCGCTTCCCGCCGCGATCCGGCGGCGCCTGCTCCCGTTGATGATCTCCGGGTGTTTGCGCTCCTGCGGAGTCATAGCATACACCACCGCTTCGGCGCGGCTCCAAAACCCGTCGTCGAAGCTGTCAACCTTCATCTGGCGCTTCACCTGGCCCATGCCCGGGATCATGTCCACCAGCTGGTTCAGCGGCCCCATCTTCTTGATGCGCTGGAACTGCGTGATGAAGTCGTTGAGGTCCAGGCTCTTCGCCTTCATCTTCTTCTCGATGTCCTGGACGTCCTGCTCGCTGATCGCCTCCTTGGCGCGCTCGATCAGCCCGAGCATGTCGCCCATGCCGAGGATCCGCGACGCGAAGCGGTCGGGGAAGAACGGCTCCAGCGCGTCCGATTTCTCGCCCGTGCCCATGAACTTCACCGGCAGGCCGCTGACCGCCCGGATCGACAGCACCGCGCCGCCGCGCGCATCGCCGTCCATCTTGGAGACGATGATGCCGGTGACGTTGAGCTGCCGGTGGAACTCCTGCGCGACGTTGACGGCCTCCTGGCCGGTCATCGCGTCGAGGACGAGCATCGTTTCGTGCGGGTCCAGCGCCGCGCTCATCTGCGTCACTTCGTCCATCATCTCGCCGTCGATGGTGGAACGGCCGGCCGTGTCGACGATGACGACGGTCGCGCCCTGGCGCTTCGCCTCGACGAGCGACGCCGTGCAGAGATCGGGCAGCGACTGCCCCTCCGAGAATTCGAAGACGGGCATGCCCAGCTGCTTGCCAAGCGCCTTGAGCTGGTCGCCCGCCGCCATGCGGTACGGGTCGGCGGCGATGAGCAGCGGCTTGGCGCCCTGCTTGCGCAGGTGCAGCGCCAGCTTCGCGGCGGTGGTGGTCTTGCCGGAACCCTTGAGCCCGACGAGCATGATCACGGTCGGCGGCTTCGAAGCGAGCTGCAGCGTCGCCTGGCTGCCGCCCAGCGTGTTCACCAGCTCCTCGTTGACGATGCTGACGACCTGCTGCGGGCCGGTGAGGCTCTTCAGTACCTCCGCGCCGAGGGCGCGCTCGCGCACCGCGGCGATGAACTGGCGCACCACCTTGAAGTTCACGTCGGCTTCGAGCAGCGCGACGCGCACCTCGCGCATCGCCTCGTCGAGGTCCTTTTCGGTGATCGTGCCGTGGGATCCGAGCTTCTGGAAGACGCCGGACAGCTTCTCGGAGAGGGAATCAAGCATACAGGTGCATTGTATCAGGGAGCGGGAAGCCGGCAAATGCCGAAGCTGAGGATTACCGCTTGGACGCGCAGCGCGCAGGAGATGCCCCAGGACGACAGGCCGTGAGTCCTCATGCGGATCGCGTATCCCGTACAATCCGGCTGGAGGTGCGGCATGTCCCGTACACAGCAGCTCACGGCCTTGATCGAACGCGAGGGTGACGGGTACGTGTCGCTCTGCCCCGAACTTGATGTCGCCAGCCAGGGAGACACGGTAGAGGAGGCGCGCGACAACCTTGTCGAGGCGCTGGAACTGTTCTTTGAGGCCGCGTCCTCGGAGGAGATTGAGCGGCGCCTGAAGGGCGAACTGTACGTCAACCAGGTCAACGTGAAGGTTGGGTAGGACGGTCGCCCTCCGCCGTCGCCCCCCCGCCCTCGCACCGCCCGCTTCTAGTTCGAACCGCGCTCCGCGAGCGCCCCTCTCCCCTTGTGGGAGAGGGGTGGCCGAAGGCCGGGGTGAGGGTCGCACGCCGCTGGGCTTGAACTAAACCTGGATCGGAAGCACCTACAGCTAGCACGCTCGCTCTTCGAGGACGCGTGACCGCTACGGCGCCGCCTGCACGCTCGCGCCGGCCCGGAGCTGCTCCTGCGGGATCACGTGCCAGACCTGCATGCCAGGGTTCTCGTACACCTTTTCGAGGAAGCCGCTGAGGCCGTCCTGGAACTTCAGCAGGCCCGCTGCCGGATAGTCGAACCGCTCCTCGTCGCCGACGATCACCCACTCGACGTCGTACGTCCGCAGGATCTCCCGCGCGCGGGGGACATCGGTGGTGGAGTAGAACTCCTTCACGTCGTTCTGGCGCTTCTGCACGTACGGGCCGAACTTGCCGCGCTGCTGGATCTGGTGGAAGTCCCAGCCAGTCACCGTCGGCAGCCCCGTGTAGATCGCAACGCGGCTGCCAAGGCTGCGGTACGACTGCCCCACTGCCTCGATCGTCGTCGGCGACCCCTTGATGTTGGCGCGGATCCAGTTGATGCCATCGCGCGTGTACGACATGTTGTAAGTGCCGCCGTGTCCTTGCTCGTTGGGGCCGTTCACGTACGGCCCGCCCTTATCGAGGAACGCCAACCCGTCGTTACCGGTGCCCTGCGCCGTGTTGAAGCGGTCGTGGATGCGCGCCCGCGTGCCGAAGTACGGGTACACCAGCGTCAGTGCTAGCAACAGCACGACGACCGTCGCGAACGCGTAGCGCGGCGCGCGCACGAGCGCGGCGTTGAGCGAGCCGCCGCGGCGCAGGAACGCCTCCTGCGGCTGCATGACCGCGAACACGTACCAGAGCGCAAACGCCGACACCACGCCCCAGACCATCCAGACGTGCAGGTAGAACTTGAACACGGTGTTCATGCGGCCGATGTCGCCGTCGAGCGTCCTCAGCTCGACGCCGGCGCACAGCCCGAGCCCCAGCCCGATCATGGCGTACACGAAGAGCAGCACCGGCGCTGCCGGGCTCGGGCTGCGCAGCTCCCGGATCGAGACCAGCACGACCGCCACGAGGCCGACCGCCGCCAGGGCGACCACGCCGTAGTCGTGCTGGGCTGCCAGCCAGATGATCGCCCCTGCTCCGACGATCAGCATCGCCATCGCCGGCGCGGTTTCGGCCGGACGTCTGCGGTGCGATCGACCGAAAAAGATGCCGCGGACAACCCCTGCGTGCGTCATCGATCGGTTCAGCTCGAAGAGCAGGAAGCCGGTGATGAAGAACAGCATGATGCCGAAGTGGCTCAGGTAGTCGCCGAGCGCCGTCGTCTGGTCGGACGGGTGGATGCCGTTGGACGCCTGGCTGAAGTTCCTGGCGAACGGCGCGAACGCCTCGTACGACACCACGCCCATCACCACGATCTTGAGCAAGCCGAAGCCGAGCGCTTTCAGGGAGAAGCTCCCGTACTTCGCGCGCTCGGCGATCAGCAACGCCGCCGCGCCGAGCAGCAGGAACGGCGGGTAGTCCCACGAGTTGATCCATCGCAGCGCGCCGACGATGATCCCCAGCACGACCACGATCGCCCAGCCCGAGATCTCGCGCCGGCGCGAATCATCGCGCCCTATCGCCGGGTTGAGGCGCGAGAAGTTGAGCACCACGCCCAGGGCCACACCTGCGAACGTCATCGCGAACGGGATCGCCATCAGGTGCGCGTGCAGGTCCGCGAAGAGGAACGTCCAGAACGGGAACTCGGTGATCGGCTGCACTTCCTTTGGGTCGGCCATCAGTGCGCGGCTGGGCGCCCACCAGTCATACCCGTAGACCACCTCACGGAAACTGCCGCTGGAGATCGTCTCCTTCAGCCCGCCGACCAGCGCCAGCACGCCGCCCAGCAGCGGGATACCCGAATGCCAGTCGCTCTGCTTCGTCAGCTGCTGCTCCAGCACGCCGACCGCCCTGAGGTTGCCGGCGACAAGCACAAGAAAGATCGCCAGGAGCCCGGCGATGATCGGGCCCTTCGCGCTGATCGGCAGCCGTCCCGGCCGGCGGCGCATCAGCAGCCGCGTCGACTCGGTGAGGTTGTACGTGAGCGAGAACGTCGCGGACGCGGCCAGGGCGAAGAACATCGGCACGACGAGGTTGTAGGCGACCTCGGGCACGATGCCCAGCAGCTTCGTGACCGTCGCGGAGATGAATTGCCCGTAGTAGTAGTAGTTGAGATAACCGCCGGCGTTCCACGGGTCCAGCGGTCCCTGCGACATGTCGGTCGTCTTCGTGACGGCGGTGAAATAGGCGAGGTCCATCGGCTTCTCGCCGCCCTGCGACGGGTGAAAGAGGTCCGGATTCTGGATCCGCAGCCAGTACGCGCCGAGAAACGCCAGCAGGAACACCGTCTCGGCCAGCAGGACGAAGCGCCAGCGCTCCCGCAGCCACGCCGCGATCTCCTCGCGCCACCACGCCGCCGTCGCCACGCCGATCGCCACCAACAGGGTGAGCCCGGTCGCGATCTCGGGGCGCGTGAAGTGCACGACGCCGTGGCTCGATGGGAAGTACGCCAGGTACGAGAGGGCGAGGACGCCGAGGGGCTTCGTCAGCAGGAAGCCGCGGTCGGGCAGCCCCCGGAAGGCCACGAACGAGAGCGGCACGAGCGAGAACGCCGCCAGCTCCATCACCAGCAGCCAGAAGAAGAGCGGGTGCCGGTTAATGAAGTTGCCCGGGTGGTAGATGTCCGAGAACGTGCCGCCCGCCTTCTGCGTGGCGAGCACGTCGGGCCGGAGCTGCAGCGCGTTCTGCCCGGCGTCCGCCGGGGGCACGGCGATCGCGGCTGCCGACAGTTCCGGTCGCAGCAGCCGTATCGCCCGCTCGTGCGAGTAGCCCGCCGTCTTCTTCCAGATCGTCACGGGTGGGTGGTCGTACACCGTGAAGGATTCTTCGGCGCGCTCGTCCGGGATCTCGATGCCGAAGATCTTCGGGTAGTTGCGGAACTCGCCCACCTTCTCGAACCCGAGCGTGCCGTCGAACAGGTACTGGTAGTAGAGCACAGTGCTGGGAAAGCGCGCGGGTATCCGGGGGATCGAGCCGTAGACGCGCGTGCTCGTCTCCAGGACGTAGTCCGCTTCGTCGAGCCCCGTCACCAGGTCCTCGACCTTCTGCGGGCTGTCCTGCGCGTACGGCTTGAGCGACACGCCCGTGAAGTCGCTGCCCCGGATGCCCGGCAGGTTGAGCGGCAGCCCGTCGTCCCACTCGTTCGACGTCAGGTGCGATCCCGGCGGCACGTTGTCGCTGATCCAGTGCGACGCCTGCACGCGGCTGATGTCCTCGCGGTACACGCCCAGGAACGCGTAGGCCCAGGCGAACGCGCCCACCACTGCCAGCGCGGCGACGGCCTGCCCGGCCGGCTTCGCGTACGGCCGGATCGCTCTGAGGCGGCCCGGCAGCGCCCTGGCGATGCTGCCGTCGAGCGCCGCGTCGTACAGGCTGAGGATGCCGAACGCCGCCATGATCACCATGGTCGGGTAGATCGGCAGGAAGTAGCGGATCGTCGGTGTGAAGCCGCGTCCGATGAACCAGAACAGGAAGACGATCCAGATCAGCGGCAGCAGGCCCCGCAGGTCACGGCGCCACACCAGGCGGAACGCCGCGTACGCCATGCCCCCAGCCGTCGCCAGCGAAAGCGGAATGCCGTATCCCCAGAAGAAGATGCCATTGAGCGGGAACACGTACGGTGTGCGGTTGATCCACTGCAGGTTCGGCGGGAAGTCCGCGCCCTTCTGCAGGTTGATCAGCCCGTCGATATCCGCCCGGTACTTCGGGTTGAAGTCCAGGTAGTGGCTGGGCTTCAGGAACTCCACGTGGCGCAGTGCGTCGAGGCTAAGCACGTCCTTCTGGGCGAGGTGCCAGCGGAAGACATCGAATACGCCGGGGCCGTTGAACGCGTAGGGCTGCACCAGCCGGAAGACGACTCCCGCGCAGATCAGCGTGAAGATGCCGCCCGCCGCCGGCGCGATCAGCGCGCTCCAGTCGACGCGCTCCGGTAGCGCGTCACGCGCCCGCCATGGCAGGTTGCGTCCGAGCGCCCGGGCGTACAGCGCCTCCAGGTTCGGCCACATCCGCATGATCACCGCGAGCGCCGGTATGACGATGATCGGCATCGCGCTGAGCTTGCAGCCAAGCGCCATGCCGAACGCGAGCCCGGCGAAGATGTAGTTCCAGATCGATCCGTATTTCCAGATCCGGATGGCGAAGTAGAACACCGCCGTCATGAAGAAGACGAGAAAGGTCTCCGAGCCGAAGAAGTGAGCGTACTGGATGTTGAGCACCGACACCGACATCAACGCAGACGCCAGCAGCCCCAGGCGGCGGCTGTAGAGCACGCGCCCGAGCTCGAAGACGAGCAGGATCGTGAACACGTCGAAGATCGCCGAGAGGACGCGGCCGATCACCTCGCTGTTGTACCCGCCATCGAACGTGAAGCCGCCGCCCTTGCGCACGTCGACTCCGAAGCGGCGCAGCACCCACCGGAACGCATCCGCCGACGCGTGCGTGTTGCCGTCCGGGTCCTTGTCCATCCACTCGGCGACGGTCTTGTTGAGGAACAGCGGGAACGTGCCGTAGACGAAGCTGCCCTGTGTCTTGTACGGGTTGAGCGGCGACTGCGCCGTGTCGAAGTACTGGCTGACGCTCTCGGGCGCGTGCACGTTGTCGCTGACGATCATCAGGAAGCGTTCGTCCGGGTGCAGGTGCTGGCCCTGATCCCAGTTGACGTTCGTGACCCGCAGCGAGAACCCGAAGAGCGCGATGAGGGTGAGCATGATCGCCGTGAAGGCGTGTGCGCGCGACGCAACGGCGACGTCGTCGCGCGGCCGGCTGGTCAGCGGCGGATGCGTCTCGTCGGCGTCGTCGTGGGCGCGCGGTTCGCCCCCGATCTCGATGTCCACGTCAGGCGCTTTCTCCGCGCGCACGCGGCTTCTGCACGACGGCGATCAGGCTCTCCGATAATCCAACCGGGATCATGGGGATGCCGCATAGAGTCTGGACGATGGCGGGGAATCCCACAATCGGCAGCTGGAGGATCGCCGGGATCACCGGCACGTACGGCACGTCCCACATGCCGTCGCCGAACGCGCGCTTCACCCCGAACCCGACGCCGCGCAGCATGGCGAGCCATGCATCGGGCACCTTCATCGATATGTGCGTCGGGTCAGTGTAGCCAAACCAGCGGTCGCCTTTGCGCGCCTTCAGCGGCGCGGCGAGGTTCGGCGTCGCCATGATCATGACGCCGCCGGGCCGCAGCGCATCGAAGCAGATCTTCGCTACGTCGGCAGGCTGCTCCAGGTGCTCGAACACGTGGACCGCGATCATCGCGTCGAAGAATTCGCGTCCGTACTGCCCGATGTCCTCGACCGCCAGCACCTCCGCGGTTGCGCGCGGCGCGTGGATGCGCGCCTGGTCGACCGCGTAGGCCGAGATGTCGATGCCATATGCCTCGTAGCTGTCCTGCAGCCGCGCCAGCACGTGCCCGAGGCCGCATCCCACTTCGAGCACGCGCCCGCCGGGCTTGCAGTAGCGCCGTACCAGGCCGGCGTAGAAGCGCCGCGCCCAGAAATACTGGCCCGTCAGGCCAGTGTTGAGGTCCGCGTATCCGCCGGTGCGGTAGTAGTCTTCGTTGTACGGAGTGTCCTGCTGGCCCACTCCTACGATCCCGTCCCTGTCAAGCGCAGCGCCTCCGTTGTCGGCAATTCTACTCCCGTTCGGACGGCTGTGAACAACTCTTCGAAGAATGTCACCGCGCGCTCGACGCCGAAGACGCGCTCGATGTCGGCGCGAGGGCGGATGTAGGAGTCGTGATGTTGCGTCACCTGCAGCACCGCCCGGGCGATCGCGGCGGAGTCCCGCGGCGGCACGAGTTCCCCCATGCCCGTCGCCACGATCGGCTCGCGGATGCCCGGCCGGTCGGTCGCCACCACGGGTGTGCCGGCGAGCATGGCCTCCACCTGCACCATGCCGAAGGCCTCGGTCGAGTTAACGCTGGGCAGCACCAGCACGTCGAATGCAGCGAAGTATGCCGCCAGCGCCTGATCCGAGACGAGGCCCGTGAGGGTGACGTGCTCGCCCAGCGCGTCGAGCTTGGTCTTCATCTTGTCGTACACGCGCTCACCGATGACGTGCTGCCACTCCCCCACGAACACCACGTGCGCGTCCGGCGCCTGCCGCAGGATCTCGGGCATCGCATCGATCAGGTAGGCGATGCCCTTCTCCTCCGCGAAGCGGCCGACGAAGCCGATGATCGGCGAGCCGGTGATCGGCGGGATCTCGCCCGCTGGTTCGCGCATCGAACACGGCGGCGGGCTAACGACCACCTTCCGCGCGAATCGCCGGGCGTAGCGCGAGTTGTTGGCGTAGTCCTGACTTGTCACCACGATCACGTTCGAGAAGATCCCCGTGATCAGGTGCGACAGCTGGATCAACGGCATGAACAACATGCGCGTGAGGCCAGGCGGCAGCTCGATGTCGCACTGGTACACCGTCACGACTGGTTTTCTTGAGATGACGCGGGCGTATACGGCCGCGAACCACGCCTCCAGCTGGGGCAGGTTGAGCAGCAGCACGTCGTGCCGGTGGATCTCGCGCGCGAGCCGGAAGGGGTAGAACGGCATCACGATCCCCTTGCTCACCTTGACCGTGGCGCGGGTCCTCACGACGCAGACATCGTCCAGCATTTCGCGCTTCGGTAAGGACTTGTCGTGTTGCGACGTCACAATGGTGGTCGTGTGCCCGCGCTGGGCGAGGCCCTGCAGCACTCGCTTGGCGTAGATGGTCAGCCCGCTGATGTGGGGGTCGTAATAGGTGAGGGAGCTGAGAACCCGCATGGCTTCATCCTGGGCGCTGCTGGTGCTGATCTCGCGCGCCGGTTTCGTGCTGGTGCGGCCCGCGGTCGTGCCGATACTACGTTAGAATGCGGCCGCCCGGTACTCGCGGACCGGATCCCAAGTATAAACGGCCGAGCGCCCCCGTTGATACAGGGGTAGTCCTGGGGTGGATCCACGCTAAAACGCCTGCAAGTCGCGATTGGCCTCGCTGTGAGCATCGGGGCGCTGTACCTGGCGCTTCGGGGCGTGCACTGGCACGAGGTGGCCTCGGCCGCCCGCGAGGCCAATTATGTGCTGGTCGGGGCGGCCGCCCTTGTGCTCTGCTTCACGCTCGGGCTGCGGGCGCTCCGCTGGCGGGTGCTGTTCCACCCGCTGACGGACCTCAATCCCTGGTATCTCTTCGGCTCCCTCAACGTCGCCTACCTGATCAATAACATCCTACCGTTCAACCTGGGTGACTTCGGCCGCGCCTACCTGCTCAGCGAGCTGGAGGGCATCTCGGCCACCCGCTCCCTCTCGACGCTGATCGTCGAGCGCGTGCTCGACGTCGTGACGCTGTTGCTGTTCCTGCTGGTGCTCGTCCCCTTCGTCGACATACCGTCGCGGGCGCGCTGGTCGGCGGCCATCCTGGCGGCGGTCGTCGCCACGGTGGCGATCGTCCTCATCGTGCTGTCCCGCCGCCGCGAGCTGGCCAAGCGGCTCGTCGACTTCGGCCTCCGGTTTGCTCCGGATCGGTTCCGCCCGAAGCTGACGGAGATGGCCCAGAGCGCGCTCGACGGCTTCTCCGTGCTGGCGAACCCGCGCCTCGCCGTCGAACTGGCGGCGTGGTCGGCGGTGACCTGGCTCGGCGTCAGCGTCGTCGTCTTCATGGGCACCGAAGCCTTCAGCCTCGATGTCGGGTTCGCGGCCGCCGTGTTCCTCGTCATCGCGACGACGTTCGGGTTCTTCGTGCCGTCCTCGCCGGGCTCGTTCGGCGTCTACCACGCGATCGTCATCAGCACGCTCACCAACGTCTTCGATGTGGGCAAGAACGACGCGGTCAGCTACGCACTGATCATCCATCTCGTGTTCTACCTGCCGCCGATGCTTCTGGGCCTCGGCTTTCTCTGGAAGGAGCGCCAGCTCTGGCAGCGCACCAGCTTTCTCGCGAAGCTCGGTTCGTTCCAGCGCGAGCAGGTCGAACCGATCTCCGGCACCCCCGGCTGACCGCCGGCATGCCGCTGGCCGCGGCCGCGGCGCCGCGGGAGAGGTGAGCCGGGCGGTTATCAGGGTTTCTCCTAATCGCCTCGGGGCGCGGCGCCCGTATGCTCTGAATGATGGAGATCCGCACATGCCGCGGCTCCGGCCGTTTGCTACGATACGTTGACTTCCGTCGGTGGCGGCAGTGAAGCGAGGGGTTGATCGATGAGCAGCAAGCTCACTCTGGGGATCGTTGGTGTCGCGGCCGTGCTGATCATCGGGCTGGCCGTGATCCTGATCGTCGTCGCCGGCGGCGGCGGCGACAAGAAGGACACGAGCGCCACCACCGGCTCCGGCACGCCGGCCGCGTCGGCCACGAAGGCCGGCGCCGACTTCGGCGGCAAGGCGGCGTCGGGTGAGCTGCGGCTGCGCGGTGACGATCCGCTCTTCCTCGATCCGGCGGTGGCGCAGGACGCCGGCTCGGCGGTGTACATCGTCGAGATCTTCTCCGGCCTCGTCCGGCTCGACAGGGACCTGAAGATCCAGCCGGACGTAGCGGAGAGCTGGGACACCAGCGCCGACGGCAAAACGCTCACGTTCCACCTGAACAAGAAGGCCACGTTCCAGGACGGGCGCCCCGTCACGCCCGACGACATCAAGTACTCCTTCGAGCGCGCGCTCAATCCCGACGCGGGTTCGGTCACGGCGGAGAACTTCCTGGGCGACATCGTGGGCGCAAAGGATGTATCCCGCGGCCGGTCGAAGGAGATCAGCGGCCTCAAGGTGATCGACGACTCGACGCTGTCGATCACGCTCGACGCCGCGAAGCCGTACTTCCTCTACAAGTTGTGCTACCCCACCGCGTTCATCGTCGACAAACGCCAGATCGAGGCGAACCCCAAGCGCTGGACGCAGAAGCCCAACGGCACGGGCCCCTACAAGCTCAAGGAGTGGAAGCTCGGCGAGAAGATCACGCTCGAGGCGTACGACAACCACCACCTCGGCGCGCCGAAGCTCAAGACCGTGCGCTACGACCTCACCGGCGGCTCGTCGCTCGTCGCGTACGAGGACGGTGACATCGACATCACCGGCATCGGGCTCGACGACCTCGACCGCATCCAGGACCCGTCGGACAAGCTCAACAAGGAGTACACGCAGACACCACGCCAGTCGATCGACTACCTCGGCTTCAACACGAACGTGCCGCCCTTCGACGACCCGCTCGTGCGCCAGGCCTTCGCGCTGGCCGTGGACCGCAAGAAGATCGCCGAGGTCGTGCTGAAGGGCGCGATCCCCGTCGCGACGGGCATCCTCGCGCCCGGCGTGCCCGGGTACACCAGAGACGACAAGACGTACCCGTTCGACCCGCAGAAGGCGAAGGACCTGCTCGCGCAGTCGAAGTACGCCGGCAAGCTGCCGGAGATCACGCTCGCCGAGAGCGGCGCCGGCGCCACCGTCGGCCCGACGACCGAGGCGATCGTGCAGTTCTGGAAGGACAACTTGGGCGTCGACGTGAAGATCCAGCAGGCGGAGTCTGGCACGTTCTTCCAGGACATCGACAACGGCCGCTACCAGATGTTCCACCTGGGCTGGATTATGGACTACCCCGACCCGGAGGACGTGCTCGACATCCTGTTCTACAGCAAGAGCAAGCAGAACAACACGCGCTACAACAACCCCCAGATCGATACGAAGCTTGAGGCCGCGCGCACGGAGGCGGACACGGAGAAGCGGCTGGCGACCTACCAGGACGTCGAGAAGCAGCTGATCAAGGACGCGGTTTGGGTCCCGATGTTCTTCGACACGACCCACGCGCTCGTCAAGCCGTACGTGAAGGGATACGAGTTTCCGCCGGTGATCATCGAGCGCTTCCGCGACGTCGAAGTGACGCGGTAGCGGCGGGACACGGAGCCCATGGACGGCCTCGCCGGCTACATCCTGCGCCGCCTGCTGTTTCTGCCGCTGACGCTGCTCGTCGTCTCGTTCGCGACGTTCTACATCACCCGCTGGGGGCCTGGCGACCCCATCAGCGTCTACTCCGGCCAGTACCGCGACGAAGAAGCGTTCGCCCGCGTCCGCCACAGGTACGGGCTGGACAAGCCGGTGATCGAGCAGTACGGCATCTACGTGCAGCGGGTCGTGCTGCACGGCGACTTCGGCGTCAGCTTCCGCTTTCGCGACCGCTCGATCCCCGACGTGATCGGCCCGAAGATCTGGGTGTCGGCGCGGCTTGGCGTGTACGCGTTCATCCTCACGTTCCTGATCGGCATCCCCGCGGGGGTGTTCGCGGCGGTGAAACAGGGGAGCTGGCTCGATCCGTTCGTCATCGGTGTCTTCCTCTTCCTCCACTCGATCCCCGTGCTCGTCATGGTGCCCGTGCTGGTGCTCGTCTTTGCGGCGAAGTTGCACTGGCTGCCCGCCGGCGGCTTCGACGGCGTGTTCTCGACATCAATGATCCTGCCGACGGTCGCGCTCTCGCTGCCGGGCATCGCGGGCGTCGCGCGGCTGGCGCGCGCGACGACGCTGGGCACACTCAACGAGGACTTCGTCCGCACCGCGCGCGCCAAGGGGCTGGACGAGATGACGATCATGACGCGCCACATCGCCCGCAATTCGCTGGTGCCTGTGATGACGACCGTGATCGGCCTCTCGCTGGTCGGGCTGATTGAAGGGGCGCTCTTCACCGAGACTCTGCTGGGCATCCCCGGCATCGGCCGCTTCATGTTCGAGTCGGTGAACGGGCGCGACTATAACGTCGTCCTCGCCGTCGTCCTGATGGGCACGACGGCGTTTGTGTTCGCGAACCTGCTCGTTGACCTCGCGCTGATCGTGATCGACCCGCGCGTGCGGGCGGGACGGGGTGCGCGATGACGCAGCTGGACATCGAACTCGCGCACGCGGAAGCTGGAGCGCGCGCCGAACACAGCGAGAGCCTGACCCGGCGCTCGATCCGGCGCCTGCTGCGCAAGAAGATCGCCATCGTCTGCCTCGTCGTGATCGCCGTGTTCTACACCGTCGGCGCCTTTGCCCCGCTCATCGCGCCGTACGGCTACGCCGAGCAGAACCTCGACCTGTCGTTCAACGGGCCGTCGCTCCACCACCCGTTCGGCACCGACCGCAACGGTCGTGACTCGCTCAGCCGCATCATCCTCGCTGCGCGCACGACGGTCGTCGTCACGCTCGCGACGGTGGCGACGGGATTCGTGCTGCTGCCCGTGTCACTTGGCATGCTCGCCGGCTATCGTGGCGGCTTCATCGACTCCGCCATCAACCGCACCGGCGAGATCCTCGCGTCGATGCCCGGCCTGCCGATGCTGCTGCTGATCAGCGCGACGATGCGGCCGCGCTTCGTCGGCTGGGTCAAGGACTTCGAGGGCAAGATCGATGTCGGCTGGTGGCGGTGGGTCGCGAACTTCACCGGCTTGTGCGAGAAGTCGCAGGACGCCACGAGCTGCCACCATCCGCTGACGTCGTCCGGGTTCGCGGACTACTTCCTCATCTTCGCGGTGCTCTCGCTCTTCGGCTGGGTCGGCGGCGCGCGCCTGGTCCGCTCGCAGGTGCTGACCCTCCGGCGCTCGGAGTTCATCCTCGCGGCCGAGGCGAGCGGCGCGTCGACGCGGCGCATCCTCTTCCAGCACATCCTGCCGAACATCATGCCGCTCGTCATCGTCGGCGCGTCTGCGGGCCTTGGCAGTATCGCGGCGTCGGAGATCGGCCTCACGTTCCTCGGCGTCGGCATCCAGCCGCCCCACCCGAGCTTCGGCGCCCTGATCACCGACGGCGCCCCCCGCACGGTGCTGGAGAACCACCCGGAGCTGCTGCTGGTGCCGGCGGCCATCGTGGCGTCCCTGATCTTCGCCTTCAACCTCCTCGGCGACGCCCTGAACGACGTCTTCACCTCCCGGGCGAATTAGCCGTTGGCTCTTGGCTCTTGGCTGTTGGTCGTGGCTGATGGCTCGTGGCTATTGGCCAACCGACCACCCGCTGACCTGCTGACCTGCTGACCTGCTGACCCGCTGACGACTGACGACTGACAACTGACGACTGCTATACTTGCTGGCGGACGGCGGAATCCAAGGCACGCCACCGAACGGTCGCTCAGGCGGCCGTCGCGTTTGTGACGCGCGTGCTGCACCCCGACCCGTCCGAGATGGGCTGCACGATTGAAAGTATCGACTGAGAAGATCCCCGAGTCCCAGGTCCTGATGACCATCGAGGTCGAAGCCGAACGCCTCGACGCCGCGCGCGAGAAGGCGCTCCGCAAGCTGTCGCCGCGCGCGAAGGTGCCCGGCTTCCGCGCCGGCAAGGCGCCCGTCGCCATGGTCCGCCGCTACTTCGGCGAGGAGCGCATCCTGGACGAGGCGCTCGACGTGCTGGTGCCCCTCGTCTACCGCGAAGCTGTCGAGGCGGACGAGAGCATCGACCCCATCGCCCGGCCGCGCCTGGTCGTCGAGACCACGGAGCCGCTGGTCGTGAAGGCCACCATCCCGGTCCGCCCGACGGTCGCGCTGGGCGACTACCAGGCGATCCGGGTGAAGGTCGAGCCGATCGTCGTCGAGGACTCGCGCGTCGAAGAGACGCTGCAGCTCCTCCGCAAGCGCGCCGCCACGCTCGAGCCGATCGAGCGCGAGCTTGCGTGGAACGACGTGGCGCGCTTCGACGTCAACGGCGTGGCCGGCGACGAACCGCTGGTGACCCAGCAGGAAGTGGAGCTTCAGTTCGTCGAGGACCGCGATGTGCTGTTTCCCGGCTTCGAGGAAGCGCTCCTCGGCCACAAGAAGGGCGACGTCGTCGAGTTCGACCTGCCCGTCCCGGAAGACGCGTCCATCGAGAAGTTCGCCGGCAAGACGGCCCACTTCACCGTCACCATCACCGAGACGAAAGAGGAGATCCTGCCGCAGCTGGACGACGAGTTCACGAAGCAGATCGGCGAGGGCTTCGAGACCGTGGATGCCCTCCGGGACCGCATCCGCGAGGACATCCGCAAGAACCTCGAGGAGCAGCAGAACAACCGCTACCACGACGAGATCCTCAACGAGATGGTCGACCGCGCCACCATCGATTACCCGCCGGTGATGGTCGACATCGAGGTGGACCGGATGCTGCACGAGCAGGCCGGCCACGTCGAGCAGGGCCACGACCTGGAGCGCTACCTCGCCGGCATCGGCAAGACCGAGGAGGAAGTGCGCGCCGAGATGCGCCCGATCGCGGACATCCGCCTAAGGCGTTCGCTGGTGTTGTCTCAGGTCACCGGGGTCGAAGATATACAGACGGCCGACGAGGAGATCGATGCCGAGATCGACAGGATGACGGCGTCGGCGGGCGCCCAGGGCCAGCAGCTCCGCCAGATGTTCAGCACCGCCGACGCGCGGGCGACGATCCGGCGCAATCTGCTCACCCGCAAGGCGCTGGAGCGCCTCGTCGAGATCGCCACGCAGGACGGCGGCGCGGCCCAGCCCACCGCCGAAGTAGAGAAGCCGAAGAAGAGGAAGTCGCGCGCCAAGGCCGCGCCGGCCGCGGCAGAAGCGCCGGCAGAAGCGGCAGCAGAAGGAACCGGGACCGCGGAGGCGTAACCGCCGCGGCTGTACAGACACAGAGAGGAACCCCCGCATGATCATCCCATCTGTCATCGAGACGAGCGCGCGCGGCGAGCGTGCATTCGACATCTACTCCCTGCTGCTGCGCGAGCGCATCATCTTCCTGGGCACCGGCATCGACGACCAGATCGCCAACCTGATCATCGCCC
>Ga0315281_10004153_pt1 | contig 21093 bp, 20 predicted proteins | sample YL17G07_0_MG_FD_204540 | JGI IMG/M metagenome (GOLD analysis project Ga0315281, IMG submission 204540) | Sediment microbial communities from Yellowstone Lake, YNP, Wyoming, USA - YL17G07_0 | ecosystem: Environmental > Aquatic > Freshwater > Lake > Sediment | place: USA: Wyoming | collected...
ACCCAAAAAAGCTCTTGGTTGACACCTCCAGCCAAAAAATTAATTTTTAATTGCAAGAATAATCGGTTAAAAATAATCGATAAAAATTGACCACCCAGAATTAAATAAGCAAGAAGGGCGCCGTAATACTCAAATAAAATTATAAGCGTAGTAATTTTTTTCGCTCCAGGACCTAAATACTTTGCCGCATATCCAACAAGCCAATGCGGCTGTTTTGTTCGTAAAATTATCTCTCCGAAAAAAAGATGCACAGCCGTTACCGCCAATCCAATTACCACTAAATAAAAAAAACCCACCGAAAAGCCGGCTTGGGCGAAAACATAGGGAATACCGAAAGTCCCTGCACCAACAATCATGCCGATCAAAATTGCTACGGCATAAATGAATTTATAATTCATAGTCAATCAGCTCAAAAAGAAAAATTTAAATTTTTGATGAAACTATAAGCTAATCTGTTAAACCAGATTTATTTTTTTCCATCTATATTAATCTATAACTTTATAAACCCCGTCGCCCTCTTTAACCTTTTGAGCTACTTTTATGCCGACTGCATCACCTTTTTTGGCGTTTGAAACATCTTCATGCTCTATTTGCATAGAATCTATTGTTTGTTCAAAATCAGTACTTGAACCTTTAATGTGGATTTTGTCGCCCACATTTAAATTACCAGCCAGCTCAATAATACCGACACTGATGTTACCGAAAAAATGAGATATTTTGCCAATTGATTTTTCTTCTGCCATCATTCTCACCCCCTATCGTAAAAATTTCTAAATCCTAATATCTAATTCCTAATCCAGCCTGCCTAACAGCAGTCAGGTCCCGCTCTGCGGGACTTTTAGAAACTAGTAATTAGAAATCAGATTTTATTATTATTCTCCTCCTCCTTTTCCCGGCGAAAATTCAAACTCAACGTCTTTTTCTTTTTCAATAAATTTCATAACTTTTCTGACTAATTCTGCTGGATCATCGTCGTAAACAATTTTTCCTGAACCGCGGTTGCCTTTGGCAACGATATCCTTAATTTGATCAGCTTCGCCGCCTGTACCAGTCAAAATACCAATTGGTTTCTGATCTTCAAAGGCAATAGTAAATTCATTCAATGTCCCTAAGCGGCCGCAGACAATAATGATTGCGTCAGAAGCACGCGTCAAAATCAAATTGCGCCCAGCATAATTGAAACCGGTATATACTATCAAATCAAAGTAATCAATCGGTAAATGGTATGTTTTTATGTGCGCCTGCTCCGACGCGGCCGGCGAAAAACCAATGGAGATGCCTCCCGCGTCTTTCGCACCGATCGCCGCCCAGTAAGGTACGCCAGTCGTGGCACCGGTAACCAGTACGCCTCCCTGTTCTACAATTTGACGACCCAGCTCTTTTGTTTTTTCCATGGTGCCAGAAGCACAACAATCGGTTCGGGCGGCACCCGACACACAAATTTTATACTTAAGATAGCTTTTGGAAACTTCACTCATAGTTTTTTCTATTTTCAACCGAGCGAGTGAAATGAAAATATTGTTTTCACTTCCGAACGAAGGCAGAAAATATAGGATAGTTTTCTCTGCTCTGGGATTTTATATCCTATATTTTAATTCAAAAATAATAAATAGTCCATCATAAAATTTAAATATCCGCTATTTCGTCTATACCCGGCGTTTCTGCATTAATTCCCAATTCATCGCAAATTAAACCTTTTAAAGTTGTCGCGGCTTCGGGTTCGCCCTGAACAACAAAAATTTTTTTTAAAGCATGACAGGCGGTCAATGATTCCGCATAACATGATTTTTTAAAATACCCCAGCCAATTCATTAAAAATTGCTGGTCAGCATGGGCCGAATAGCCGGTAATTTTTTCCACATGAGCTTTGATTGTTATAAGCTGATCCAAAATTTCTACCTCCGTGGCACCTCGGTAAATCTCACGGCCAAGCGTTCCCTCGGCCTGATAGGTGACAAAAAGCAAAGTATTTTTTGAATCAGGAAGATATCTTATTTCATGATGCACGATTCTGCCGCCCTGTGACATGCCAGATCCTGCAATAATAATTTTTGGCGGAGGCACTTCATTAATCGCTTTTGATTCTTTTGAGCTATATGCAAAGCGTAGGCCGGGAAAGTTAAAAATATCGTCTCCTGAATCAATTTCAAATGTCGTTTCTTTGTTAAAATATTGCGGATATTTTTTATAGACTTCGGTAATGCGCAAAGCCAAAGGGCTGTCGATATAAATTGGCACACGCGGAATCCTGTGATGTTCAACAAGATCATTCAAATGATAAAGAAGTTGCTGCGTGCGCTCCATAGCGAAACTGGGAATTAGCATCACTCCGCCGCGCGCCAATGTATCTTCGATGGCTTTTTCGATTTTTGTCTTGCAATCCTGTGGCGACTCGTGATTTTTGTCGCCATAGGTAGATTCAACTAAAACGTAATCGGCTTCTTCTAAAAAATCGGGTGGCCGCAAAAGTGGCGCTGGGGGGTTGCCTAAATCGCCGGAAAAAATTACCTTTTTCTTTCCACCTTCAAAATCGATTATCGCTGAACCCAAAATATGACCGGCGTCATAAAAAGTAAAATAGATATCTTCGGCAATTTCTGTCCTTTTATAATAATCAACCGCCACAAAACGACGCATTACCTCATCAACTTCTGCTCCAGAGAATAACGGCACCACACCCGCTTTTTGCGCCTTTTCTTCCAAGACACGCACGCTGTCTTCTAAAATCAGTTTGGTAAATTCAATGGTTGGGGGTGTCGCAAAAATCTTGCCCTCAAAACCAGATCGGACCAGCTGAGGCAACCGCCCAACGTGATCCAAATGCGAATGAGAAATAATCACCGCCTTAATTTCCTTAGGATCAAAAGCGAATTGCTCTGAATTTTTATGTTCCAACTCCTTATTCCCCTGGAAAAGCCCGCAATCAACTAAAATTTTATTGCCGTTGGTCTCTATCAAATAATTAACGCCGGTCACCACCCCGGCGCCGCCGCAAAAATGAATCTTCATACTATTTCTGCTAATTACAATTTTTATTTTTACCGCTTTTTACCTTCGCTATCTTCAAACATTGCTGATAACGAAAGACGCTGGGCGTCCGATACGCCGTTTTCCCCCTGCCGGCTCTGGCACATGAATATTTTTTCATATTTACTAATTTTACTATAAACCCTAAATTTAGCAAAATCAATTTGACAAAAGATTACAAATTTGCTATCATATAATAATACTACTTGCACTTTAACAAGTTAAAAAATACCGATAAGAGAGGAGAAGTTATGGCCGAAAAAAAAGAGAGATGGTTTATTAAACCATCAAAAAAATTGCCTAATGACCAGATCTATATCAATTTGGTCAAAATGAACAGATCTCCTGAAACCGCCACAGTCATTCACGACGCCAAAGGAAAAACACATAATGTCTGGGAAGTCGATTTTCCTTTTATTAAATACTTATCAGAACAAGGAGCTTCCCCAGAAATCTTTATGCAGCGGGGCGAAACAGTCCAAAGGTGGCGTCTGCTTGAAGAACAATCTAAACGAAAAGGAAGGGTCAGACTGAAAGGTCAAAAAATACCTTCAAAGGAGGGCGAAGATGAGAGTCAGCAGAAAACTGCAACCACCGGATGAACGAAAAATCGAGGTTATTAGGGTAGAGCCTAACGAAGTTGAAATCAGGGCGGAAAGAGTTCATCTTGTTTTTAGATGTCAAGGGAAAAAAATGGGATTGGTTGCTAAGTTTAACCCAGACAAACAAATCTATAGCCCAGAGAATAACTGGGTGCCAAAACCGCTATTTAATAAAGTCTTCCGTCAGGCTGCCAAGATATTAGCAGATCAACGGCTGGCTGCTCTGAAAAAACAGACTATCCCACCGACACAACTCGAGCTTCAACTAACATAAATAATCACAAATTCGCCTTTCAACAATAAACCCCTTCAACGAAAATAACGTTAGAAGGGGTTCTTTTTTTACAAAATTTACAGTACAGAAACTTTCCTTAATTCTTCTCTTACTACTTCCCTATCATCCCAATACATCTTATTGTTTCCAATTACCATCATCTGCTCTGTGCCTTTTCCTAAAATCAAAACTATATCCCCTGCTCGCGCCAGTGATAAAGCTTTGGCAATCGCCTCGCGCCGGTCCAAAACTATATCGGCTTTGTTTTTATCGCAGCCGGCCAAAATTGCATCGGCAATAATAAGTGGATCTTCATCATAAGGATCTTCATTGCAAATTATAACAACATCACAATTGCCTGAAGCGATTTTGCCCAGCTCCGGCCGCTTCCATTTGTCACGCCCGCCGCCGGCTGAACCAAAAACTGAAATAATGCGGTTATGAGATAATCCTTTAAACAACCTAAAAACTTGGAAAAAAGAATCGGGCGTATGCGCTAAATCCACCACCACCTCAAAATCCTGTCCTTCATCAATAATTTCCAACCGTCCCGGAATGGATTTTATTTTTTCCAACGCGTTTTTAGCAGCTTCTAACTCCACTCCGCAGGCCTGCCCAACAGCTATCGCCGCGGCGCAGTTGTAAACATTAAATTCACCGAGTAAATTAGTCTTAAATTTTGTATCAAGAATTTCAAATTCCGACCCGCTTGAATTTAATTGAATATTTGAAAATTTTAAAATTGATTGAAAATTAGTTATTGAAAATTGGTTATTACTTTTTAAAGTACACCCGTATTTTCTTTTTATATCTGGCTTTAAAAAGTCATTAACATTTTCATCATCCAAATTATAAACCCCAAATCCATCTTTATTTTTCGCCACCGCCTCAAAAAGCTTTAATTTTGCCTCCCGGTATTTTTCAAAACTGCCGTGCGCCTCAATATGTTCCGGCGCCAGATTAGTAAACACCGCGCCTGAAAAATTTATAAACTTGTGACGGTGCTGTTTAATTCCTTCCGAAGTTACCTCCACAATCGCGAATTTACAGCCATTTTTTACCATCTGCGCCAAAGTTTTTTGGATAAAAAACCGGCCCGGCATGGTCATATGATATGGATTCATCACTTCTTTCTCTCCGTCATTAATCGTCAACGATGAAACCCAACCGGTTTTAGCATCTGACTCTGCTAAAATCTTACCTGCTAGTATTACTACCGTTGATTTCCCTTTTGTCCCCGTCACCCCAATGACTTTGAGCTTGCGCGACGGAAATCCATAAACTAGCGCCCCAAAAAAAGCAAGTTTCCAATGATACAGGCTGAAAAGAAAATTAGGAATTAGTTTTTTAAGCAGTTTTTTCATAAATTCTGACTGCCCCAAAAGCACTGACGGTCAGCAATCCATTTAATTACCCTTTCTTTTAAAGCAATCGGTAAAATCTTTTTTTCTTTTATATCGGCTATTTCAACCCAATAAAAATTCAAGTCATCTTCCATTGGTTTTATTTCTTTTTCCTGAATTTCGGCTTGAAAAACTAAATTTATTTCGTGATACTTTTTATCGTTTTCTTCAAATAAATTCTCCACAGTTCCGATATAATTAATTCTATTTGGCAAAACACCTATTTCTTCATTTAGCTCACGCGCCAAAGTTGATTCTGCTCTCTCTGCAAATTCAACATGACCACCGAGAAAAAAATAATAATCTTCGCCTTTCCTTTGACAAAGTAATATTTTATCGCGATTTAAAATAACCGCGCGAACTAATAAAGTAAATTTTTTAGGCATAAATCTATCTTCTAATTTTTTGAATTATTCGATACAAATAATACCATCTTTTATCCAACGCCCAATCCCAATAACCAACGTAATTGATTTCTCGTCCGCCAAAACCTTTTTTGAAACGGGTAAAACCTTCCCAGGATTTGCCGCGCTTATCTAGTGTATGTTCGTTAACAATACCCCAAAAATCATATTCGTTGCAGCCCTGGTTTTTGACGTAACGGATTTGCTCCCACTGCATAAGATGCGGTGCCATAACTTCGCGATGTTCATCGCTTGTAGCTCCGTGAAGATAAGTAGCACGTTTTCCGAATATAGCGACAATATTGGCCGCGATGACTTGATTTTCGTATTCGGCAATAAACAAACTTATTTTCAAATCGCCATCGGGAATCTCAAGCTGCCCGCAGTAATATTCTTTTTTATGATGCTTAATTTCTTTTCTCACTGAAGTTCCTTGATTAACCAATTTGTAAAATTCCTTAAAGTATTTTTCAAAATCAGCATCCGTGTTTTTGATAATTTTTATCTGTACACCTTTCTTTTGCGCCAAACGGATGTTATAGCGCCATTTTTCATGCATCTGCGCCAGTAGTTCATCTTCACTTCTGGTTAAATTAAGAATGAGGGTTTGAGAAGGTTCAATATCGTAATGTAATTGTCTGAAACCAAGCGTCTCTAATTGATTTTTATAAGCGATTAGTGCTTCGCGATTGGCTATTTCCCACTCCGGTCCGATTCTAAAAAACATCACGCCTTCTTTCTGAGCGACTTCCGAAATTTTGTCAATAAATTCATTAAACTCGCGATTTGCAATTGGCGATTTGCAATTGGCGAAAATCGGCCCCTTGGGCGCATACCAATAGCGCCGGTTGATTATCGGCATTTTCATTTCCACGCACTGCGCTGTCCAGTTTTGCTCGAAATCGGCCAAGCGAAAAACGCGCCGGCCAAATTTCTCCTGGAATTCACCCCATTCCCAGGATTGCAAAAAAGACCCGCTATGCTGCAACACAAAGCGGTTCCATTCTTCTCTGCTAATATTGCTATCATGATTCATTATTTTTTTCCTAATCTTTTTAGTGTTTCCCTGACTTTATTTTCAACTCCTTTCACATTTTCCGGCACTTGTTTTAATGCTTCTCTTGCCTCATAGACTTTATAGCCCAGTGCCACCAACGCGTCAATAATTTCAATTTCATCTACCACTTTAAATTTATCGCCACCACCCTTAGCCAGCTTTTTGACTTTGGATCTTAGCTCAATCACAATCTTTTGCGCCACTTTTTTACCGATTCCAGAAACACGGCTCAAAATCGTTTCATCGCCCAAAACAATGGCTTCCTGCAAATCATCAACCGAAGCGGCTGATAAAATATTGGCGGCCGTCTTTGGCCCGATGCCCGAAATCGTAATTAGTAACTCAAGCATTTCCAGTTCTTCAAAAGTCAAAAAACCAAACAAATCCCAGCCGGTTTCTTTCACCGAAAGAAAAGTGAACAGTTTTACATTCTGCCCGATTTGTGGTATTTTTGATAGAGTTTTTTCGCTCAAATGAACGCGAAAACCAATACCACCTGTTTCAATAATGACGTATTTTTCCGATCTTAAGATAATTTTGCCTTCCAGCGAATTAATCATTGATTTTAGTATAACGCAGTAAAATATGAAATTCAAACTCCACGCCCCATTTAAACCTGCTGGGGACCAGTCGCAAGCAATCGAAAAACTTTCAGCAAATTTAGAATCTGGCGTCAAACACCAGGTGCTTTTGGGCGTGACAGGATCTGGCAAAACTTTCACGATGGCAAATGTTATTGAAAAAATTCAAAAACCCACGCTGGTTATTTCACATAATAAAACTCTAGCCGCCCAGTTATATCAAGAATTCAAAGAGTTTTTTCCGAAAAACGCCGTCCATTATTTCGTTTCCTACTATGACTACTATCAACCCGAGGCCTATATCCCACAAACCGACACCTATATTGAAAAAGATGCCAAAATCAACGAGGAGCTTGACCGCCTGCGCCATGCCGCCACGCAATCTCTGCTGTCGCGCGAAGATACAATTGTTGTCGCTTCGGTTTCTTGCATTTACAATATCGGCTCGCCCGAGGAATATCAAAATTTAAGCATTGAAGTAAAAAAGGGGCAAAGTATTTCGCGCCAGACTTTTTTAAGGCAACTGGCCGCCCTGCAGTATGCGCGCTCCGACATTGATTTTAAGCGCGGCGCATACCGCGTGCGCGGCGAATCAGTAGAAATTTGGCTGGCTACGGGCGAACAAATCATCCGCCTGACTTTTGGAAACAATAAAATCGAACAAATTACTTCACGGCCAATTGCCACATTAAAAGATCTTTTTTCGGCCAATGAAATCCCGCTTTCCGCCGTCAGAATTTATCCGGCCAAATTCTGGGTTTCGCCGCAACAAAAAATTAATTTAGCATTGGCTAATATCAAAGCTGAAATGGAAGGACAAACTGCCAAGCTGAAAAAACAAGGCAAATTGCTGGAAGCCGAGCGCTTGCGCCGCCGGACTAATTTTGATCTGGAAATGTTAAAAGAAACCGGCTATGCTCACGGTGTGGAAAATTATTCACGGCATCTGGAATTTCGCCAGCCCGGCGAGCCGCCATTTGTGCTATTAAATTACTATCCAGACGACTATCTTTTATTTATTGACGAATCGCATATGTCTATTCCGCAAATTGGCGGCATGTATGAAGGCGACCGTTCGCGCAAACAAACGCTGATAGAATTTGGATTCCGCTTGCCCTCCGCCTTAGATAACCGGCCGCTAAAATTTGAAGAATTTGAAAAAAGAGTTAATCAGGTAATCTATGTTTCAGCAACTCCCGGCAAATATGAAATGAAAAAATCAGAAACCAACTTGCGGCTCGGGCGAACCTTGAGTGAAGGCCGGCGTCCCGCGCAGCGAGACAGGGTTGGCGTGGGTGGCCGAGAACGAAAGGTTCGCCCGAGCCGCCATATCATCGAACAGCTTGTGCGCCCTACTGGCCTGCTTGACCCTGAAATTAAAGTTCGGCCAACTGAAAACCAAATTCCTGATCTGATTGGGGAAATAAAAAAACGGGTCGCGCAAAAACAGCGCGTGTTAGTAACGACACTAACCAAACGCATGGCAGAGGACCTCTCTGAATATTTGGCCGAGGAAAAAATTAAAACGCAATATTTGCATTCGGAAATTAAAACACTGGAGCGGCCGGAAATTTTGCGTAATTTGCGGTTGGGTAAATATGATGTCGTGGTCGGCGTCAATTTGCTGCGTGAAGGATTGGACCTGCCTGAAGTGTCGCTGGTAGCAATTTTGGATGCCGATAAAGAAGGATTTTTGCGCAATGAAACAACACTCATTCAAACTGTCGGCCGCGTTTCGCGACACCCTCAAGGACTAGCCATAATGTATGCCGATAAAATCACTTATTCAATGAAACGCGCGATTGATGAAACTAATCGCCGCCGAAAAATTCAGAAAGATTATAATGAAAAACATGGCTTGCAACCACAAGCTATAACAAAAGGAGTCAGGCCAAGTATCGTTGAAGTGACAAGAACTGAGAAACCAACTACGGCGGGCAAAGAATATTTGAAAGAATATCTCAACGAACTTAAATCAAAAATGGACCTCGCCAACCGCAACCTGCAATTTGACGAAGCGATGAAATTACAAGAACAGATAAATAAATTGAAAAAAATCGGAATCAAAAAGCGATAACTTGTCAAAAATAAAATTATCTGATATATTTTCTATGCTAATCAGAAACAGTTTGCGACCTCAAACTTTTCACTTTTAACTTTAAACTTTTAAGTATTCTATATGCCAATCAAAGAATCCGCGAAAAAATATCTAAGACAAACCAAAAAGCACCGGGTGCTTAATTTGGCACGAGCCAAAGCCGTCAAAGACACGACTAAAAAAATTATAAAGCTAATCACCGCCGGCTCCAAAGAAGAAGCTCAAAAAATGATCACAGTCGCCTACCAAGCCATTGATAAAGCCACCAAACGTGGAGTCATTAAAAGAAATACAGCTGCTCGGAATAAATCTAGATTGATGAAAATGTTGAATAAATAAAAAAACCGCCCCGTAATTTACGGGGCGGTTTTTGTTTACCCAGCAATCTCCGCAACCACCAAATCCAGCGCCGCTCTCGGCTCAATTTGTCCGCTTTTAATCGCCAAATCCAGCTCCATTAAACGTTCATATATTTTTTTTAAAACCGCATAAGAAAAGTTTTTTGACTGCTCAAAAGTTTTTCGCAAAACATACGGATGAAGCTTTATATTTTTTGACAAACTGTAAAACGGCACGCCCTGTTCAATCTGGCTTTTTACAAGTATCAAGTTTCTGAATTGATAAACCAACATTCCCAAAAGCGAAATTTCCTGTTCTCCCTGCGCCAGATTGCGGTACAGGAATTTAAAAGCCGAAACCCGCTGGCGCGCCGCCAAAGCATCTATGGTTTTAAAAATATCGCTCTCAATTTTGACTCTAACTAATTTATCAACATCGTCTTGATTTATAGGCTGTCTGTATTTGTAACTTATAAGCTTTGTAATTTCATTATGCAGCATCCACAAATCAGAGCCGACATGCGCGACTATTTTTTTTATCGCCAAATTATCAATTTGGCCGCCTTGCAAATCAACTTCTTTTTCTATCCAGCTCTCCAATTTTACCCCCTCAAGCGGATTGAATTCGCTACTTATGATTTCTTTGTCGGTTAATTTTTTAAAAAGTTCCTTTTCTGTTTCCCTCAAAACGTATTTTCCTTTTTTCTTTCTGTCATCATTTATTTTCAATTCCTGAGTAATAATCAAAAAGCTTTCTTGATCTTTTAACAGCTTGCCAGTCTCAAAATATTTAATGAAATCTTCTTTAACCACAACCGGCGCTTCAAATAGATTTTCAACAATTGCCAGTTTTTTTTCTGAAAACATTGAATAAGATTCAATAAAATTTTTGAGGCTGTCCAGATTCTGTTCTTGGGCAAAATTAAAACGAGCGAGATTTAATCCGCTTTTGTGCTTTGCACGATATCGGCTAATCTCTAAATTAATTTTTTGCCTGATTAAATACGACTCAGCGCCGTAGAAAAAATAGACCATATTGAAAAATCAAATATCAAAAATCAAAATGACAATTAAAAGTTTTAAAATATTATTCCCACCGCTTTTTTGCTGCCAAAAAAGCAGCAAAGATTTTTATTTCCAAATAATATTTTGACTCGGATCGACGATTTCCACCCAAATTTGCCCGGGCACGAATTTTATCTCCTGTCCTTTGCTGTCATAAAAAAACAACTTGCTGGTTTGATCTTTTGCGTCTTTTTTCCAAGTCGCGGCAATTTCCTGACCGTTTTGATAAACCGTCGCCTTCCCTTCGCCTTCTATCTGAACGGTGTTATATTGCTCGCTGATCGCTTGTGAAGACGCACTCATAATCACTACATTTTTGGCAGCCACCTGCTGGCCGTTGTTTTTATCTATTTCTTTTGTGCCGCCACGCCATCGTAAATAAAAGTTATTGGCCGGATCATAATCATATTTAACCGCGTATTGGCCGGAATAACCAATCGTCAATGTCATGGCTTTGTTTTGTATAGACCGATCAGCTAGATGCGGATAACCAATGAATTTATTTTCTAAACTATAACCCTTCTTTCCGGCTCCCCTAATCAAACGCGTCATTGAAGAGAAACCGTTGTGTGGCGAGAGAATGCCGGCCTTGCGAAAAAAATTTACCACCTCGTCTTTGAGGCCATCAAGATTGTCCATAATTCCGGCGTTTAATTTTTCAAGCGCTGTATGTTCGCCGCCCCAGTGCACCAATATTGCGTCCAATCCGCGCGCCAAAGGAATAAAATCTTCTCTGGCCGAACGAATTGAACCCAGCTCTTTTGGATTGCCACAAACGTAAACTGCCATAATCCTCGTAATTAATTTTTCAACTATCTGCATTTCAAAAACCATATCCGCCTCCGAAATACCAGACAAAGGCCGAGCTTCCGCGTCATTACCAAATATTACCGCAATCGGCCGGCGCGAAGCGTCAGCGCAATTTAAGCCGCTGATTGGGCTTTGAGGCAAATTAGGATCCACAGTTGTCAGTGAACCACCCGGTGCCTGAGAAGAATTTTTCACTTCCAGAGTTGTTCCCTGTCTTCCCCAAACCAAATAAATACCTATCCCTAGTGTCGCCAAGAATAAAAACAAAGGAATTAATTTTTTTATATTTATCTTATTTATTAATTTCATAACTAAATAATTAACCAATAAAATAATTAACTGATAACCGGCTACATCTCTCCCCAATTGTCACCCGCCTCAATCTCGACTTTTAACGGTACACTCAATTGATAAACATTTTCCATGATTTCTTTTATTTGCCGAACTACTAGACCAACTTCGGCCTCCGGCACTTCAAAAACTAATTCATCGTGAACCTGCAATAACATTTTTGATTTTTGATTTTTGATTTTTGATTTTATTTCTACCATTGCCATTTTTATCAAATCAGCCGCTGTTCCCTGAATCGGCATGTTAATTGCCATGCGCTCGGCTCCAGCGCGCAAATTCCAGGCCGAGGAATTAATTTCAGGAATAAAACGTTTGCGGCCAAAAATTGTCTGGACATAACCGTCTCTGGCAGCTTGGATTTTAATATTTTCAACATATTTGGCTACACCGGAAAATTCTTCAAAATATTTATTAATAAAAATCTTCGCTTTTTTGATATCCATTCCCGAGGCCTGAGCGAAACCATGAATGCTCATACCATAGATTACTCCAAAATTAAGAACCTTCGCAACGCGTCGCATCTGATCCGTCACTTCATCAATCCTAATACTAAAAACTTCGGCAGCAGTCGCTGTGTGAATATCTTTACCTTCGCCAAACGCTTTGATCATATTCTTATCATTGGCGATTGAGGCAATAATTCGCAGCTCAATTTGCGAATAATCGGCACTTAAAAGTTTAAAACCTTTTTCAGCCACAAAAGCGCTCCTGATTTCACGCCCCAGCTCTGTTTTTATAGGAATATTCTGCAGGTTAGGATTTTTTGAAGATAGACGTCCGGTTGAAGTGCCTAATTGGTCATAACTGGTATGCAACCGACCGTCTGGCGCCACTAATTCTGGCAGAGCATCAATGTAGGTATTCTTTAATTTTACCAGTTCCCGATAATCAGAAATTAAATCAATTATTTTATGCTGGCCTCTAAGTTTTTCCAATTCCGGAGCAGCTGTGGAAATTACTTTACCGGGCGTTTTCTTCAAACCTTTGGTCTGGATTCCGAGCTTTTTAAAAAGCACTTCTGATAACTGCTGAGACGAATTAATATTAAAATCAATCCCGGCTAATCCGTGAATTTTATTTTCCAATTCAGATATTTTTTTGCCCACTTTTTGCCCAAGTTCTTTTAAATATTCAGTATCAATTTTTATTCCGTTTTTTTCCATCTGTCTGATGATTGGAACTAGCTTCTTTTCTATCTGATAAATTTTTTCAGAAAGGACACCCTGCGCTTTAGCTTGTTCAATCTTTTCAAAAGTGCGGTCCAGCAAATACTCCTTCACTTCTTCAACTTTTTGCGACAGTGTTATCGCCTTTTCTTGACCGGGTTTATCCGCCGAAGCCCCGCTAAGCGGAACGAAGGCGGGTAGCCGATCGACCAAACTGTAAAATCCCAACTCTTTAAACAAATTAATTACTTTTTCTTTATCATAATCATGCGCCACCGCGTCTTTTAAATTAAATTTAATCGGCACATCGCGCTTAATTGTTGCCAGATATTTACTGAAAAAAGCCTGTTCTTTATACTCATTAAGTTTCTCAAAAAGTTTTTCGTTTTTGGTTTTAGTTTTGAGTTTTGAATTTTGCGTTTTGAACTTTTCAATCTCTTTATATAAATTCTCAATACTCCCGTATTGTTTCAGTAATTCAGTAGCGGTTTTATCACCGATCCCCGGCACTCCCGGAATATTATCAGACGGATCGCCTTTCAATCCTTTAAAAGCTGCAACCTGTTCCGGTTTTAAACCATAGCGTTCAATCACGGTTTTTTCATCATATAAAATCGTATCTTTAACACCTTTTTTTAAAGTGAAAACACTTGTATTTTTATCAACCAACTGCAACGTATCCAAATCGCCGGTGACGATAATGGTTTTAACTTCTAAACTCTTATTTTTGAGTTTTTCCGCTACCGTGCCGATAATATCATCAGCCTCAAATCCCTCTTTCTCTAAAATCGGCACATTAAAAGCTTGCAATACATTTTTGACACGGCCAATCTGAGCATAAAGCTCGTCGGGTGCTTTGACTCGCGTGGCTTTATACTCTTCAAATTCTTTATGCCGAAAAGTCGGACCGGCCAAATCAAAAGTGGCAACCAGATAATCCGGTTTTAATTCTTTCAAAACTTTAAGCAATATCAAAATAAATCCATAAACAGCATTAACCAATTCGCCCTTGCCGGTATTTAACGGTGGTAAAGCGTGATATGCCCTATGCACCAGGGCGTGACCGTCGATTAAAACAAGAGTTTTTTGTTTTTGTTCTTTCTCCATAATATTAAATAAGATTTAATATTATCTTCCTTCTATCTTCTCCTAAATGTTCAAATTCCAACCAGATAATCTCTTTAGGTAAAATCTTTCTCACTTTCTCCGCCCACTCAATCATCACTAAATTTTTCGGATTTTTTAAAACCTCCTCAAGACCAAGTTCTTTTAATTCTGCCGGTTTATCTATCCTATAGCAATCAATGTGATAAAAATTGTTAAAATGTTTCATTATCACAAACGTCGGGCTCAATATTCTTTCTTTGACGCCAAGCGCCTTGGCTAAACCTTGAATAAAAGTTGTTTTGCCGGCACCCAGTTCTCCAGATAGACCAAAAACTAGTGCGTTTTTTCTTTTTGCACCAATAAAATCTTTAATCAATTTGGCTGCCAGTTTTTTGGTTTCTTTGGCGCTATTCGTTATAAACTCCATACTTCTTTTTATATTATACTACACTTTAAAACAATACCCCGCACCAATTTTGAAAAATAAAAAAAGCCGAGACAGAAGATTTTTTCTTCTGCTCGGCTTAAAATCAAAGAGCTTATTTACCAACGGATAAAGTCGCCATCGCTGATATACAACGACCACGCATAGCCGTTTGAGAACGACGTGTTGCGAATTTCGAAAGTTCGCGACATCGTCCCGACAGAAAACCAACCGTAGGTTAAATTCTCTAACTGGCCCTCTCCGTAAAGAATGTGCCTTCCGAAAGGCACATGGACCGGTATTGCCTGCTCTGGCCCCAATTCAATTGTTGGCGGCGTCGGTGGCCGACTATCAATCCACAGCTTCACGAAAATATTTCGTGAGTAATTGTGGATGATGCCTGCAGTCGGATCCGGCCGCCAGACTTCAATCCGCGGCGCCCCCAAAGTCTGTTCCTTTATCACCGATGGAGGAGATCCAGCTACTACTGGCGCTTCTGACTTTACCACTATCTGAGGTTCTGCCGGAACGACCACTACCGTGCTTGGGCCCGGTGGCTGAGCGATATAAAGTGGCTCCTGCCAGGCGCAACCACTAATTGCAACAGCAGCAAGAAAACAAATTCCTGTAAGGTTTCTCATAATATCACCTTCCTTTTCAATAAAGTAGGTTGGTCACACCGTTGGCGATAGGACGACCAGATATACCAATAGCACCCACATCGATCGTAAAATGAAGATTCAACGCCGGCCCAAACGGCATGATGGGCCGAAACTGTAGGGTAACCAATCCGCCAGCTTCGGCTGTAGGATATGATGGCATCACCATCGTATACCTATAAGAAAATGGATTAGGGCCGGTTGAGAATCCAACAAAATATGGACTCCCTTTCCCCCAACCATTCATCGTCTGCCCCGCTAATATGAAGCTGGAATTGCGAGGCAGCATAAGCCGAACATATTCGTGCCAGTTCGACTCAAAATGAGCCGGGCCGACAACCAAAAGTTTGAACGCCGGCCGACTATACATCCAGCCACCCCGAGGATCCGGAATAATATCAACTCGACTAGATCCCCAAAAAAGAAGCACCTCTTGTTCAAGCGAACAAGGATTTTGAATATCCACCGGCACTAAGCCGCCCTGGATAACCGGTTGCTGTGCCGACTGATATCCCGGTCCGCCTACTGGCTGTGAATATTGCATCGGGCCGACACAACCAACTAATCCCACTATAGCCACCAAAACAATCGTGTATATGCTTTTCATATCACACCTCCCATAAGATTTTTATTTTTTGTCATTCCCACAAAAGCCCAGCCGAGCTTGAAACAAGCAAAAATCAGGAAAACCCAATTCCCGCTCGCCCCGCTAAGCGGGGCTTGCATGGGAATGACAATTTTTTGTTTTCAAATAACCGTCTTTTTAACCCTATTTAAGCCGTTTTCTAAACACCTATATTATACCAAATATAGCTATTTTGTCAACCATTACACCTATTTTTAAAACTTCCGCCAAAAAATATAATTTTAGTAGGTTTTTACCTTTTTTTGATAAAAAATTAATCCACAAGTTGAGAGGTTAAAAGCCCTTGACCTTATTTCTTATCAGAGTTAAATTACGATAATATTCTCATTTTTATTTTTGATATTTGATATTTCCATGATGCTCTCCCCTCGCCAACAAGCAATTGACCTGATCCAAAAAGGCAAAAATATTTTAATTACTTTGCCAGACAGCTTAAACGGCGATTCTCTGGGTTCGGCTTTGGCACTGGATGCGGCGCTGAAAAATTTAAATAAAAATCCAGAGATAGTTTCATCCGATACTATCCCAGAAAAATTAAAATTTCTTTCGGGACTGGAAAATATTAAAAGTAATATCTCTTCAAGGCGCGATTTTATTATTTTGGTTGATACCGCCAAAAATAAAATTTCCCGCCTGCGCTATGAAAAAGAAGACAGTATTTTAAAAATATTTCTGGGGGCTGATCAAAAAATTGAAGAGCGCGATATTAAACTGGAAGCGGGCTCTTTTTTTTATGATCTAATTGTCAGTATTGATGCCCCGGATTTGGAATCATTGGGCATTATTTTTGAAAATAACACCGAACTTTTTTTTAACAAACCCATTTTAAATATTGATCATAAAGCAGCCAACGAATATTTTGGCGAAGTCAATCTGGTTGAAACTCCAGCCGCTGCCTGCGCAGAAATCGTTTTTGGAATCATCGAAGATTTAGGCCAAAATTTAATCAATGAAGTCTCAGCCACCGCTCTACTAACCGGCCTAATCGCAAAAACTCACAGTTTTCAAAACGCCAGGACAACTCCTCAGGCGTTAAGCCTCGCCTCGCTCTTAATCACCCGCGGGGCAGAGCAGGAAAAAATTATTCAATCTCTTTATAAAACCATCCCACTTAATCGCATAAAACTCTGGGGGCGACTGCTCAGTCAAATGGAGCTTAATCAACAAAAAGATATTGGCTGGTTCTGGGCCAAGCCAGATGATTTTTCGCAAACTCAAACTTCGCCCAAAGATTTAACTTTTTTGCTGGAAGAAATTGACGATCTTTTCCCAAAGATGAAGTTGAATTTCATTCTCTGGCTGGATGAAAACGGTATAATCTGGGCGCTTGTCAGAGCGAAACAGCCAGAAATCTTACAAAAATTGAATCTAGAATTAGGCGGTTCGTTTAAAAATGAAAAACTTATTTTAAAACTGGCGCAAAGCGATATTGCATCTGCCAAAGAGCATCTTAGTTCCTTGCTAAATTCGGTCAGATAGTCTAAAATAAAAACTAAAGATTGCTGACAGCATAATTTTGAAACTATGCCCAATTATAAAAAAAATCAGCTTGAGGAAAAACTTGAAGCTAAATTATCTGCTGTTCGACTTCAGGAGGGAGAAAAAAAGACCAAGGATCTGGCTCAAAAACTTGGCTTACCGTATCTTAATCTGACTACCATTCCGATAGAAATCGAATCCTTGGTTGAAATTGATGAAGCTGTCGCCCGCCAAGCAAAAATGGTCGTGATTCAAAAAATCGACAAGAATCTAAAAATTGCCGTAGAAAACTCTTCTGATCCCGCAACGAAAAATGCTCTAACCAACTTATCTAAGCGCGGACTCAATTATTCTCTATTTATTGTTTCGCCTCACGGTTTATCTCAAGCTATTGACCGCTACAAAGACATACATCAAAAAAGCAAAGAAATTACCGGCGAAGTTCATATTACTGAAAAATTATTAAATCAATATCAGGATGAATTTAAAACTCTGGATGATATCAAGAAAAAAATTGAGCAAATGCCGCAAGACGAAGCAACCCATGTTCTTGAAGCAATAATTGCCGGCGCGCTCAAAAATGAAGCTTCTGACATGCATATTGAAAGCAGAGAAACAAATGCACTGTTGCGTTACCGCATCGATGGAATCTTACACGATGTGGTTTTTTTATCATCAAAAATATATAGCCTCCTTTTATCAAGAATAAAACTCCTATCTGAAATGATTCTTAATATTCACGACAAACCCCAAGACGGGCGTTTTACCATCAAGCTAAAAGGAGTTAATATTGAAGTTCGCGTCTCGGTCATTCCCGGACCTAACGGCGAGAATATCGTGATGCGTATTTTAAATCCTAAAAGTATAAATCTCAGTCTTAAAAATTTGGGTCTTCGAGAAGATCTTTATGAATACGTCGGAAAAGAAATCAAGCGGCCAAACGGCATGATTATCACAACTGGTCCGACTGGCTCGGGAAAAACCACCGCGCTTTATGCATTTTTAAAAGAAGTAACCGATCCGGAAGTAAAAATAATAACTCTGGAAGACCCAATTGAATATCATCTTGAAGGACTCACTCAAACTCAGGTCGAAGCCGAACGCGGTTACACTTTTGCATCTGGCTTGCGGGCGATTTTAAGACAAGACCCTGATATTGTTCTTGTCGGTGAAATTAGAGACCAGGAAACTGCCGAAATTGCCATCCACGCCGCCCTCACCGGCCACATTGTATTTTCCACACTGCATACCAACGACGCAGCTGGCGCAATTCCACGCTTTATTGATATGGATATAAACCCGTCTATTCTCTCTGCTGCGCTAATTGATATCATAGCCCAGAGGCTGCTGCGCCGCATCTGCCCCGCCTGCAAAAAAGAATATGAACCGACGGCCCAAGAGAAAGAAAAAATAAAATCAGCTTTGAGTAATTTACCCAAAACGGTTAAAATACCTCCTCATACTGAAAACTTCAAGCTTTGGCGGGGCAAAGGTTGTGAGAAATGCAATAAAACTGGTTACAAGGGGCGTGTTGGAATATTTGAAATAATACCAATTGATCTTGAAATGGAGAAATTAATCACCGAATCGCCATCCCGGGCAGCAGTTTTGGAACAGGCCAAAAAGAACAATTTTGTTTCGATATATCAGGACGGCATACTAAAAGTGCTCCAGGGAGTTACTACTTTGAGCGAACTGGAAGATGTGGTCGGAGAAGGCAGTAGCCAAAGATAGTAGCGTTAAATAAAAAACCCTCCTCCGCATAAAGCTTCGGAAGGGTAAACTCCCTTTAATCTGTAGGCAAAATCTTCCCGCTCAAGGCAGAAAGGTAAAGATTTTGTCGAGGAGAGACCCAGCCGGAGCCAGGCCATCCAAACTAAGCAAAATCCCGGCAAGACCTAAAATTGATTTTAAAAAGGCCCTATTGCCTACAGGTTAAAGAGAGTATTTTTTAAAAGATTTTCCATTGTATCATAATAAAACATGCTTGTCAACCCCGGTTAAAAGTTTCCAGAAAAAGTCTTTAATTGTCAAATAGATAGCTATTAGGCGAAATCGCTCACAGAACTGTGCTACCGAGAAGCGCCGTTGAACTTCTAACGGGGTCAATAAAGCATAGTAAAAACAAGCAATATTTTATCACAATTTTAGTTACTAATCATCAATAAACCAGCATCATAACAAATCCTCATCAAATAGAAGAAGATTTAAGTATAGAATCAACTCTACGGCCGCAAAGTTTCAATGAATATCAGGGTCAGGAAAAAATCAAAGATAACCTCAAGATATTGATTGAAGCTGCCCAAAAGCGACGCGAGCCGATTGAGCATGTTTTGCTTTGCGGCGCTGCGGGGCTGGGTAAGACCACTCTGGCCCACATTATCGCCCATGAGATGGGTACAGGGATAAAGATAACTTCTGGCCCGGCTATTGAGCGCGTGGGTGATCTGGGGTCGATTCTAACCAATCTCACAGAAGGCGATGTGCTGTTTATTGACGAAGCCCACCGCTTAAATAAACTGATTGAAGAAGTGCTTTATCCGGCCATGGAGGACTTCAAGTTAGATATTATCATCGGCAAGGGTCCATCAGCCCGAACTTTGCAGCTGGATTTGCCGCGCTTTACTTTAATTGCCGCCACTACCCGACCCGGGCTTTTATCCTCGCCGCTGCGCTCACGTTTCGGTATCACCTTCCGTTTGGATTTTTATCAGCAAAAGGACATCGAAAAAATTATCTGGCGATCAGCTAAACTTTTAAATATTGAATCAGAGCCAAAAGCAATAGAATTATTAGCCCATTCTTCCCGTTCAACACCAAGGGTAGCCAATCGCTTGCTAAAAAGAGTTCGAGATTTTGTCCAAGTTAAGGGCGACGGAATCATGACAGCCGGCTTGGCAAGTGAGGCGCTAAAAATGCTGGAGATTGATGATCTGGGGCTGGAACCGATTGACCGGCAAATTTTAAAATTAATCATAGAAAAATTTGACGGCGGCCCAGTCGGGCTGCAAGCTCTCGCGGCTGCCACCAACGAAGAGCAGGAAACAATTGAAGATATCTACGAACCGTATTTGATGCAGTTAGGCTTTATCGTCCGCACATCCCGCGGCCGCGTCGCTTCGCGTCAGGCCTATGAACACCTCGGCTTAAAATATATTGACAGCGCGCAAAATAAACTTCTCTAGCGCCGGCAAAAACAACAATAATGCCGAATGAAAAAAATAATTCCCTAAAACGGAGGGGTATAAAAATAAAGGGTATCCCTGTGTTTTGCCTTCGTTCGGACTATATGCCTGCTGGCGCATCGTCCTCGCTAGTCAAAATAATCCTATCATTATTCTTATTGCTAATGGCATTTTTTGTTTATAATAAGGAGGCTCTGGCTACTTCGGGATTGATTATTAACGAAATTATGTATGACTTGACGGATGCGGACCAAAAACACGAATGGATTGAGCTATACAATGCCAGCTCATCAGAGATTGATCTGACCGGCTGGAAAATCAACGATAGTAATGGCGCAACAAATCATGCTTTTAATCTCCCGCCAAAAAATGGCAGCCGCGGCTCAATGTTTATAAAGCCCGGCGGTTTTCTCTTGC
>Ga0315281_10004156_pt1 | contig 21090 bp, 17 predicted proteins | sample YL17G07_0_MG_FD_204540 | JGI IMG/M metagenome (GOLD analysis project Ga0315281, IMG submission 204540) | Sediment microbial communities from Yellowstone Lake, YNP, Wyoming, USA - YL17G07_0 | ecosystem: Environmental > Aquatic > Freshwater > Lake > Sediment | place: USA: Wyoming | collected...
TGTTCTTTTCTCGACGCGTGGACGGAGTGCTGCTGGCCCCCACGGACTCCCACGGCGCCCAGGATCGCTTGACTCGACGGCGTTACCCCCTGGTTTTCTTCGATCGCATCCCCACGGACTTTTCGGGGGCGGCCGTGGTCACCGATAACCTCGAGGCGTCGCGAAAAGCCACCCGTCACCTAGTTGGCCTAGGTCACGAACGCATCGCTATCATTGCCGGCCGGCTGAACCTGTCGAACGGGCTCGACCGGTTAGAGGGTTTCCGGCAGGCCTTGCAGGAGGCACACCTCCCCCTCCGCGAAGAATACCTTCAATGCGGTGACTTTGGATTGGAGAGCGGATATCAATGTGGGTTGAAACTAATGCGGCTTCCTAACCCACCAACCGCGATTTTTTGCTGTAACAATAAAATGACGCTCGGCCTGATGCGCGCCCTTGGAGAACTTCGCATTCGGTGCCCAGAGCGCGTCAGCGTCCTGGGATTTGACGACTTCGACTGGGCTGCGAACTTCAGCCCGCGACTGACCACAATCGCCCAGCCAAGTTACGAAATGGGCAAGCAGGCAATGGCGATGCTGGTGCGGATGATGCAACGCGAGAAAGGAGGGAATGGCCTCGGCGGAGATCAGATTGTCGTGCTTAACAACGAATTGCGGGTTCGCGACTCGACTGCCCCTCCTTTCCGGGGCTGAGGTTTGACGTGAGAGGCAGTGCGAGCCCTTTTCAAGACCGGTTGGGGCCACCGGGCCTGAAAGCTGGGCTGAAACGGTTCAAAAGGAGGCTCTGGAGTGTAGAGTCGCCCTCACCCGGGATTCCGAAATGCAAATCCCGGCGTATGACTGGGAATTCTTATCGTGGGGAGGAATGACCGTGACGAGCCCTCAACAGAAGGTGCTTTTGATTTCGAACGGAGATTATCGTGACACCGCCTGCGCGTACGCATGGCCCAAACAAGAGGAAACGCTCAGGCTCTTCCAGGACGCCTTCGCCAAACTGGGCGTGGAAACGGAAGTTCTGCCACGCTACAACCCCGTGCGCAAGCATGGCTTCCTGAACTGCCAGTGCGAAGGCACGGCGCTCTTTGCGCAAATCGAGCCGACCGCTCCCGTCGTCGTCGTTTTGAGTTGCTGGGCCTACTCGCACCACGTCTCCGGCGCGCTCCAGACCCACAAGGGTCCGATTCTGCTCCTCGCGAATTTTGATGGGACGTGGCCGGGACTCGTGGCGCTGCTGAACCACGCTGCCACCCTCGAGCGCCTCTGCGTCAAGAACTCACGCCTCTGGACGGAGACGTTCGTCGCTGATCCCGTCTTCATGGAGCGACTGAAGACCTGGTGCAAGACCGGCGAGATCACATACGATACGTCGCATCTGGCCAGGGCCGAAACGCTCAAGCTGTCCTCCGGCGCCCGGAAGCTCGGCGAAAAACTCGCCAACGACATCCTCCGCCACAAGCGCAGCATGGGCCAGTTCGACCCGGGTTGCATGGGAATGCTCAATGCCCTGATCAACCCCGCGAAGCTCGGCGCCATAGGTATGCCCATCGAGTTGCTGAACCAGTCGGACTTGCTTGCGGAGATGAACCTGGTGAGCGACCACGAGGCACAGGATCACCTGAACTGGCTGGTGCGACAAGGGACGTGGTTCAACTGGGGTACGGACCAGTTTGAAGAGCTGGTGCACGGGCAGGTGCTGTCGCAGATGAAGATGTATTCCGCGGGGGCGCGCATCTACAAGCGGTTCGGCCTGAGCGCCATCGGCATCCCGTACCAGTTGGGGCTAGTGCGGTGCGTGCCGGCTTCGGACTTGGTCGAGGGCATGCTGAACAACACCGACCGGCCCGGCGTGGTTGATCCCGACTCCCGCGAAGTCATCGAGAAGGGAAGGCCGATCGTCCACTTCAACGAAGGCGACATGGGCGCTGGCGTTCCGCAGGTGCTCATGCGCGACATCTACTTGCGCAAGGGCCTGCCGTCGGAGACGACGCCCCACGACGTGCGCTGGGGCCGGAAGTACGACAACAAGTTCCTCTGGGTTCTTGAGATCTCGGGCGGCGCGCCGCCGGCTCATTTCGGAGGCTGGCAAAATACAAAGGTGTATCGTCAGCCAAAGGGATACTTCCCGCTCGGTGGCGGCTCGTGTTCGGGGATCTCCAAGCCGGGCGTCATCACCTGGGTGAGATTCTTCGAGTCCTTCGGCGAGATCGGCATGGATTGCGGCACGGGCGAAGTCATCGCTTTGCCCGAGGCCGAGGTCGAGGACCGCCGGAAGCGGACCACTTACGAATGGCCTATCGCTAACATCCACATCCCCGGCTACGACCCCGAACAGCTCATGGCGACCCACATGTCGAATCACATTGTCATCGGCTCCGGGGATATATTGCAGGAGCTGGTCGCGACGTGCCAGCACCTGGGAATTCCCACGCGCGTGGCAGGTAGCGTGAAGGATACGCTCCGCTGAGCAGAGACCAATCGGCAGGGCGCGCACGTGTAGGGGCCCGCAGCCGTGCGAAGTCACGCTGGCGCGGCTGACCCGTAGGAACGGAAAGTACCGGATGGCGATTGTGGCAGCAGAATTCATTCTCTTTGATGGGGCGAAGAACTGGGCAAAGGGGAAAGCCACTACAAAAGAGTGGCCGCACACCTTCGCGCGCCTGAGGGTCTCGGCGGACGAGTTCCTCGCCACTTACGATTCAAACCACACTCATGGGTGTTATGGGAACTGGGCCGGGGAGTTGATGGAGGTTTCGAAAACCCTCAACATCGACTACCACGTGTACACGTGGTCCAAAGTACTTGCTCGCTGAAGCGGCGGGTTTGTCCCGCCATGCTGGATGGCTGGCGCAGACTTTCAGGTTTGCTTCCTATGACTCATCGTGGGTGTGCGTGCTGCGAAAGCGGGGCCTTGCCCTCTTGGCGAATGGCGACGCTGAGGGTGTAATCACCGTGGATGGGCTGAGGCAGAGGTAATGCCGCAGATTTGTTCTCAAAGTCTGCGGCTCTTCGCCTAAGAAAGAACGTAAGTCGCGGAGTGCGAAAGCAACTCCGCGCAAACGCCGGATGTTCAGGCACAAAGGAGGAACTACGAATGAGGACATTTCACTGGTTACCAGCCATGCTGGTTATATGCGCGCTCGTGGCCCAAAATGCTGCGGCGCAAACGTCGTCGTACAACGGGCTCAACCTGAATATGGGGAACTTGTCGCGCCTGTCGCACGCCAAGACGCGGTCGATCAGTCCCGAAAACTTTACGGGTGAAAAGGGTAAAGGCGGCATGGCAACGGAGGGGACCGGCGCTAGAGCAGCGCGCGACTTGGGACAGGGCTGGAAGGTCTCTCCCTCCGTAAAGATCGAACCGAAGAAGGTCTTCACGCTGGCGGAGATTCAAGGTCCAGGCGCGATTCAGCATATCTGGATGACTCCCACGGGCAATTTGCGGTTCTCGATCCTGCGCTTCTACTGGGACGGTGAGAGCCAGCCCTCGGTCGAGGTGCCCGTCGGGGATTTCTTTGCCTGTGGTTGGGGACGGTACGCTCAGGTTTCGTCGCTAGCTGTGTGTGTGAATCCTGGCAGTGGGCTCAATTCTTATTGGGAAATGCCCTTCCGGAAGTCCTGCAAGATGACTCTAGAGAATCTCGATGAAGAAGCAATGACGATCTACTACCAGATTGACTACGCCCTCACTGAGGTCCCCGAAGACGCAGCCTACTTCCATGCACAGTTCAGGCGGTCGAATCCTCTGCCCCTGAAGACTGATCACGTCATCGTGGACGGCGTCAAAGGCTGGGGGCATTATGTCGGCACTTACCTCGCCTGGGGCGTTCACAACACGGGTTGGTGGGGTGAAGGCGAGATCAAATTCTTCCTTGATGGCGATAGCAAGTTCCCGACAATTAACGGCACCGGTACGGAAGACTATTTCTGCGGTTCATACGATTTTGATGTGGGTCCCCCTGTTACTTTTCCTAATAACCTTCTGCCTGGGGCCCCTCCACCTAGTGGCTACCATTATCAGGAGTTCACTACCCCTTACTCGGGGCTGGCTCAAGTGATCCGCCCGGATGGGCATTATGATTCGCAGCAGCGCTTCGGGCTGTACCGCTGGCACATCATGGACCCGATCCGGTTTGATAAAGACCTCAAGGTCACTATCCAAGCTCTCGGTTGGCGCTCCGGCTGGCGTTACCTGCCCCTGCAGGACGACATCTCCTCCGTGGCGTTCTGGTATCAGACCGAGCCCCATGCACCATTCCCAAAGCTTCCGGATAAGGACTACCTGGAAGTGCAGTAGACAAGAAAGCAGCGCGGACTGGTTCCTTAAGTCCGCGGCTTTGCGGTTGAGTCAATGGATACAGCCGCGGAGTTACAGAATAAGTCTGATGGCATAACGTCGTTGGCTCCTCGACGCAGAGGGAAAACTGGCGTTGCCTGATAGCCAGGAATATTCCGATTGGAGGAGCCGAGACCGTCATCGTGATGGTCAAGGGGAAGTCGCCCACCGCTGGGCTTTGCGGGAGCAAACCACTGGGAAGTCTTGCGTGGTTGGCTGGGAAGTCTAGCTTGCGTTACATGCTTATGATCGTGCTGCTGCTCCTTGCGGTCGCGGTGTGCGTCGCCAAAACTGGATTCGACGCGAATTTAATCGAGCTTTCCAGATTATGATACGTGAGACCGTATGCCATGCTGGATTCTTCTCGGCTGCGCTTGCGGAAACCTCACCTTCGAGTTGTGCTACTCTCGCGTAGAAACAACATTCGGAGGAGGAAGTCGGTAAGAGATCAAAGTAGGAATGGTCTCACCGCGGAAACTCTTTCACGCGGCTGCATGCCACGTGTAGCGATGGTGGAGTCCGCCGACGCGAGGCATGGCCACAACTCTGGACTCCGCGGTCTTTCTTCGCTCCATGGGCCTCTTCACTGGCGTGTCTTTGCCCAGACCATCGTGAGTTCGGTCCTCGTGATAGTAGCGGAGGTATTCCCGAACCAGTCGACGTGAATGGGCTTCGTTGAAGACGATCACATGGTCCAGCAATTCTGTGCGGCAACTCCCTACCCAACGCTCGGCAACTCCGTTCTGCCAAGGACTCCGATAGGCGGTTCGAATCAGCTGGCTGCCCAGGCATCCGAGCATCGCCGTTACGTCCCCCTCGAACTTTCCATCTCGATCCAGGATCAGGTACTTGGGTGCGCTATCCTCGGGGAAGGCCGCTCGCAATTGCTGCACGATCCACTGGCTGGTGGGATGTTCCGTGGCGTTGAAGTGGAGCACTCTCCTCCGGCCGTGGCTGGTCACGAAGAAGCAGTACAAGACGCAGAAAGTCGCGGTCGGCACCGTGAGGAAGTCCATCGCCGCAATGGCTTCGCGGTGGTTCTTAAGAAAGATCAACCAGCGCTTGCCCGCCTCTCTATTGCGACCCACGCGAGCCAGGTACCGGGAGACCGTGCGCTCGGAGACTTCCAAGCCCAGCTTTAACATTTCCCCGTGGATCCTTGGGGCTCCCCAGGTCGGATTCTCAGCTGCCATGCGCTGGATGAGTTCACGAAGCTCGGTGGTCATTCTCGGTCTTGCTGGGCCTCGGCGGGAAAGCAAGCGCCAATACAGCCGAAACCCCGTACGATGCCATCTCACGACGGTCTCCGGCTTCACGACCACCACTGCGTCAGCCCACTTTGACCACAACCGCCGAAGCGCCAGCCAAAACAGTCGATCCCACCGACCTAACCTTGGTCGAAGGTTCTTGCGCTTGAGCATGCCCACTTGCTGGCGCAAAGCGCAAAGCTCAAGCCCGAGATCATGTCGAGACCGGAAGAACGCACCGAACCAACAGAAGAAACTCAAGAGGAACCTGAACATGGGACCAGTCTACACGCCTGGCTGGCGATGATCGGCCAGGAGGGGGCCGGTGGATAAGTCACTGATTCTGCGACCGGATCAGATTTTGGCGACGTACAGGATTCCCGAAATGCCACAATTGGCCAATCTGCGATTCCATGACCTCCGGCACACCGCCATTACCACGCTGGCGGAATCGGAAGCCAGCGAGCAAACCCTCAAGGCCCTTGCCGGGCATGTCTCTCGCAAAATGCTCGAACGCTACAGCCACATCCGGCTTGAGGCAAAACGGGCCACCATCCAAGCCCTTTCAGACAGGCCCGCAGAGCGGGCCAATCCAGCCCGCACGTCACAAAACACGTCACAAAATGGCGGTGTGGAGGGAATTGCAGCGATTCCTGCGCCGTAAGCGATTGAGAACGCTGGTAGGCCCGTGGGGACTCGAACCCCAGACCTCTACCGTGTCAAGGTAGCGCTCTAACCAGTCTGAGCTACGGGCCTAGAGGGCTGACATAAGGAAACTAACGCAACTCGCCGCACGTGTCAACGCCGCGGCGGGCGGCAATCAGGGCTTGGTGATGGTGAACGGCTGATCAATCGTGAAATCGGCGCCACCAATCTTGTCGTGCAGCACCGCGTGAAATCTGTATTCGCCGGGTTCGGCGCTGGAACCCAGGGTTACGTACTCGCGGTAGGGATAAAAGGGAGGCGGGTAGACGAACCGCTCGTCCACCATCGAGTCATCCTTCCGCTCGAAAATGGGCTTGCCGTCCGGTCCGGTGACGCCCCAATCCTCCGTCAGAAGGATTTGGCCTTGCTCATTGGCTTTCATGCCGACCATGCGGAAGCGGAGCCAGATGGTTTGCCCGGCGGTAAAGATGGGTGGGCGGACGGCTGCGCCGTCGCGGCTGGCGGCCAGTTCGATGTTCTTCGCCACGAAGGTGGCGCTGGTTTCGACCGGCGGGGCATTGACAGTGAAGGTTGCCGCCGCCTCCTCCGTCTTGTGAGCGATTTGGTCCTCGCCCTGGATGTTGATGGTGTAGTGGCCGGGAGGCGCCCAAGTTGGGAGGTCGAAGTGGAAACTGCACTTGACCGGCCCCGCCTCCTCACCGACCTGCTGTTTCACTTCGATGGTCTTGGTTTCGAACAACGGCTTGGCGTCGGGGGCCAACACCTGTTGCTGAGTGACGACGGCAATGTAAGAGTCCTTGTCGCGTTGGTAGCCGGGCACCTCGTAGAATATCCTCACCTCGTCCTCCGGCTTGTATTCCGTACTCGCGCGCGCCGGAGCAGTGTCCGAATCCGCGAAGCGCAGGTTGGCGATGCCAAAGGTCAGGATAGGAACGCGGGGGTGGTGGCGTACGTACAGGGAGGCGACAATCGTGCCCACCAGGCAGAGCAGCAGGAAAAGCGCCGCGCCCACTCGCTTTGCCGCACCGGGCCGCTCCTTGGCCACGATGGTGTGCGCGGCCAAGTCGCCCACGCGCTGCTTCTTCTTTGTGAGCAAAGCCACGATGAGCGCCACCAGATACACGGCAATCGCATCCACCACGCGCAGAACGTTGCGGATTACGGCGTGGGAGAACCCGCAGGGAGCGCCTTCGACGGTTCTCACGCGCAGGCCCAGAAGGAGCTTCCCAGGCGTTGCACCCGCCAGAGCTTCGAAAACGATCAAATAAAGAAGGAATACCAGGCAGGTCACGCCAATGATGATGAGGGCGGGGAGACCGGTGAGATTGAATCCGCTTGCCGTCAGCCCGCCGAACAGCGCGCCATAGACGTTGCCCGTCAACCAGAAAGCCAGGAGGAGAAAAACGAGATCAATCAGGTGTGCCACAAAGCGCGCCCCGAGCGAGCCGAGTGGCGGCCCGGCCGGGGCCACCGAGGGCGGCGCCTGGGGGCCGGCAGGCGCAACCGGGGGCGGGGCCGCCTGAGGTTCCCCTTCCTTGGCAGGCAGTGGCGCGGCGCATTGGCCGCAGAAATTGTACTCGTCGGGGGATTGGGCGCCGCACTTTGGGCAGATTCTCATGAGAGGTGCCTCCTGGGACAGCCTGCTTTGCGAGGCTCGTCCGGTGATCGCAGCGTCAGGCGCTATTGGGCCTGCGTCCTGAAGCCAGCGACTCTGGGGGGATTCTATCGCTGGCTGCGCCGCGCGGGCAACAGAATCCTCGGCGTGTCCGAGAGTCCGCCTTCGCCTTGGGCGGGCACGCTTCCCGGCGTATAATGGCGTGCTCGACCGAAGGAGCGAGGCCAATGGACCGTCAAGCGGCGTGGGACCTGCTTTGCGAATATACCAAGAACGAGAACCTGCGCAAGCACGCGCTGGCTGTGGAGGCGTGTCTCGCCGCCTATGCCCGCAAGTTCACCGAGGACGAAGAGAAGTGGGCGGTCGTAGGGCTGATCCACGACTTTGACTACGAGGTCTATCCAAACGCCCCGGACCATCCGCTCCAGGGCAGCGAGATCTTGAAGGAAAAAGGCGTCTCGGAGGAGATCCGCCGCGCCGTCCTGGGGCATGCCGATTACACCGGTGTGCCGCGGGACACGCTGCTGGCTAAGGCGCTTTATGCCTGTGACGAGCTGGCGGGCTTCATCACGGCCTGCGCGCTGGTGCGCCCCGACCGCATTGCCACCCTCGAAGCCAGATCGGTTCGCAAGCGGATGAAGGACAAGGCCTTCGCGCGCGCTGTCAGCCGCGAGGACATCACGAAGAGCGCCGAAGAGTTGGGCGTTCCCCTCGACGAGCACATCACCTTCTGCATCGCAGCCATGCGCCGTATCGCGGACCAGTTGGGGCTCGCCCCGGCCGAATCCGCTCGACCGACCGCAACCCCTCCACCTGCCTAGTGATCGGAGAACTGGGTAGTGCAGGCTTGTTGTCGAAGCCGGCGGCTGCTGGCCGACGGAACGCGCTAGCGGCGACCTGTCTCGCAGCCCAGGGAAGCCGCGCCAATTTTGCCCGACACAGTAAAAGCCGCACAGCATCCGAGGGAGGATACTGCGTTACGACGACTCAGGGGTCGGAGACCGTCGCTACAGATTCTTCACAGCGTGACTTTTTCGAGATAGGACGGGGCGCTGACCTTCCAGTGAAGTTGCTGGGTGATCTTCTCGCCGAGAGCTTCTGTGGCGCGGGGCTCGCCGTGGACCAGCAGTGTCTGGCGCGGAGGCTTACTGTACTGTCGCAACCAGCCGAGGATTTCTCCATAGTCGGCGTGGGCGCTCAGGTTTTCCATGGTCTCGATGCGGGCGCGAATCCGCACTTCGTGGCCGTGCATCTTCACCGATTCGGCTCCGGACTTGATGATCTGCCCGCGCGTTCCGGCTGCCTGGAATCCCACAAACAGGATGGTGTTGCGGTGGTCGGGCAGGCAGCGCTCCAGGTGGTGGAGGACGCGGCCGCCGGTGGCCATGCCGCTCGCGGAGATGATGATGATGGGGTAGTGCACCATATTCAGGGCCTTGGATTCATCCCGCGTGCGGTCGAAGTGCACGTTGGGTGGCGAGAACGGCTTGATGCCCTGCGCCTCGACCGCCAAGGTTTCCAGGTCGTGTTCCTCCTTGTGGCGCAGGTAGAGGTCGGTGACGTCAATCGCCATGGGGCTGTCCACGTGGATGGGAATCGAGTGCATCATCCCCTGCTCGATCAACTCGCGGAAGACGTACAGCAGTTCCTGGGTTCGTCCCACGGCAAAGGAAGGGATGACCAGCGTGCCGCCGCGTCCCGCGGTGGCTTCCACGATTGAGGCCAGCCGGGCGCGATAGTCATCCTGGGGGTGGAGGCGGTCCCCGTAGGTGGATTCCAGCAGCAGGTAGTCAACGCCGTCCGGCACAATTGGCTCGAAAAGAATCAATTGCGGGAAACGGCCGAGGTCGCCCGAGAAAAGCACCTGGCGCGTGCTGCCGTTCGCGCGCACGGTGGCCTCAATCATGCGCGCGCCCAGGATGTGTCCGGCGCGATGGAAGCGCAGGGTGAAGTGGGAAGAAAGCTCCAGCGGTTGCGACTCATCGATGGCGCGGAACGATTCGAGCGATTTCACCGCTTCTTCGTAAGTGTAGAGTGGCAGCGCGGGCCTGTGTTTGCTGTAGCCTTTGAAGTTGGCGTACTCGGCTTCTTCTTCCTGGAGGTGACCTGAATCCGGCAGGACCACGCGCGCCAGGTCCACGGTGGGCGCGGAGGTTAGGATTTGCCCGCGAAAGCCGTCCTGGATGAGGCGCGGGGTGTAGCCGATATGGTCCAGGTGCGCGTGCGTCAGGACGAGCCACTGGATGCTCGCGGCCGGCACGGGCAAGGGATTCCAGTTGCGCAGGCGCAATTCCTTTGGGCCCTGGAAAAGTCCGCAATCGATCATCAAGCGCTCACCGTTCGCCTCCAGGAGATACCGGGAGCCGGTGACCGTGCCTGTCGCGCCTAAGAATTGAAGAGTCGGCATATTCGCTCCATGAAACAACTAACCGGTGGCGAGCCAAGAATGCGAAATGCGGAATTATGAATGCTGAATTCAGAATTCACTATTCACCATTCAACCTTCTTGCTCCTCGTTCGCCACTACCGCTAGATAACAACCGATTCCTGGTACTCGCCAAAAAGGTTCCGCAAAGGCGTCCGAGACCTCGCCCACCGTCGCGTAGGCTTTCACGGCTGCGAGGATGGCGGGCATCAGATTGCGTTCGGAGCGCGCCGTCGCCTCGACCTCCTTCAGGGCAGCCGCCACGCGCGCGCTCCGTCACGACGCAGTCTTGGATTTTCCCTTCGGGTCGTCGTCCTTTGGGAGACTCATGAGCTGGAACAGGCGCCGGGTGTCGGGCTTTGAAGTGCCCTCTCAGGGGGTTGGCCTGGAAACTGACACCTGGAACCTGCTGCTTAGCGCACGCTTCGCGCCTTCAAGAAGGAGTAAAGACAAAAAATGAATAGAAAAACGGTGAAACCAGCCAAAAGGCCGAAGCGCACCAAACCCACCGAGGGAGTCTCGTGGTAGTATCGCCATTCGGTAAACGAGACCGCAGCACCCGCCAGCGTGAAGAACAGGAAAACCAGCCCCACCAGCAGGTGGAAAAGGCGTTGGGTGTGGCGAAACCACCGAGCCAACGAATCATTCAGCTTGCTCAAACTCCCACCTCAAAGCCTCAGGGAAGCGATGTGCTTCACTCCTGGCTATCTTAAGAAGGATTCGCAAGACAGTCAAATCTGCCGAGGCGTTTTGCCTTGACACGCCTTCGAAGCCAGTCATAGAATTTCCACTGAGGTCGGAAACTCTAGACGCGCGGGTGGCCCTTGGAGCTGGACGAAAACTTCAGGCGCTTGGTGAAAGAACTGGGGTACGCCATTAACGAATCCCTGGCGGATTCGGAGCGGGTCTCCGAAGTGATGGGCCGCATTCGCGCCGCGGGCTATGACCTGTTTCTTATCCTCGAGGTCACCATCGGCTTCAACAAGCGAGGGGACACGAACGCCGTCCACCGGCAGAAGTTCACCCCGGGAAAACAGCGCGAAGCCGAGTTCCATCTGACGAACGAGGACACGCGATTTCTTAGCTCCCTGAAGATCAGCGTGGACGAAGAAGACCACTAACGCTGCACCTTTCTCCCTTTCCCCGCCAACATCTGATGGGCTTCGAGGGCACGGGACTCCTGACGGCGGGACTGAACGCCGGCGTAGTTCTTACTGCGCTTGACACTGGTTTGGTCGGAGACTAGGATTTGCGGTATGCAGCCACCCGCGATACGTCAGCCCGCCGTCGCGGGCCGTTTCTATCCCGCCAAACCCGAGACGCTCGCGCGCGATGTGGACCGATACCTGGCGCCAGAGCTCTCCGCTGCGGAAAGGGTGGAGAACGCCCTGGGCTGTGTGGTGCCCCACGCCGGCTACGTGTACTCCGGCCACGTGGCCGGAGCAGTCTATCGCCGGCTGCCCGCGCGCTCCTCCTACGTCATTCTCTGCCCCAACCACACCGGGCGCGGCGCGCCCCTGGCGATGATGTCCGCGGGCGTCTGGCTGACGCCGCTCGGTAAAGTCCCCATCGATAGCGCCCTCGCCGCGGCGGTGCACCAGGGTTGCCACCTCATCATGGAGGATGCTGCCGCCCACGCGGACGAACACTCGCTGGAAGTCCAGCTTCCTTTCTTGCAGCGGACGGTGAAGGATTTCAGTTTTGTCCCCATCGCCATCGGCGTGGGTGGGTATCCGAGCCTGGAATCGCTCGGGCGCGGCCTGGTTCAAGCCGCGCGGCACATCCAGAAGCCCTTCCTGATCATTGCCTCCAGCGACATGAATCACTACGAGCCCGACAGCATCACGCGCCTGAAGGACCGCAAAGCGATCGACCAGATGCTGGCCCTCGACCCCCAGGGCCTCTACGACGTGCTGCGGCGCGAGGACATCTCGATGTGCGGCTACGGGCCAGCGATCGCTATGCTCACCGCCGCAAAAGAGCTGGGTGCGCGTCACGCCGAACTCGCCAAGTACGCCACCTCCGCCGACACCACCGGCGACCGGTCGGCCGTCGTCGGGTACGCGGGGATCATCGTCTCCTAGTGCCGTTCCAACTATCTGGGGCCGTTCAGGGGGATACAACGATCCCGTGAGGAGAGTTGGACAGGCACTAGCCTTGGCGCGAGCCGCGAGTGACGACTCCATCTATCCCCCCCTGCAGCGGAATCCCCGGGCCAGGCCCACGGCAGGTGGCGGGTTCAGCGGGCGGCAAACGGCGCGCTGTGGCTGCTCTGGCGGCCGGGCCGCCAAGGCTCTCCCCGACAAACTTGCCGGACAGGCGGCGCCCGTTTTCAATCTTGACATTAAACGCGCGGTAGCTTATAGGGAGGCCGCCTAGGCGGTTGTCTCGCGTTCTGGGGTTGGCCCGATGCTTCGCCACGTCATCGAAAAAGAGTTGAAAGACTGCCTCTACGGCTATCGTTCACTCCTGGTGTTTATCCTCTCGACCGTGCTGTTTGTGGTGGCGGTTTACACAGGGGCAAGGGAATACCAGGCTGAGCTTCAGGAATATCGCCTGGCCCAGGTAGCGCACCGGCAGAACCTGGCCGAGGAGACCAGCCTCTATGCCATCTCCGCCTTCGGCTTCAATCTGGTCAAGCCGCCCACGGTTCTGGGCATCCTGGTGAGCGGCGTGGAGCCGCACACCCCTCGCGTTTATAACCTGGGGCTCTACACCCTTCCCCAACCCCAGGGGAGCGCCGCGAGCGAGAACCCCACCGTGGCGGTCTTTGGGGCGCTGGACGTTTCTTTTATCGTGCAGGTGGTTCTGGGTCTGGCGGCGCTGCTGTTCACCTTTTCGGCCATCTGCGGCGAGAAAGAGCTGGGGACGCTCAAGCTGCAACTGGCGAGCGCCCTGCCGAAGGACGTTCTCCTCTTGGGAAAGCTCGTGGGCAACCTGATTGGCTTGCTGGCGCCAGTAGCCGTAGCGTTCCTGCTGGCTTGTGTTTTGCTGCTGAATTTCGGTGCGGTCTCCCTGAGTGGGGAAGAAGTGTGCCGCGTGCTGCTGTTGGGGATTGATTTTGGCCTTTATCTCGTCGTGCTTTTTGCTCTCGGCATGTGCATCTCGACCTTGACCACCCGCAGCACTACCGCCTTCGCGCTCTGCTTGGTGGTCTGGGTGGTGGTCGTAGCGATTGTTCCCAGGTTCGCCATCATTGCGGCCCGGCGCCTGGCGCCCGCGGAGCCACTCCAGGAATTTGAGATGAAGAGAGTTACGGTACACCGCCGAGGCACCGTGGAAGTGCAGGCGGAGTTCAGCCAGTACGTCCGGACACACAACGGGCAAATGCCGCCGCTCGAAGTGTACGAGGACATGTCCGCCCGTGCCCGCGAGCGGCAGAACCGGGAACTGAGGAGGTTGGAGGAGTACTACTTGCAGCGCAAGGAGCATCAAGCGAGCGTGGGGCTGATGCTATCGCGCCTGTCTCCCGCGGGCTCTGCCGCCTACGCCGCGATGAGCCTGGCGCGCACGGGTTTGGAGCGCGATTTGCGTTTTCGCGCGGCGCTCAGGGATTACCGCTCATTCTTCACTGCTTACTACGACCGGAAGAGCCGCGAGTTGATTAGCCTCACCCAGGCGCAGGGTATTCCCGCGGTGAAGGCAAAGCAAGACTTCACTGACCTGCCCTCGTTAGAGTTCCAGGAAGAATCGCTGGCGAGCTCTCTCGACAGGGCACTGCCCGACCTGGGCTTCCTGTTGGTGTGGAGTCTGGTGTTGTTTGCCACCGCTTACTTCAAGTTTCTGCGCTATGATGTGAGATAGAGGAATGCCTGCCGCCGGTTTGGCTGCGTCCTGGATATGTCGTCGGAGGGCCAGGGAGGGAATAAGAAGGCGGGCTGGGCCGCGCTCGAGGCGCGTGGACCCAGCCCGGCAATGCCCAGCCGCTAGTGCTGCGGTCTGCTGGTGGAGTGGGAGCCGCTCGTGGCGCCCGAGCTATGGCCGCTACCGAGGCTTCCGGAACTGCGCGAGCCACCACTCGAGCCCCCTGAAGATCCGCTCAGCGAGCTGCGCGCGCCGCCTCCGCCCGAGCTTTGCGAACCGCCGCCTCTGTTGCTCGAGGCTCCGCCGCTGCTGCGACCTCCGCCGGAAGACACAGAACTCATTCCGGAGGAACGCGAGCCCGTCTCGGAGCGGGGACTGGCGCTAGGTGCAGGGCGGGAGGATGCGGCTCGCGAAGAAGAGGATTCGCCCGAACGGATCGAGCCGCGCCACGCGCCAGGAGCTGCGGCCTCGCTGGAATCGCCGGTTGCCCTGGACCCCTGCCGACCGGGCCGGGCTCCGCCGCGCGGAGAGAGAAGCTGTTCGTCGGCCCCCGTTTGCACACCGAACGAGCCCGAGGTTATCGACTCAGGATAATTCTCTCGCGGGCCTGGGCGCCCCACGCGGGCGGAGGTTCCTGCTGCTCCCTGAGTTTGGGCGGCAGGAGCGGCCGCAGTTTGCGGCGCCGCACCCTGACTGGGGCCGTTCACGTACCGGCGCTGCTCGGTATCATAAACGATGCCGCCTGCGGGTCGTCGACCTTCCGTCGCTGCTGCCGGAGCCAACCGAGCGGGCTGATCGGACCCTTCAGCGCCCTGGGAAGCTGGCCCGAGTTGCCTGGTGTCCTGCGTGCCGCGAAATGCCGCGGCCTGGGCTTGCGGCGAGCCGGGCAGCATGCCGAGCCGGTCCGGACGAACGTCCGGTCGCTCGACCCATCGGCCCTGGCTGGGATCAACTCCCGGCAGGCGGTTGGGGCGCACCGGCAAGCCTCGGCGGACCGTATCGTCATTGACAGTGGTGGTACAGCCTTGCGGCTGCGGGCAGTTCGTTTGGCCTCCGCCCGCCAGCGGCGACCTGGGCGCCCAGCCAACCCATCCTGGTCCTCGGTACCAGTTCACGACGCCTGGTGACCAATAGCCCATGCCGCCCGGGAGCCAGCACCACCCGAAGGCGGGCTGGTAGGTCCACGTCCCATAGTGGTAAGGTAGCCAGCCCCAGGGTTCGGTAGAAATCCAGACATACCCGAAGCCGGGATACCAGCACCAGCGGCCCATGGTAAAGGGAGCCCAGCCATACTCAACGGATGGAACCCAGCCCCAGCCGTACCCCGGGAGCGAGTGCCAGTTGCCGTAGGAGATGAGGTCCATCCAGCCGTAGAGCAGGTCAGGGATGGCCGCCGAGTAGGGCGCGGGCGCGGCCTGGTTCCGGGCCATCTCCACGCGATTCTCGCGCTGCTCGACCCACTCATCCCAGGCGTCTTTGGTGATGCCTTGGGAAATCTCGAAGGGCTCAGCGGCACCGGGGCGTATCAACAGGACGGTATTTTTCCCCAGCGTGCCCGTGCCTTCCGGACTCAGGATTTCGACGGAGCCCTGGAAGACCTTCACCTGCACCATCCCCTGGTCGTAGTCCACGCGAAAGCGGGACTTGCCGTGGGGGGTGAGCGCAGCGTTTCCGGTTTTCACTTCGTAGAAATCGTCGCCTTCCAGGATGACGTTGAAAGTTGCATAGCCCTGGTGGAGGGTCAGGCGATTGACCTTGCCGCCGCTGGGCCGCAAGGCGAGCTCGGGGAACTCGAGCAGCGAGAGCTGCCCCAGGCGCGCCGTGGAGGAGTTCTCGAACTCGACCTCGGCGTAGCCGCTCTCGGCGGTGGAGAGCTGGAAGCCTTCCTGGATGGGTGTGTTGGTCGGGGCCGTTGCCCACTCTCGGACGTCAGGCCGCTCGACGGTCACCACCCCTTCGGTAAAACTCAAGCGGACGATGCGGACGTGCGCATAGCCCTCTTGTGCCCACGACGTGACCGCTGCGAGCCCCGTAACTAAACTGACACCCATTCCCCATAGGACGAGGCGCACCGTAGCTTTCATGGCGGACCTCCTTGGCCGGAACGGTCGGCAGCCGGCACCATCGCTATCCTACACTACTCTAGACGTTCGGGCCAGGAGGAAGGTTGCGGTGAATTCTAGGCCCGCCGGAGGGCCGCGCCTGACCACCCCTCAGCCGCTAGTTGTGGCCCTGCAAGCGGTGGAGGATGTTCTCGGCGCGCACCCGCGCCAGGTGCAGAAAGCGCGGGTTGCGTGCGATCTTCTCCAGCGCGGGGAGCATCATTTCGGGGTCGGCGAGCGCCCGCCTATCGAGGTCGATCTGAATCAGCATCAGCTCCTGCGGCAGCCGCAGGGGGTCGTATTTGATGGCGTGCTCCAGGGCCAGGATGTGCTGCTGGACGCTCGAGATCTTCTCGAACAGATCCACCAGTTCCTGCGCCTCGCGGCGCTCGGTGTAGTTGAATTCCGTCCGGTTCTGGCGGCCCTCGCGTTCGTAAACGAAGGTCTTGAGCCCCAAATTGGCGACCTTCTTGTGGCTTTCGAGATCGACCGAGCCAAAATTCTCCATAGCCTCGGCCAGTTGGAAGATCCTCCGGGTGGTGGCCGAGGAAAGTCGGAGCATCCGGGCACCCGGCGGCTCATCCAGCTTGCGGCCCTCGTAGGTGCCCTCGCCATTCGAATCCACACTGATGGCCAGAGATTCCGGGAAGCTGCCCTGGAGGACTTTGGTGTACGTCAGCCGGGCGGGGCTCTGGGCAGCCAGCAGCGCAGGCCAGATCAGGCACACCGCTGTGGTGGCCAGGGCCGAGAGGAATAGGGGGCGAGAAGATTGTCGGTTGATCGGGAATTGCCGGTGAAGAATCTCCATGCGCGCAATTCGCGAGACGCCCCCGCGGGGCGTCTCTACATCAGCCGCTACTTCGCCTGGGCCAGGGCGTGCATCTCCGCCTCTTCGATGTCGAAGTTGGCGTAAACGTGCTGCACGTCTTCGTGGTCTTCCAATTCTTCCATCAGGCGCAACATCTGCTGGGCGCTCTTGCCGGTCAGTCGCACAGAAGACTGAGGCACCAGGGAAACCTCTGCCAGGGTGGGCGCGATGTTGGCGGCCTTCAGGCGATCCACCACCTGCGGGAAGGCGGCCGGCGGCGAGAGGAGTTCCCAGTTGCCGTCGTCCTCGCGCAGGTCGTCGGCGCCCGCTTCCGTGGCCAGGTTGAGCAACGTCTCCTCGTCGGCCTGGCCCTTAGGCACGACGACGTATCCGCGCTTGGCGAACATCCAGGCGACGCACCCGTGCTCGCCCAGGTTCCCGCCACTCTTGGAGAAGATGTGGCGGATCTCGGAGAGCGTCCGGTTCCGGTTGTCGGTCGCGACCTCGAGTATCATGGCCACGCCACCCGGTCCGTAACCTTCGAACACTGCTTCCTCATAGGTTGCGCCGGGAAGTTCCCCGGTGCCTTTCTGGATGGCGCGCTTGATGTTGTCCGCCGGCATGTTCTCGGCCTTGGCGGCGGCGACGGCCGTGCGCAGGCGCGGGTTCGAGTCCACGTCGCCTCCGCCGATGCGCGCGGCCACGGTGATTTCCTTGATGAGTTTGGTGAAGACCTTTCCCCGGCGCGCGTCGGCTTGCCCCTTCTTATGCTTGATGGTTGCCCACTTGGAATGGCCAGACATGGGTGTCGTTCCTTTCCGGCGGCGATCACCACCCGCGCCCCTCGGCCCGCGCGAGGTTGCGATGGGAGTTGGCTTCGTTACCCGGATATGCTAACACAACGTCCAGCCTAATGCCACGCGCCTTCCGCCGCTGGGTTTTCGCCGGAGGGAGTCCGGGCACCGCTTTGCTGAACTTCCGCGATGTGATCTACGCCACGCTTGAGGGGTGTGAACAACAAACGCATGAACCGCGCCTCAAGATTTCCCTCCCGCCCAGGCTACTGATGAGACGATGGCCGGCGAGCCAGCAAGCTTGAGTAAGCATCCAGTTCACGGTCAGCCGCAGCAAGGTCCCCTTTGCGCCGGTACGCCCTTGACAGGCTGAGCCGGCAGCTCGGTTCTTCAGGGGCGAGTTGCACGGCCTGCTGGTAGGCTTCAATGGCGGCCTCAACGTGCCCTTCTCTCATCAGCAGGTCTCCGAGCGCGTTCCGCGAGGTGCTGTCGGTCGGCCTGAGCAGGATGGCAGTGCGGAGTTCCAGCTCAGCTTCGTCCGGCCGACCCAGATCGACGAGCGCCATAGCGTATAGCTGATGGTATTCGGCCCTCGCCGGCCTGAGCTTCAGGGCGCGCCGGATGTATTCCGCCGCTATCTTGGACTGATGCGTACTGAGATGGAGGCGGGCAAGGGCGAAAAAGACCTGAGGTTCTTCCGGGGAAGTCTTCAGAATCTGCTGATAAAGGTCGAGCGCTTCCTGTGATCGGCCGGAAAACTCCAGTTCCTGTGCATGCGTTAAGTCGGCTTCCAGTTGGGCCAGTCGGTAGGTCTCCTGCCCGGATTCCTGGGTCAGCGCAAAGGACCGCCGCTGCGCTTCCGCGGCTTCCTTGGGCATCTTGAGCCGCGTATAAGCCGTGCCCAGGGCGGCAAAGACATTCCGGTCCTTGGGGTTCAGCTCGGCGGCCTTTTCGAGTTCCACTCGGGCCTCCTCCAAATTGCCTTGTCGCAGGTAAGTGAGGCCTAGCTCATGGTGCCACAGGGCGCTACGCGGCTGGAGCGCGACGGCCTGGCGCAAATGCTCGACAGACTGGGCGATAGTGTCAGGATTTACACGGTACAAGCGGCCGAGCCCCACGTGCGCAGCCGCGAGCTTTGGATCCAATTCTACGGCCCGCGCATAGCTGCCGAGGGCCTCGGGGGAACGCCGCAGAATCTCCTGCACTCGCCCGAGCTCGAAGTGGAGCGCGGGATCTTTGGGCAGGCGCTTAACAGCTTGCTCAACAACCGGAAGCGCGTCTTCAGCACGCCGCTCTTGCAGCAGCAGCTTCTCCAGCAAGAGCACGCCAGCCGGAACGGCGGGAGCCAATTCGATGTTCTTGCCGTAGTCGCGCTGGGCGGCGGAGACGTCCCCTATTCTCTCGTACATTTGACCCCGCAACAGGTAATAGCGTGCCTCTTGTGGGTTGATGCCGATCGCGCCGTCAACCTCCTCCAGGGCGCGCGTCAGCTCCTCGCGATGAAACAGCAATGCTGCGTTTAGAAAATGGAATTCGCCGTTCCCTTTCAAGCGGGGCGCTAGGGCATCCAGTTTCGCCTGTGCCTGGTCCCAGCGGTTCGCCAGGATGTCTGCCTGAACCTGCCGGAGGGTTTCCTGGCTGCTCGGAGAGCGCTTCAATTGCACGGCGCCGGGGACGCCAAGCAGAGCCCGCGGAACAAGCATTGTCCAGGCTAACATCCAGCCACAAAAGAGGTCCCGGATGGCGCGTTTCCCATGCCAGGAATCAGGCGCACCTTCCCGCCCCGTCGAGGGTAACCGCGTTCGGAAGAGAGTAAGATCAGCAATCTGCCGCTTCAAACCGCCGCCCCCCAGAGCAAGCTTCCTCGTGGCGCCGCCGAAGTTTGTCAGGCCATCGGAAAGAGCCAGGGCCTTTTCTGGACAGCTTAGCGTTCCGGCTCCCGCCTTGAGTTGATACCACCCGCGGCCTGGAAAAAGCAAGATGCGGGGAGTGGCGACCCGGCGTCACGCCACGCTTGTGGGCGGCGCACTTCCCTGGTTCGCTGCTGAGCCGACAGCACCGGGGAGCGGCGCAGTCCGGCCTTGCCAGATTCCTCGTGTTCACGGAGGCCGTCTTGGTGATTGAAGCGCCTGTGCACAAAAAAATCGGGGATGGACCTTCAAGGCCCATCCCTGATTTTTGTTCCTCGGGTTGTCGAACTACCAAACGAAGCGCAGCGCCAGTTGGATATTGCGGCGCTCCGCGCCACCGCCCGCCGGCAGACCGCGCTTGGCAACCACGGTGCTGTCGCTTCCGGCGTACACGTTCGTGCCCGGGTAGGCGTACAGGTTGGAATGGTTCAGGATGTTGAAGAACTCCGCTCGGAACTGGACCTTCATACCTTCCCGCGGCAGCTTGAAGTCCTTGAGCAGCCCCAGATCCCAATTGTAAATGCCCGGCGTCCGAAACAGGTTACGAGGCGAGAGCAAGTCGGGATGCAGGATGTTCAGCTCCGCCGTGCAGGCGAGGTCGCCAGCGCAGTACGCCTGCTGGGTCTGGAAGGTAGAACCGATGTTGTACAGGGCGAAGCTGTTGGGAGCGTCGGGAACCGGCGTGGCACTCATCGTGGGAACCGAACCAACCAGCAGGGGATAGCAGAAGTTTGTGCCGTCGTTATTGCACTGGCTGTCCGTACTCCCGTCATAGACGCTGAAGGCACCGCCGGTCTGGGCTGCGAAGACCCCGCTCACGCTCCATCCGCCGAGGGTCTGGCCTCCCACACCGCCCATGTGTCGCGCCGCGGGAATCTGCCAATCCCAACCCACTGAGTACCTATGCCGGATGTCGTTGGTGGAGCTAGCGCGGTCCATCGCGGGGGTGAAGCCATTGCGGAAGCCGAACCCGTAGTTCGCTTCAAAGGGCGAGTCCGCGAAGAAAGAGCTCTCGTTGTCGATGTTGTGCGACCAGCCGTAGGACGTACTTAGCGACAGCCCCGTATTGCCCAGGCGCGGCGCGCGCAGGCTGAGTATCATGCCATTGTACCGCGACAGCCCTTCGTTGCCTCGCCGGTTCATCCCAGTCAAACCCGTCTGATTCAGGCGGCTGGTGCGGCTGCCATCAGGAACGCAGGTGGGGTTGATGTCCGGCGCCAGCAGGCAGCTTCCTACCTGGTTGAGGTTATTCAGCGAGTATAGCTTGATGCCGTTCGCCCCCACGTAGGAAATAGAACCGATCACGCCCTTGCCCGCGATGTCGTGTTCGAGCGTGACGTTCCACTGCGGGCTATAAGCGGTGTCCATGTCGGGATTCATCATGCGA
>Ga0315281_10004157_pt1 | contig 21088 bp, 23 predicted proteins | sample YL17G07_0_MG_FD_204540 | JGI IMG/M metagenome (GOLD analysis project Ga0315281, IMG submission 204540) | Sediment microbial communities from Yellowstone Lake, YNP, Wyoming, USA - YL17G07_0 | ecosystem: Environmental > Aquatic > Freshwater > Lake > Sediment | place: USA: Wyoming | collected...
ATAGGCGCGGCGGGGTTGGCCAGCGGGGCCACCTGCAGGTTTTTATATTTATGCTTGTTGACGATGTCCAAGCCGTAGAAGGTGAAGAATATGCCAGCCTCCATATCCATCGCCACAGCGGTGGTGGCGAGGATAAGCGGTGGATAAGCCATGTCAAGCGAGCCTTTAGAGGCTATTAGGGCTATGCGTTTGGGTTTTTGGTCGGCCATCTGGAAATTCCCCCTTGTTGGTGTTTAGGATTTTTTTACAAAGAATTGAAAAACACCACCATCCTGTTTGGATTCCAGTATGGGGTTGCCCGTGCGTTTGGACCAGGCGGCCATGTCGTTGATCGAGCCGGGATCAGTCGCTATAAGCTCCAGCACCTGGCCGGACTTAAGCTCGTTTATGCCCATTTTGGCCCTCAAAATCGGCTCTGGGCACGAAAGCCCTTTGCAATCTATCGTCTTGTCTGGAGTGATGCTCATAACCTGCTCTCCTTCGTTTGTAACCACCGCAAGCCTTTGTGAATATTAGAGACGGCCGGTTAAGCCCAAGTCTAACCCGCCGATCAGAGCCATCGCCCACCCGTTCATAAACGGAGGATTTCAAGGCTTTACCTAAGCTTAGATTCAGCGGAAGTGGAATGGATTCGGCGCAAGGTTGTCAGGTAGTCGCAGGCGCGGTCTGGGAGTTGGGAAGTATCCTTTGTTTTGTCGTATAGTTCTTATCGTGGTTTACGACCTGGGTGGCAAGACGGGTCGCCGGATTCACCACCAACGGGCCTTGAAGGTTGGCCGTCATATCGTACGGGTCTTCGGGAATGGTGACGATGGTCAATATGCGAAGCCCCTCTGAGGTCTCCGCCTGAACGGCCGCAAGGTCCGCCGAAGAAACGCTTACTTTGTAATCGGGCATGAACAGTAACGGGTCTATCACGAAAAACGCAAGCTCCCTCGCCTCCAGCGACTGCAGAAGCCGCAACGGGGCGCCTTCCAGGAAGAGAAGCTCGACGAACCGTGTAAAATCGGGAAATCCTATGACGCCATCGGGAATGACGATGATATCCCGTTCGTCAATCTCTACATCCCCCAGCCTGGCCGACGGTATTTTCATTTCCCCGCCTCTTTTTCCGGTCCGCCGCCGGGGAATATGCGAGCCAGCTTTTCCATATTCACGGATTTCATCATGGCGGCCCTTTGGTTTTCCTCCTGTATTCTGGCGTATATCTCTTCGCGGTGTATGGTCATTTCCGGCGGCGCCTCTATGCCCAGGCGCACCTGCCGTCCTTTGATGTCTATTACGGAGATTTTTATGTTGTCCCCGATAGTGACCGACTCGCCAAGCTTTCTAGTAAGCACCAGCATCCGCTAAGACCCTCCATGGCTTTTCCGGAACGTCGCGCCACTCCTAAAAAGGCCGTCAAACCCGATCACCTCACGAAGTCCAGAAGGCTGGGCTGGATGATGGACGCTGTGGATTTGAGCGTGGCCTGGTATGCAGTCTGCAACATAGCCAGATCCGATGCGGCCTTGACAAAGTCGGTATCCTCTATAGACGACATCAGGTTTGTGTTCTCATACTTGGACTGATCCACCGTCTGCTTTACAGCGGCCACCTGGGTAGCGCGGGCTCCCACAGATCCCCGTATGGCGGAGGTATTATCCATCACCGAATTCAGGAGATCAATTGAGCTGAGTATACCCTGAATGTCGTTTAGCTTCAAGGCTTGCGACAGCTTATTCAGCACAGGGAGCACGTTCCTGCCCCCGCCTATGCCAAGCATGTCGGCGGTCTTGCCCGCTCCCGTATCAATGGCGAACGCCACGGTGTTCGGATTGCCAGACGTGATCGCAAGGCTTCTTCCAGCGGGGTCAATGGATGCGGTCACCGGGTTGACCATGCCGGCTCCCGCCACGTTTATGGCGTTGAGCATATCCTGCACGGTCACCGCCCCAGCGAAACTGACCGTGGCGGACGCGCCGCCGTTTTGAAGCTTTATATTGCTCAGCGCCATTCCCGTCCCGCCGTAAAGGTCTGTGATAAGCGTGCCGCCGGAGACGGTGGGATTCAGGTCGTTGCCGGTGTAAACGCTGGTGTTCCTGGTTCCAGCAATCCCCAGGGCCTGCGCCGTTCCCATGCCGCCATCGGTTATGGATAACGCCTGGGTGGGGGTTGCGTTGGTGTCTGTGAGAGTGAGCGCCCTGCCGTCGGGGGAGACGGAAGCGGTCACGTTTATGCCGGATGCGTTGATGGCCGCTATCAAGCCCGCAACATCGGTAATGGGGCCGACTGTGGTGTCAATTATGGCAGACGCGCCCACGCGGTTGGTTATCGTAAAAGTCCCGGGGGGAACTCCGGTTCCGCCGTTAAGGCTCGCAAGCAAGGTCCCGCCGGGAGCCGGCGAGAGATTGGGGTTGAGGTCGGCGGTCAGGAAATCCGACGCCTTGACGGAGACGGGAATGGTGACGTTGTTCATTATTTCTGACCGCAGATCCTTGCCGGAGCCGACATACCTGCCGCTCTGATCCACGGCCGGCTGGTTGGATTGCAGGCCGGAGAAGATGTAGCGGTCGCCCACCTTCGTGTTGCCCCAGTTAATCATCTCGCTGGTTATGTTGTTTATGATCGTGGAGGCGCCTGCCCGCACCGTCGCATCCGCTGGCGTGCCGGCGTTTTGCAAGGCGATCTCCTTGGCCCGCGTCAGTTCGTCGTGAATGGATCCCAATGTGGAGTCGGCGGAGCTGAGTACCGAATTCGCGCTGTCCTGAACGCTCATGTACTGATCCGCTTTGCCAATCTGGGTGCGGAAATTGAGTATCTGCATCATCGCGGTCGGGTCGTCGCTTGGCCTGTTGACGCGCTTGCCAGAAGAGAGTTGCTCATTGGCCGTTAGTAGCCCCTGGTTGTTCCTGAATGTGTTCAGCAGGGCGTTGCTGTACATCATCTGGTTGCTTATCCTGATCATAACATCAATCCTCCGGTCATCAGCCTTACAGTCAAACTCGCCATCACTTCGCCAATCCTATAAGCTCCTGAAGCATGCTGTCTACAACCGACACAAGCCGCGCGGAAGCCTGGTACGCATGCTGGAACTTGATCAAGTTTACCATTTCTTCGTCCAGCGCCACGCCGCCGACCTGCTGTTGCCTGTTTTCTGTCTGCGTGTTTATCGCTTCCTGCTGGTTTACGGCGGCGTTGGCGTTCTTGGCTTCCACGCCTGCCTGCCCGACGAGGGAATTGTAGTATTGCGAGAAGGTCGCAGTGCCGCTGGCGGCCAGGGACGTGCGGTTCATTGTCATCCCGCTCTGCGACTGCGCGATCCTCAGAGCGTTTTCGCCGTCACCCTGGCTTGTGGTCAGTCCGGCCGCCACCTTGTTGCTGTCGTTGAAAATGTTGGTGTGGACGGCCATGGTGTACGATGCGTCCGCCGCAGGGTTGACGATGAACTTGTCGTTAGCCGCAGGCGCGCCGTTGATGGTCACCTGCATCCCCTGCGTGAGCAGATAGGCGCTGGTGGCCGGGCCGGCGGCGTAAGGCTCGGTAGCCACGATGGCGTTATTTGTCATGTCCCTGATGTTGTAGGAGTTGGCCGCAGTGAATTCCATCTGGTATTTGTGGACGTTGAGCTTGTCTGGCGCCACGATTACGCCAGCCACCGTCCCCGTTCCGGTGTTTTTCCTGTTGGCTACTGTGTTTATGTTTATGCCTGTGAAAAAATCCTGCCCGGTGGACCCGTCCAGCCCGTAGCCTGCGGAATGGGTGATGTTTGTGTCGCGGATCATCGTGGCGGCCAACTGGTCGAGCTTGTCCAGGTAGCCCGGCATTTGGGTGTCGCGCATGTTGAGCCAGGCGCCCATGTTGCCGTTGCCGAACTCTGCGGTGACATCCGTCCTCTGTCCGCTAGGATCTATCCACATGATGTCAGAAGACAGCCCGTCATCCGCCCGCTGTTTCGCCTCTAGCTTGAAAGCCGTCTGGCCGATCACCAGCGCCCGCCCGTTGGCCAGCGACACCGTGACCTCTTTGGTGTTGGGGTCTTCCACAGTGTTCACCTGGGCGTAAGTCGCCAGGTCGCGTATCAGGGAGTCGCGTTTGTCGCGGAAGTCGTTGGCGCTGACGTTGTGCGACTCTGTCTCGTGGATAACCTGGTTGTATGTGGCGATCTCCCCGGTGATCCGGTTGATATCCGGGATAGAGGAGTTTATCTTGGTGTTCAGGTCCACCCGCAGGTTCTTCACGTCCTGGTTGACCTTGCTGAAAGTGGCGGAGATGTTCCTGCCCTGCGCTATTGTGTCGGTGCGCTCGGTGAGGCCTTGAGGGTTGGACGCCAGGTTCTGCCAGCTTTTATAGTAGCTGTCCATCTGGCCGTTTAACCCGTTGGGGCTGGACTCGTTAAACACCGTCTCCAGCCGCGCCATAAAATCCTGTGTGGAGTTCCAGTATCCGCTGTTGGACTGGTTGAGAAGGCGCTGGCTTTCCAGAAACTGGTCGTTCCTTCTTATTATCGAGGTGGCCCGGACGCCTGTGCCTATCATGCCTGGCGTTCCACCGGGCTGGATGGGGAACGCCGACTCCAATGTAACTTCCTGCCTGGTGTAGTTGGGGTTGTTGACGTTGGATATGTTCTGGCCCGTCACCTCCAGCGCAATCTGGTGTGTGGCCATAGATGTGGCGGCCGTGTTCAATAACCCATATATGTTAGGCATCGCTTGATCCTTCTGGTGTACGTTAGTACGTCCTGCTCACAACCTGGCCCGGCTTGAATGCCATGACGGGGGTGAACCCGCCTTTTACATAGGTGGCTTCGGGGACCAACAGCTCCCGCAGATGTACGGCGGTAGCGGAGTTGACGCTCATGAGCTTTTCAATAAAACCACGGTTGAAGTCGTTCTTTTCGGAGACGTTTTTCACGGCTTCGTTTAAGCGTGCGCGAAGGGAGAGAAGCCTTGTCTCGATATCCCCGCCCATCTTCTCGGCCAGCATCTTCAAGCTAAGTTCAGCGCGGGACATGCCGAGTTTGCCAGCCACCTTGGAGACCTTTGCGTTCCGTGTCTCCTCAATAAGCTTGAGTTTGGAGGAGACCAGCATTTTCCACTTTATCGCCGCGTCCAGCCTGGGAAGAGAATAGGCCTTGAGCGCCACAAACTCCTCTTCAAGCGCCTTGCCCATTTCGTCATATAGGTTCAGGTTGTCGGTCAGTGTCTCTTCCAGTTCGTCTGACAGTCTGTTCAAGTCCATTTTTTCTCCGGAGTATGTTTATTCTCTCCGCTCCCTTTCTCTTATTCGGTTTTTGCCGTTCCGAGCTTGACAGGTTCTTTGACGCTCTGCCCGGCGGGGTCTTGAGGAGCGCCCTTGGCGGCCTGTTTATCCATAACCAGATTCAATTGATTAGCAAGGGCTTGCGATATTCCGCCTTGCTGGCTGTAGGCCATGCGCCGTGAAAACTCCTCATCAAGCAAACTTGAGTAAATCTCCTCGGCATGTCCCCCGTTAACAAGATTGTTTTTAGGTATGGTCTGCCGCATTGCCTTAAGCATCTGATTCATGAAAACTGATTCGAACTCGCGGGCGAGGTTAGCGATTTTTTCTTTGCTTTTCATGGTCTTATCCCCGGCCAGGGCAAGGGCGGACGCTCCGCCTATCCCTGCGGTGGGGTCTTGCATGAGTCGCATGGAATCGGTGTCTAGTCCCGGATTTCCAATTTTCATATCCATCGCCAACTTCTCCTTTCCTTACTTGCTCAATACCAATGCAGTTTAAGCGCCATAATTATGACAGGCGCCCATCCTAGATAATGTCCAGTTGCGCTTTTAAGGCTCCAGAGGCTTTAAGCGCTTGGAAAATAGCGATTAAATCTCTTGGAGATACACCCATCGCGTTTAATGCCTTAACCATATCGCTTATGTTCACCCCTGGTTCCAGCACGCTTAGGTGTTCAGATTTGCCGCCCAATTCCTCCACGGTAAGCAAAGTTTTCGGCACGACAACCGTCTGACCTCCTGCAAATGGCTTGGGTTGGCTTGCCTTGGAAACGTCTTCAACCTTTATCACCAGGTTTCCGTGGGATATGGCCACTTTGGAGATTTTTACGTTTTCCCCGATCACAACCGTGCCAGTGCGCTCATCCAGCGTCACCCGGGCCATTGTGTCGGTACTGATGTCCAACCCTTCGATCTTCGATACAAGCTCAACCTTCTTTTCCGCATACTGCGGTGGAATGCTGACCTCGATAGCGCTGGAGTCCAGGGCCTTGGCCGTGTTCGCCCCCAGAGCCGTGTTGATGACCTCCACCGCCCGCTGGGTGGTGGTGAAATCGGGGTAGGTCAGGGATATCGTAAGTTTTTCGACCTTGGAGAAATCAAACCCGACCTCTTTTTCGACCATAGCCCCGCCGGATATCCTTGCGGCTGTGGGATGGCTTCTGGTCTCGCTAACCCTGCTGACCCGCTCGCCGTACCCGCCGCCCAACGAGAGGGGGCCTTGCGCCACTGCGAACACCTCGCCGTTGGCGGCCTTGAGCGGGGTGAGAAGAAGCGTTCCACCCTGCAAGCTCTTGGCGTCACCCAGAGAAGAGACCACCACGTCTATTTTGCCGCCCTGCCGCACAAAGGGGGGAAGTTCGGCGGTCACCATCACGGCGGCCACGTTCTCCACCCTCACATCGCGTAGCATCCTCACGTCGGATACGCCGACCCTTTTGTCCGTAAGCTGGCTTACGTCAACGGTAGTGCCAAGGCGCTCTAGCATGGAAAGAAGCGTCTGGATGGTGAACGTGCTCTTGTGTGACTTGTCGCCGGTGTTTTTAAGGCCCACGACAAGGCCGTACCCTATGAGTTGGTTCGTCCGAACACCCTCGATGGAGGAGATGTCTTTGAGCCTTGCGGAATAAGCTTTGACCGGCGCCAACAGCTCCATCACAAAGGCCGCCAAAATCAGTATGACTTTAAGCCAGTGTCTCGTGTAATTCATGATCGCATCCCCGGCCATCACTAGAACGGCCATACTTTGTTTAAAATCTGAGCAAGCCAGCCCGGCGACTTGCCGCCATCAATCCCGCCGCCGCCGTTGTACATGATGTCAAGATCCGCCATCTTCGAAGAGAGTACGCTGTTGTTGAATGTTACGTCGCTGGGCCGCACCGTGCCACGCACGAGGACGTACTGTTGTTCGTTGTTTATGGTCATGCGGCGCTGTCCCTCAACCGTCATGTTGCCGTTGGGCAGGACGTCCGTCACCACGCATGTGACAGTGGAAGAGAACTGGTCGGACCTGCCGGTTGTGCCTTTGCCTGCCGACTTTCTGCCACCGGCCAACCTTATCTGGGTGGGCGTGACGGCCCCGGTGTCAAGGAGCACAGAGTTATCGGTGCTGGTCTGGTCGCTGGTGTCGGCCTTGTTGAGGGCCGTCGTGTTCTCAAGCACATAGACGGTTACTATGTCGCCTATCTTGCTGGCCTTGTTGTCGGCGAACAGGATATTCTTCTTGTTGGCGCCGGGCCACAGGGAGCCACTCTTGTATACCTGCTTCTCCGGTTCCACATCCACGGCCGGACGGACTGGAGGGGTGGTGGCGCATGCGCTTACCGCAATCGCCAAAACTACCGCTACCGCCATACGCATGAAAACAGTGTCCCGCGCAATGGGCGCCTTTATCCTGTCGAACTTTCGCATTTTTCCCTCCATTTTCATCAGAACTCCACCAAGACTTCGCCAGGGCCTGTCACCTTGACGGTGAGTATCTTGCTGGAATCAACATTGCTAACCTTTATCAACTCGCCCATTTCGCCATCCTGCCGGGCCTTGCCTGACGCGCTGATTACTAAAGACCCCTTCTTTGCGGTTATGGTCACGGCATCGCCGGATGTGACCATCTTTGGGCGCGCGACCTGGTCGAGCCGGATGGGGCTTCCCTCCTTGAGGTTCCTGTCCACACGCTTGCCCAGCAGGTCTTCGGCCTTTACGGCGTATTTTTCAAACCAGGGGCCGGCTGGCGCCCGTTCCGCCCTGACATCGGCCTGTGTAATCTCCATCCCGCGTTTCAAATCGCGGGCGGCCACATATGTGTCCACGCTCAGCTTGAGCGCGGCGGACAGGTTGAGGCGGGAAATCAGCTTCCCGTCTTTCTTGAACGACACCGTCACGAACGCCCGGTCGCCGGAAGGCGAGACGGACTGGACATCCACGGACATGGAGTCAAAATCGGCCTTTTTAAATTTTTCCGGCATGGACACGTCCACCGACTCCACACATTTGCCCGGCCCCGACAACTCGGTTTCCAGCTTTTCCCTGACGGCGGACTTGACCGAAGCGGCAAAATTTGCCGGGTCAGTTTTAACCTCCCCACCCGCCACACCGAAAGCCAGGATGGCGCAAACAACCACTGCCGACAGACCCTTTGCGTACATGACGCTTATCCTTTCAAGAACAGTTTGTCCGTTATCGTTTCAGGTTTGAAGCCGTCTGCAACATCTCGTCGGACGCAGTGACGGCCTTGGAATTGACCTCATAGCCCCTCTGGGCCATGATCATCTGCGTAAGCTCCTCGACCACGGAGACGTTGGACACTTCCACAAATCCCTGCAATACCGTCCCCATCTCGTTTGTTCCCGGTAGGCCGGTCACTGGCGGGCCGGAGGCGTCGGTCTCCTTAAGAAGGTTTTTGCCTTCGCTTGACAACCCTGCCGGGTTGATGAAGTTTGCCAGCTCTATCTGCCCCAGGACAGTTGGCGTGCCAGAGCTGGGCTGTGTGGCGCTTATCTTGCCTTGGGCGTCTATGGACAACACCGTTGTGTCTTGCGGGACAGTTATCGTGGGGTAGAGGGGGTATCCCTCAATGCTTACGATTTGGCCCGTGTTGTCCACCTGAAAGTTGCCTGCGCGTGTGTAGCCGATGGAGCCATCGGGTTTTTGTATCTGGAAAAAACCTTTGCCCTCGATGGAGACATCCATCTCGTTCTGGGTGTTCTGCGGCGCGCCCTGCTGGAACAGTTTGGTGATACCGGCGGGTTTGACGCCAAGGCCCACCTGAATCCCCGTCGGAACCTGTGACCCAGAGTCCGTCGTCGTCCCAGGGGCGCGGACGGTCTGGTATAGCAGGTCTTCGAAATCCGCCCTGCTCTTTTTGAACCCAATAGTGTTGACGTTGGCCAGGTTGTTGGCGATCACGTCCACGTTCATCTGCTGGGCGATCATTCCCGATGCGCCTGTGTAAAGCGACCTTATCATATCAAAACAAGCCTCCCATTCAATTCAGTGTTCATCTGACGTTGACTATCAACCTGTCGGTCATGTTGTCTTGTTCGGTTATAACCTTCTGGTAAGTCTCGGCAAGGCGCTGGTTTTTTATCAGTTCCGTCATTTCCATTATCATGTTCACGTTGGACTGCTCCAGATGCCCCTGCATGACTTTTGTGTCCTGCGGTTTAATGGCTTCGTTCGGGTCGGACGCGGAATAAAGGCCGCCTCCCTCTTTTTTGAGTGTGTATGGTTTACCGAAATCCACAATCTTAAGTTTCCCAAGGTCTTGTCCGTTGGATGCGTCATTCATGGCCGGGTTGCCTGCTGGTTCGGTCCCGGAATTATTTTGCGACGTGATCACGCCGTTTCCGTCAATAGAGATATTCCCGCCGCCAACTATGATGGACTGGTTCTGCTCGTTGAGGACAATGGCGCCGTTAGCAGTTACAAGCTCGCCGTTCGGCCCCACATGGAACGAGCCGGAGCGGACATACCGCTCGCCGTTAGAAGTCATCACCGCAAAAAACCCGTCACCCGCAAGCGTCAGGTCAAGGGGGTTGCCAGTGGGTTTGACAGGGCCTGGGGAATGGTCGGTGTACTGTTCCGCCGGAACCACATATTCCGACTGGCGCATGTATGCCGAATTGGGATTTGCGGCGCTGGAAGCGTCCGAAGGCTGGCCCTTTGCCCCGGCCAGATAGCTTTGGAACACCATCCTGTCCGCCTTAAACCCAGCCGTGTTCATGTTGGCCAGGTTGTTGGTGATGGTCTCCAACCTTTTCTCCGCCGCAATGAATCCAGAAGCGGCGACGTACATACCCTTTTGCATGGACGGTATCCTTTCGCTGTCAAATAAACCGACACACAAACGGTAAAAGCAAAGATGATGCCAAGACGGATGTCCAAAAATTTGACGGTGGGGGGAGGGTGTAGGTGTGGTACCCGGCTTTTGCTCGCCGGTGGTCTTCTTGACCCCGGCGTCTTTACCCTTGGGGCGCGGGCGACCCGCCCGCAACGTCTGAACGCCACCTCGATGGTGGCGTTCAGATGGAAGGAACGTATTGTTTCGCAGGGGCGGGTTTGAAACCCATCCTGTTTTGAGCGACGAAGGTCATTGGCGTTTCACCGGGGCATTTAGCCCCGATAAAACGCTTGCGGGCGAGTCGCCCGCGCCCCAAGGGAGGAAATATTGAAGGAGAGAGGCTTGCTTAGCAGGTTGTCGAAAAACTTCTGAAATATCATCTCATACTCGCTACCCCCTCGTCTCCCTCCTCATCAACAACGCGGATACCAGCGTCACCGCCGACGACATCATGAACGCGGCCTGTGCGCCAAACACTTGCCATACCGCGCCGAACAACGCCGCGCCCGGCAGGGCAAGAAGTCCCGCTACCATGTGGTACATCCCAAACGCGGAGCCTCGTGACGATTCCCCTGCTTTGTCCCCGATAAGCGCTCGCTCGGCTCCTTCCGATCCGGCGGAGGCCCCTGCGTAGAGGAGGAAAAAAAGTGTCGCCATCCATGCCCCGCCAAACCACGGCATGATCGCCGCCACAACCGCACGCGCCGTCCAGGAAAAAAGCGCCACTGGCACACGCCCCGCGCTGTCGGATAGTTTCCCCGCTGGCATAGCCACTGCGGATTTCACCAGATGCGCCGCCGTCCACGCCACTGGTATCCACGCCAACGGAACGCCGGACACAGAGAGCCACAACGCGAAAAAAGCGTCGGGAACAGCGGAGAATGCAAGCCCCCCGGCGGAAAGGATCATCGCGCGCATACGCCCGTCCATATCGCTCCACTTCGGCGGGGGCATGGAAGGGATCGCAGGCGCCGTGTACGAAGGCTCGTTCACGCCGAAGGCCAGCAGGGCCACCGCCGCCATTCCCGGAATAACGGAAAAGTAGAAAACTTCGTTTACGCCAAAACCGACAGCGAGCAAAGCGGACGCCGCAATCGGGCCGATCATGGCCCCGGCGTGATCCATCGAACGATGCAGGCCGAACGCCCTGCCCCTCGCCCCCTCGTCAACAGAGGCGGAAATAAGCGCATCGCGTGGGGCGGTCCGCAATCCTTTGCCGACCCTGTCCGTGAAACGTATCAGCAAAACGGCGCCCCAACTCCCCACGGCTCCCAGCGTCGGCCTTATGGCGTTGGACAAAAGGTATCCGCCCACGGCGAGTTTTTTCTGGCTTGCGCCCCTGTCCACAAGCCGTCCCGACCATAGCTTGAGAAGGCTGGCGGTGGTCTCGGCGACACCCTCGATAAGCCCCACCACGGCCGGTCCCGCCCCCAGCGCCGCAGTGAGGAATATCGGCAGAAGCGGGGCTATCATGTCGCTGGCCATGTCGTTCATGAGGCTGACAAGGCCCAGTATCACGACGGTGCGCGGCAGTCCGGAAAATATCATCGTTCGCCTCAACGTCAATCCGATTGGATTTTACAACGTGGCGAAGATGGAATGTATGATAATTAAGGGGGAGGGGAGGTTTATGCGCTACCGCAGATTTTCGGGAGTTAGCCCGGTTCTTCTGGCGATCCTCGATAACATACGGGGGCCGATTTCTTCCCGATCATGGAAAGCGAAAATAAAATCCGGCAAGTTGGGGTGTTGCAACATTTTGTGAGAACCGGTCTGCCGTTTTAAAACCCAGCCGATGCGAAGCAGGGCCGCAAAAACCTGTTTGGCCTTAACTGATGGCCACTAGCTCATTGGGTGACGGAAAACACCGATTGCGCTTCGGGGATGTTTTCGCCGTTTTCCAGCCTGTCGGCCATAACGCGCAAGGCGAGGGTTTCAACTTTGCGCACGGCCTCATCGCGTGTAGTATCATAGGCCATCACCCCCGGCAGGGCTGGGGCTTCTGCGATCCAGCGTCCGTCGGCTTCTTGCTCTACCTCTATTTTCACGCTCGCCGCCTACTGTTATGAAGCTTGTTTTCTATAATACCATAACTCAAAAACAGATGGCCTGCGTTACCGTGGTTTCACTGTGGCATAATGGTCGAGTATGTCATTTGATGTTGGAGATATTTATGACATTCAAAACTTTCACCGCGATAATCCACAAAGAAAATGCCCTGTATATAGCCGAATGTCTGGAAGTGGGTATTGTTAGCCAGGGAAGCACGGTTGAAGACGCGATCGCCCACCTCAAAGAAGCCACGGAATTGTACTTGGAAGAGTTCCCTGAGACCGCTACCGCCTAACAGCCTGTTGAGAAACCCTCGAATTGTCATCGCGAGGGAGCCTTTGGCGACCGTGGCGATCTCAAACCATTTGATTATTGGGATGCGAGATTGCTTCGCTACACTCGCAATGACACAAAAAAGAGTTTTTCAACAACAACCTGCCAAGCCTCCCCGCCCTAGCTCTTCCACCCCTCTTTGGGTTATATTCCTTACATGCGTAGCCGTCGCCCTGATAAAGGCCAATCAAGCCCCCTCTCCTCCGCTGTCCTTTATGCGGGGCAGAAGGAGTATTACCGCAAGTCATACGAATCCTCCCCGGCATTGCCGTGGGACAATGCCTTCGACAAGGATTGGCTCAAAGCGACCCTGGGCAAGCTCGGTTCCGGCAAAGGCAAACGCGCCCTCGATATCGGCGCGGGGAAGGGCCGTGGGTCGCTTATCCTATCGGCTAACGGGTACAAGACGGTGGGGATGGATTACCTTTTCGAGCCACTCACAGCCGCGCATGATATATGCCGCGACAGGCGCAACCGGCCCTCGTTCGTCAACGCAGACCTGTTCGCCGATCCGTTCCGCAATCTCTCTTTCGACCTTGCGTTGGACTGGGGCGTGTTCCACCATATACGAAGAAAAGAGACGGGGGATTATTTGCGGGCGCTAAAACGGTTACTCAAGCCGGGTGGGGTTTTCCTGCTTGGCTGTTTCTCCGTAAACTTCCGGCATACGGGAGAGGGGGACAGGAAGCGGAACTGGCTCATCCACAAAGGCCATTACGACAGGTTCTCCACGAGGGAGGAGTTGACCCGCGTATTCTCTTCTTCATTCTCCATCATGTCGCTTGCGCAGACACAGCCTGGGTTTTACCACGCATCAATGAGGCTTCGGGGGTAATCCGATGGAGATTTGCGACAAGTGCGGGGCGGTGGTCGAGGATGGCGACATACGCTATCTGATCCGGATAGTCTCCAAGGTGGACGACGGCGGCGTGATAAAAAGCCCAATCGCCGAGGAGGAGGTGGAGGCGTTAATCAAAGAGATGCAAAACGTGAGCGCGGAGGACCTGGAGCGGGACGTTTACGAGGACCGCTCGTATATATTGTGCCCTCCGTGCAGGCGCGTGTTCATGAAAAACCCGATGGGCGGCCCCACCGGGGAAACGGCCGATGACGAGATGATCCCGTGACCGCGAAAAAGAGGGGGCAATACCGCGTCGCCATCGCCGGGCTGGGCAGGATCGCAAGCGTTTTGGAAGACGACCCGTTACGCGCCAAACCATGCACTCACGCAGGCGCGTTCGCCATCCATCCCAAAACGAAAATCGTGGCGGGATGCGACGTCAACGCGCAACGCGCAACCGCGTTCGGGAAAAGGTGGGACGTGAAAAAACTCTACTCCGATCACCGTCAGATGGTCGCCCGTGAAAAGCCGGACATCGTCAGCGTGGCGACCTGGACGGAAAGCCACGCGAAGATCGTGGTGGATTGCGCGGAGGCTGGCGTCAAAGGCATATATTGTGAAAAACCCATCGCGGTCAACCTTACACAGGCGCGGGAAATGATAAAAGCCTGCGAACGCAACGGCGTGGCGATGGTCGTTGGGCATGAGCGCAGATGGGACATGCGCCATCAGGCGTTGAGAGCCGCCCTGCTCGCTGGCGATCTTGGAGAACTGCGTTCGATGACCGGTTACATGCTGACGGGCGCCTGGCCCAAGCTGTCGCGCAGGATTTACGGCGGCGGGCCGGTTTTTCACGACGGGACGCATCTGGTAGACCTTTTCCGTTTCTTCGCTGGCGACGCGGCTTTTGTAAGCGCCGTCGAGGACAGGCCCCACGGCATGGCTTGCGTCGAGAACACCGTCACCGGGATCATCGAATTTAAAAACGGCGCGCGCGGGCTTTTGATCGCAGGCGGGGAGCGGCGTTATTTCCATTTCGAGCTGGACATCCAGACAGACAGGGCGCGGGCAGTGATGACGAACCATAAGGCGGAGCTTTACATGGCGGCCACGAGCAAATATTACACGGGATTCACGGAGTTGGAACGCGCTGATTTCCCCGCTGTTGGGGAGCCTGTAAACGCATTCGTCGGGGGCGTATCCGACCTTATCGCGCATATGGAGACTGGCGCGGCTCCGCTATCCTCCGGCCACGACGGGTACAAAGCCCTGGAGATAATAACCGCGTTATACCGTTCCGCCGGCAAAGGCGGGGCGCGTGTGAAACTGCCGTTATGACGGCGCGGCGTGGATAGGCCGGCCATCATGAGTTCCGGGCAGACGGCCGAGCGCTACAACCGGAACCTGGCCATCCTCAAACGCCGTTTCCCGATGTCTGCTACGGCTGTGGAGAACGTGCCAGAAACCGTCGAACTGGTCCCGTCAAAAAAGGGGCCGTTGACGGGACGCGCCGGGAAAACATCCCTTCACAGTTTTCACGACCCCGTGATGGATTCCCAGAAATTTATAGCGTCACAGGGAGTTTCCGATGGAAGCCATGTGGCCCTGTTCGGCGTTGGGCTTGGCTACCATATACCACCTTTACTCGCCATCATTGGCGAAAGCGGGCGGATAGTTGCGGCGGAGGCGAACGCAGGGGTGTTCAAAGCGGCCCTGCGGGTGATAGAAGACCCGGCGCTTCTTGAAGACCCGCGATTGACGCTGGTGGCCGGCGCCGATGAGGAAAGTTTCCTGGCCGCGTTAAGCTCCGCCTATGCGGGACTGGATCAGCAGAGGACGAAGACGATTATCTTCAACCCGTCGTTCCAGCTTATCCCGCCCGGTTTCACCCGGACGCGCACAGCCATCGAGATGGTGCGTATGGAGCGCAAGTTCCCGTTTATCATGGGGGGGATAGAGGCAGAAAACCTTCGGAAAAACATGCCCCGCCTGCGTTTGGCCAAAGGCGTCAATTCCCTGAGCGGCATTGCGAAGGGGCGTGGCGCGTTCATCGTGGGGGCGGGGCCGTCGCTGGACAGGGACGTTATAACCCTGGCGGCCCCGCACGGATGCGTGATCATATCCACGGACACTGCCTTGCCAGCCCTGCTCAACGCCGGGGTTACGCCGCATTTCGCCGTAACGGCCGATCCACAGGCGGAAAGCCTTCATCACTTCAGCCTGGCGGGAAGGTTTGACCTGCCGCTTATCCTGACGCCAACCGCCAGCGCAGACGTGGTGGAAAAATGGACCGGCCCGGTCTACGCAGGTTTCATCGACACAGGCAGGCTTACGAAAGAGGCGCTACGGATGGCCGGCGAGATGGGGACTTTCAAATCCGGAGGAACGGTTTCGGCTTTGGCTTTTGAGGCCGCCATCATCATGGGAGCCGACCCGGTGATCCTCGTGGGGCAGGATTTCGGGTGGCCCAGCGGGGCGTGTTACGCGCAAGGGACATTCCCGGAGCAAGCTGGCGCAGACTATATGACCATGCCGGGAATTATTTACGAGGAAAACCATTTCGGCGTGCGCGTACCCACCTCCGTCTCCCTGCACTCATACCGCAGGTCGTTTGAGTGGGTGATACAAGCTACGGGGGCGCGGGTCTTCACCCTGTCCACATGGGGTTTGCCAGCCAGTGGCGTGGCCCCAATATCGTCGCCGTCGGAAGTTGTCCCTGGCGGGGTTCCCGTTTTCCGGTATCCTTTCGCGGGTTGAACTTTGCATAAGTCAGCGGCTAGGCCTGACTCCGGTCTATACACCCATCAAGGGAGAGGGTAAGAAGTTGTCGCGTTGCGTTTACTATATTCGACTCGTTGAATTCTTGGTTATGCAAAGGTCTCCTTGCTAAGGGGGGCAAAGTTGGATTCACGCTCTCCCTTATCATTTCGCCGCCATCGCGCCTTTTATCATTATCCCCACCGACAAGAGGAAGCATAGCGCCCCGATAAGAGCCAGCGGAGCGAACGTCATCGCCCCTCCCGTCAACCCCCGCAGGACAAGGCCCACCGGCATGATAAACGCGCCGACCGCCAGCAGTGAAAGCCATTTTTTGTATTTGTCATCCAACGCAAGCCTGTCCACCATCACGCCGATGATGAGGTTGTATAACGCGAACGGCATCCCGTGGCTGTGTCCCGCTTTAAGCAGGGCGCGCGCATATGGGAGCGCGTAGAACCCTTGTGAAAAGTGGCTCTCCATAGAGAATCCCAGCGCAAACCCGCCAAACGCCGCGATGAAAATGACTACGCCGCCCGCGATTATGTTGAGCCGTCCGAATTTCACGGCATTCCCCTTGATGTGTTTTGGTTTTTATACATCCATCGGGGGAGGGAGTCAACGCCTCACCTGTTTAGCTTCGCGCCAGTCTCCCCTACGAAGGGGCGATTCGTGAATCGCCCTTCTTTAAGACGGGCGCATCGCGATGCGCCCCTACAATATTGGAGATCAAGAAAAGCGCAATCCCACGCCTCTCACGCCCTGTCGGACACGTGCGAACCCCGCATCGCGGCGCGGATATCCCCAACGGTGTAGAAAGAGCCTGTCACGCATGTGACGCTTCCGTCTGAAGCGCGGTTTATTAGTTGTACGATATCTTCCAGCCTTCTCACGGCCTTGCGCGGAATCCTTGAGCCTTTCAACGCCTCCGCGAACACATCGGGGTCTACAGCGCGTGGGACGGATGGGGAGAAGAATGTGAACGAACGGGCGGCTGGCAGAAGGTTGCGTATCATCCCCGCGTAATCCTTGTCCCCCATCGCGCCGAAAATAAAATCCACCCGGCGTGGGCCGAACCGTTCGGTCAGTGAACGGCAAAGCGCATGGCACGCCCTGGGGTTGTGCGCCCCGTCATAAATCAGCGGGGGGTTTTTACGCGCCATCTCGAACCTGCCCGGCAAGCAAACCCCCGCCAACGCAGTCCGTATCGAGCGTTCGTTTATTCCGGCGAACCCACCATCCCGCAGGATCAGCGCGGCTTTGACGGCCATACCAGCGTTGACAACCTGTTGCCTTCCCACGAGACTTACACTCAGCCCGTCGTACCGCGTGGAACCGGATTCGAAGTTGAACCGTTCGCCATCTTTGACAGGTTTGAGCCTTCTGCATTTGAAGTCTTCGCCTATCAAGCTTAACGGGGCAGACCGTTCGCCAGCGGTTTTGACAATCGCCTCAAGCGCCGAAGGGATGCGCACGGCGGTGACAACGGGACGGCCTTTTTTGATGATGCCACATTTCTCGTGCGCGATCTTGCGTAGCGTTGCGCCAAGGTGCTCCCGGTGGTCCAGCGCGATGCTGGTTATGACAGATACTGCGGGGGTGACGACGTTGGTGGAGTCGAACCTGCCGCCCATCCCCACCTCCACAGCGGCGATCTGCGCCCCTTCCTGCGCGAAATGCAGGAACGCCATCGCCGTGACGAACTCGAAGTAGGTGACGGGGACGCTGGTCTTTTCCACGGCCTCTTTCACCCTCGCCACTAGCGCGGCGGCTGTCCGCTGTCCGATCATCGCGCCGTTGACGCAGACTCTCTCGCGGAAAGTCTCAAGGTGCGGGGAGACGTACAACCCGCATTTGATCCCGGAGTTGGCGAGAATGGCCGCGATCATGGCCGAGGTGGAGCCTTTGCCGTTGGTGCCGCCCACGTGGACGCTGACGAATTTTTTATGAGGGTCGCCGAGCTCTTTTAAAAGCGCGATGGTGTTGGCGAGGCCAAGCTTCATGCCCTTGAAGCTGAGGGAATCCAGATGCGCCCGGGCTTTGTCGAAGTTCATGGGAAAATGAATCCACTCGCAACCAGCAGTTCGGCCCGGCCCGTGGCCAGCTATCGTCCTGCGTCCATGTCCAGACCGTGGCACATGTAGTCCAGAAGCCTGGAGATTATGCCTTTCATCTCCAGCCTGTGCGCGACCATGTCCACAAAACCGTGCTCCAGAAGGAACTCGGCCCGCTGGAAACCGTCCGGCAGGGTCTCGCGTATCGTCTGCGCTATGACACGCGGCCCGGCGAAACAGATGAGCGCGCCCGGCTCCGCTATTATCACGTCGCCGAGCATGGCGAAACTGGCCGTCACGCCGCCGCTTGTCGGGTCGGCCAGGATGGAGATGTACGGGATTTTCTTTTCCGCAAGCAGGCCCGCCGCCGAGGAGGTCTTGGCCATCTGCATGAGCGAAAGCGTCCCCTCCTGCATCCTGGCCCCGCCGGAACATGCGATGACGATCACCGGCCTGCTGTTGGCCGCGCCCCGTTCCATGGCGCGGGTTATCTTCTCCCCGACCACCGACCCCATCGAGCCGCCCATGAATTCAAAATCCATCGCGGCGATATCCACGGCCCGTCCGTTCATAAGGCCCCAGCCGGTTATGATCCCGTCTTTAAGCCCCGTCTTTTTCTGGCTGGAGACGAGCCTGTCCTTGTATTTCTTGCTGTCCTTGAACTTTAGCGGGTCCAGCGAGTGAAGGGCGGCGTCCTTCTCCACAAAGGTCCCGTCGTCAATCAAAAGCTCGATACGCCTGCGGGCCGGCAACCTGTGATGCTGGTCGCATTTGGGGCAGACGTTGAAGTTGCGCTCAAGCTCGTTGTTATAGACGATCTCCTTGCACCGGTCGCACTTGCGCCACAGGCCCGCAGGCATGTCCTTCTTCTTGTCCCTAAGCTCCTTGAACGCCTCAAGGGGCTTTTTGGCCTTGGTGAACCAGCTCACTTTGCTCCGGCTTTCTTGTTGATAGCGTTAAGCCACGCCTTGGCCGAGGCTTCGATGACGTCCGTGGACGACCCTCTGCCCGAATAAACTTCGTCACCGATACTCACCCTTAACGTGACCTCCCCCACTGCGTCTTTGCCGAGGGTTAACGACCTAATATTATACGATAAAAGTTTCCCGGACACTCCTGTTATGCGTTCGATGGCCCTGTAGGTGGCGTCCACCGGCCCGTCGCCCGTAGACGAATCCGTCAACGTATCCTTGCCCTTGACGAGCCGCACTGTGGCCGTGGGTATGGTGTTGGTGCCGGACGTGGTCTGCATATGGGCAAGCTCGAAGACGGGCTTGACCTTGGCGGCCATCTCCTCGCCCACAAGGGATTCCAGGTCCTCGTCGAATATCTCTTTTTTCTTGTCGGCCAGTTCCTTGAACTTGGCGAACGTATGGTTCATCCCCTCTTCGGAAAGGGTGAAACCCATATCCTCCAGCCGTTTCCGCAGAGCGTGCCTGCCGGAGTGCTTGCCCAGCACCAGTTTGCTTTTCTTGAGGCCGATGGACTCCGGCGTCATGATCTCAAACGTCGTGCGTTCTTTAAGCATTCCGTCCTGATGGATGCCGGACTCGTGAGCGAAAGCGTTCTCCCCCACGATGGCCTTGTTGGGTTGCACCGGCACTCCCGTTATGGAGACCAGCAGGCGGGAGGTCTTGTGTATCTCTTTCGTGTTGACGCGGGTGTCGGCGCGGAAAAAATCCCGGCGCGTCCGAATAGCCATCACGATCTCCTCCAGCGCGGCGTTCCCGGCGCGTTCCCCGATGCCGTTGACGGCGCACTCCACCTGCCGCGCCCCGTTCGCGATGGCGGCCAGCGAATTGGCCACGGCCAGCCCCAGGTCGTTGTGGCAATGGACGGAGACGACTGCCTTTTTGATGTTGGGCACGTTGTCCCGGATGCTGGCGATAAGCGCGCCAAACTCCGCAGGGATGGCGTAACCGACCGTATCGGGAATGTTGACGGTGGACGCCCCCCCAGCGATGACAGCCTCCAGTATCTCGTACAAAAAGGCGCGGTCCGTGCGGGCCGCGTCCATCGCCGAAAACTCCACGTCGTCCGCATAACCGCTCGCCCTGCGCACGGCGTTGACGGCCATCGCCAAAGCTTGCGCCTTGGTCTTGCGCATCTGGTATTTGAGATGCTGTTCGGACGTGCCGATGAAAGTGTGGATGCGTTTGCGCTTGGCCGGTTTCAACGCCTCGGCGCAGGAATCTATATCCGCGTCAATGGCGCGGGCCAGCCCGGCTATGATGGGGCCTTTGACGGTTTTGGCGATTTTCTTGACCGACTCGAAATCACCGGGCGAGGACCGGGGGAACCCCGCCTCGATCACGTCCACATTCAGCCTGGCCAACTGCTCGGCAAAGGCCAGTTTCTCGTCAATAGACATGGAAAACCCCGGCGACTGTTCCCCGTCGCGCAGGGTTGTGTCGAATATGATTACGCTCTCTTTTTTTGACTTGCTCATGACGCATTCCCAAAAGTTGTTTCAGGTTATCCGGGCGGCGCAGTAGCCTTGGTTCAGGGGACGTTCCCGGCGTATTTTAATTTGAAACTGTTGCGGAATATGTGTGTTTTTTTGCGCTTAGGGCGCAAGGAGGGCAAGGCCAGCCTTTTTTACGAAAAACGATATCTTATTCATTTGGGCAGTCTAGCACATTTGGGCGGGGAAATCAATTTGTGGGGGCGGACTACAGGAGTTTCCCCAAAATTATTCTCCCCTACAGCAGAGCCAGTTGCGGAGCTGTCTGTTGCCTTGCGTTTGGCTCCTTAGCGTATAAGCCGTGTCTGCGCAATATCTCGCCAACGCCATCGGCGATCGCGTAGTACACGAACTCCGCCGCCCCGAAGAAGCGTTTGGCCGCCGTATGGCGTGGCGAGCCAGTATCCCATGCCTGGCGTATTGTCCCAGCCACGCGGTTGCGAAGTAAACCACAGCCTGCGCTATGGCGAAAAGGTTGCGGAACGCCTCGTATTTGCGCACTCGCGC
>Ga0315281_10004158_pt1 | contig 21087 bp, 20 predicted proteins | sample YL17G07_0_MG_FD_204540 | JGI IMG/M metagenome (GOLD analysis project Ga0315281, IMG submission 204540) | Sediment microbial communities from Yellowstone Lake, YNP, Wyoming, USA - YL17G07_0 | ecosystem: Environmental > Aquatic > Freshwater > Lake > Sediment | place: USA: Wyoming | collected...
GAGCTTGTGGTCGAGGTACCAGACCTCGCCGCTGCTGGGGGCGTCGAGGCCGCCCATGATGTTGAGCAGGGTGGACTTGCCGCTGCCGGACGGGCCCAGCAGCACCACCAGCTCGCCGGCATAAAGCTCCAGGTCGATGCCACGCAGGGCGGGCACCTCCACCTCGCCCATCCTGTAAACCTTGGTCAGCCCCTGGGCGCGGAACACGCAGCCGCCGGGGGCCACCGCGCTGGCGGCTGGGTCGGTGTGCCGGTTCGACGCGGTGGCTGCGAACAGGCCCATTGCATCAGGCTCCCGTCGTCTCGATGTCTGCCCAATAGGCATCCACCCGCGCCTGGATTTCCGCCAGCAGCGCCTCGTTGCGGCTGGGGCTGAAGAGGTGGTCGAAGCGGCCCTGCAGCTTGAGGTATTCCTCCACCGGCAGCCGCGGATGCGGCAGCTTGGTGTGGGTCACGCGGCCATCTTCGTATTCCTTGAGCGGCCACAGCCCGGTCTTCACCGCCAGCCGGCCGATTTCCACCGTCTGTGCCGGATCGAAGTCCCATCCGGTGGGGCAGGGAGACAGCGCGATGATGAGGCGCGGCCCTTTCAGGCTTTTCGCATGCTCGATCTTGCGCGCCAGGTCCAGCGGCTCGCTGCCGATCACCGTCGCCACATAGGCCGGGCGGTGCGCCGCCCAGATGGCGAACAGGTCCTTCTTGTAGCCGGCGAAGCCGCGCGGCCCGGTGCTGGTGCTGGTGCGGGCGCCGTGCGGCGTGGCCGCGGAGGACTGCTGGCCGGTGTTGCCGTAGCCCTCGTTGTCGTAGCACAGGTAGATGAAATCCAGCCCGCGCTCGATGGCGGCGGAGGTGGCGGAGAGCCCCATGCCGTTGGCCGCGCCGTCGCCGGTCAGCACCACCACCTGCAGGTCCTGCTCGGGCTGGATGCGGCCCTTGGAAAGCTGGATGTCCAGCGCATCGCGCACCCCTTGCGCGCCGGCCGGGGCCGAGGCCATGGAAGTGTAGAGCCAGGAGCCGCGGAACGGGGTGAACGGGTACACCGAGAGCAGCGTCATGCAGCCTGCCGCGTTGACCACGATGGTGTTCTCGCCGAGCACGTCGTACACCTCGTGCAGTGCCTGCAAACCGCCGCAGCCCGCGCACATGGCCGTGCCCGCCCCGAGCAGATGTGTGGAGGGCAGGTCCTTCATGCGCTTGTAGACGGTGACGGTGGCGTCGCTCATGGTTTCCTCTCGGTGCGCTCGGCATGGGCGATGGCCTGCAGCTTGCGCATCTCGCGCAACTCATCCGCGGTGTAGAGCAGGCGCGGCTCGGGCGTCTGGCCCTGCTCATGGGCGGCGCGGGTGACGGCGATCATTTCGTAGAACTCCTCCGCGCCGATGTCGCGCCCGCCCAGCCCGCCGATGAAACTGGCCAGCACCGGCGGCGCATCCCTCTGGCCATACAGCGCCGATGCCAGTTCCGCATGCAGCACGCCGCCTTTGCCCAACGAAATGTTCTGGTCGATCACTGCCACGCCCTTCTTGCCGGCCATCGCCCGGCGCAGGTGGCCCGCCGGAAAAGGCCGCAGCAGGCGCGGCCGCACCAGCCCCACGCGCTGGCCCGATTCGCGCAGCCGGTCCACCGCGTCGCGCGCCTTGGTGGCGAAGGAGCCGATCATGCAGAACACGAATTCCGCATCGTCGCTGCGGTAGGTCTCCAGCGCCGCGTAATGGCGGCCGAACTGCTGCGCGAACTCGGCGGCGACTTCCTCGTAGACCTCCAGAGCGCGCAGCGCCGCCAGATGCTGCTCGTAGCGGAAATAGGAATAGGGCGAGCCGCCCAGCACCACCACCGCCTGGCTCACCGGGGAGCCTGCGCGAAAGCGCGTGGTTTCCGGGTCGAACGCCGGCAGGAAGCGGCTGGCCTGCGCAGGCTCCGGGATCTCGACCGGCTCGCGGGTGAAGGACAGATAGAAGCCGTCCATGTTGACGATCGCCGGCAGCCGCACGCGGTGGTCCTCGCCCAGGCGGTAGGCGATGAGCGTGCTGTCCAGCACCTCCTGGCAGGTGGCGCAGTGGAGCTGCAGAAAACCGCTGTCGCGCGCGGCGAGCACGTCGTTGTGGTCGGGCTCCAGCGTCACCGGGGTCTGGATGCCGCGCGACACGTTCACCAGAACGAACGGCGCGCGCAGGCCCGGTGCGGCGTAAATCATCTCCATGGCGTAGAGCAGACCCTGGCTGGAAGTCGCGGTGAACACCCGCACCCCGCTGGCGGCGGCCGCTCCCGCCGCGGTGAGCATGGAATGCTCCGACTCCAGCAGGGTCAGGCGGCAGTCGAATTCGCCGGCGTCCATCCAGCCGGCCAGGGTCTCGATGATCTCCGTCTGCGGCGTGATGGGGAAGGCCGGCACGTAGTCCGCCCGCGCCAGGCGGGCACCCCAGGCGGCAGCGGCGTTGCCGGTGATGAGGGCGCGCGTCATGGCTGGCGCTCCTGGGCTTGTTGCTCGGGGATGGCGCGGATGGCGTGGGGCGGACACTGCGCCGCGCAAACCAGGCAGCCCTTGCAGTGGTCGTAGTCGATCTCGGGATAACCCTCGGCGTTGACGCGGATGGCGCTGTCCGGGCAAAACTCGCTGCACACCCACCAGCAGCGGTTGCAGCGCTCGTAGTCGATCACCGGGCGCAGCGTGCGCCACAGGCCGGTGCGCACTTCGACGCTGGTGGCGGCGGCGTGGATGGCCGCGGCCGCGGCGTCGGCCTCGTCCAGCGGCAGCGTCACCCAGTCGGGTGCCGCGTAGCCGGAAGCAGCCGCCGCCGTGCCCTCCTGCACGCAGCCGGCGTGGGGCGCCATCAGGTCGTAGGCAGCCAGCGCGTTTGCCAGATTGCGCGCCACTATTTCGCTGCCCAGCGGCGCCAATTCCTGCCGCACCGCCTGCTCAAGTGCGCGCCGCGAAACCGCCCCCACCAGCCGGGCGGCCGCTCCGGCACAGGCGGCGCCGGCCCCGCGCAACCCATCCTCCAGCGCTTCCGCCTGCAGGGTGAGCACCGTCCCCGCCAGATTCAGCCGCCGCCGCCAGATTTCCGGCGCATCGACGCTGTTGACGAGCAGCACCGTGCGCGCATCCATCCCCTGCAGCACGCCGGCGGCCGGCACGGCAACCAGGCTGTCGTCGGCCACCACCACCAGATCGGGCTGGCGGATGATGCCGCGCTCGAAGATCGGCTGGCGCGCCGCGCGGACATAGGCGAAAAGCGGCGCGCCCCGCCGCTCCGCGCCGTAGCGCGGCGCGTCCTGCACCTCGTAGCCTTCCAGGAAAAAGGCGCTGCCGAGAATGCGGCCGGCGGTCTTTACACCCTGGCCGCCGCGGCCGTGGAAACGGATGCGGTACATGGCTGTTGTCCCCGGAGAATGCATTTACCGTAAATAAAGCAGTTGAACCGCGAAGGACGCAAAGGTTCGCAAAGGAAAGCAAAACATTGCAGCGCTTTTCCGAGGCACCCAAAAAGACTGGCGGGAGGTGGAGCACAACCTTTTAATTCCTTCGCGAACCTTTGCGTCCTTCGCGGTGAAGTGAGGTTTCCAGGTTAACTCACCAGCCTGCTAAAACACCCCCCAGCGCCGGCAGCTCATCGCCTTTTTCACCCTGGAGACGGCCATCTGCATGGCCGCATCGCGGGGCAGCATGCCCTTGGTTGCGACCGCCTCCAGCACCGTCCCGGTGTTCTGGCGCAGCTTCTCGGCGATGCAGTCGAACGCCGCCGCCTGGCTGGCGCCGCGGTACTCCATCGCCGCGCAGATCACCCCGCCGGCGTTGGCGATGAAATCCGGCACGCACAGCACGCCTTTTTCGTGCAGGTATTTTTCCGCGCCCAAGGTAAAGGGGATGTTTGCGCCCTGAATGACCAGCCGGGTCCTGAGCCGTTCCACGTTGTCCTCGTGGATCACGTCGGGGCGCGCCGCCGGAATCCAGATGTCGCATTCGACGTCGATCACGGCATCGCGCTCCAGCTTGCGCCCCTTGCCATGGTCCAGCACGCTGCGCCCCGCATCCTTGAGAGCGACCAGAGCGGCGACGTCGATTCCCGATGGATCGTGCAGCGTGCCGCTGGAATCCGCCGCCGCCACCAGCACCGCGCCTTTTTCCGCGAGGAAGCGTGCGGCATGCTTGCCCACCGCACCGAAGCCCTGAATCGCCACCCGCGCCCCGGCGAGCGGGAAATCGCAATAGCGCAGCGCCACCGCCGTCGCGTGCGAAATGCCCCAGCCGGTGGCCCCGATCTCGTCCAGCGGGATGCCCCCCAGCTCGCGCGGCAGGCCCACGGCACGATTGATCTCGTCCTTGACCCAGGCCATGCATTCCTCGTCGGTGCCCATGTCCGGCCCGAAGATGTATTCGCGCACGTCGCGCAGGGCGCAAGCCAGGGCGCGGATGAGGCGCTCCTTGTCGGCTTTCGGCATCTTGGGATCGCCGTAGAGCACCGCCTTGCCGCCGCCGTGGGCCAGCCCCGCCGCGGCATTTTTCAAGGTCATCGCCCGCGCCAGGCGGAAGCACTCTTCGGTGCTGACGTCGGGAGCCATGCGCACGCCGCCGATGGACGGCCCGGCGGCCACGTTATCCACCACCAGCACCGCCTTCAAGCCGACCGACGGTTCGTGGACGTGGATGACCTTGGCCGGCCCCAGCTCATCCGCAAAGCGGAACATGTCCTCCATGTTTGGTATCTCCCTTGATTTATTGTAGTCGAGCCTGGGGAGGCCGGCCGTGTAGCGGGGAGCGTGAACTTCTTTCCCTTCGAGTTAACCGGATGGCAGCGATCGCCGACTTCCCCCGACTCGGCTCCGCTACTCGGCGGCGGAAAAGGGGGACCCCAAAAGCAAGTTCAATACCCTGTCCGGGCATAGCCCGGACAGACCAAAAATACTGCCACGCGCTTTGCGCGTGACTGCGCGTTCCTTGGAGGCCCCTTCTGCGCCGCTTCGGTTTGCCGGTCAAATTGGGATGAAGGCGAGCACTGTTTGAGCTCCGCGGCAGCTTGCGTTCTGTGCAAGCTGCTAGGGCGAGTTGCGCAGCCGCCCAATTTGACCGGCAAACCGAAGGAACCCCGAAGGGGCGGCGCGGCAGGGTGGCCTTCTTTTGGGTTACCTTTGCTTGGCCAAGCAAGAAAAGGTAACTAGCCGCCGGGCTACCCCCGGCAAGTCAATCAATCGTGCGAACGCACGCTACGATTGCTGTTGGAATGTTAGAACTGACTCTGTGCCCTGACTGGACCCTGCGCCCTGACTGCGCCCTCCGCAGCCGCCCGGATTGGCGAGCAACGCGATGGGTGACTGGTGCGCTGTGGCGCAGCCAGATTTCGAGAACCAAGTACGCTTGGAGTTGCAGGCAAGGGATTGCAGCAAAAGAAAAGGCGGCGGTGACCGCAGGAATTTACTCGCCCCTGTTGACAGGGGAGGCTAATGGGTGACCCCGGCCCGTGCGAGAATGGAAAACGGGAGCCGCAGCCCCCGTTTGTGCCTGGCGTTGAGAGTGAATCAGGCGGTCGTCTGCTGCTTCCTGCGGCGAGCAGCGAGTCCGAGCATGCCAAGACCGGCAAGCATCATGGCGTAGGCCTCTGGTTCAGGGACCGCGGCGACGGTGAGCGAGACGGCGTCGAGTGAACCACCGAACGCATCGCTTGTGCCGACGGCTCGGAACTCAAGGGTGCTGGTTGTCGCGAGTCCCGTCACGGTCAGATTCTGAATGACCCATGCATTGCCGCTGGATCCGCCGTTGCCTGTGAACATCCCCAGCGAGAACGTATTCCAGAACACTTCAATGCCGTTCGAGCCGGCTGACACGTTCTCACGCGGCGCGTAGGCAAAGCTCAATGAATACGCCTGACCGAGCGTTGTGGAGATGTTCTGGGACGCAAAGCTATTGAAATGGGTGTCCAGTTCGACGTAGTTCACTCCGTCGTAGGCCTGACCGCTGTAGTTGTTGCGCAACTCGATGCCGCCGCTACCGCTGGACCAGCCAGTCAGGCTTGGGAGGACACTAAAACCGCCCGCGGCTTGAGACTCGGCTTCGAAGCTGCCATTGGTGACCAGGTTGGCCGCGTGTGCAACCTGGGAAAAAGCCGACATCGCAAGCAAAACAGCCGCAACACCGCCAAAAGCCATATTTTTCACTATCTTCATTATCGCTCCTCCCTTACATACTCAAGTCAAAAAAACGGGTTGCGCCGTCAAACTAAAGCCAGACCTTGCGCCAAGGTTGTTCAGGCTAACATGGCCTTGGTGTTTCAGGTAGCGTTGTCTGCAATTGGTTTATTCGGACCAATCGTTCGTGCGGATGGAAACCGCTCAACTTTGCGAAGGCGGAACGGCTTGGGCTACCGGGCGGTCGGGGATGTTCGCTATCGGGAGATAGCCACGAGCGTCTCCTGGCACACATGCGCCCTTCACGCCATGACCCGGAAACACAGGCGAGCCTCGTCCTGATCTCCACGAAGTACATGGTGCCGCGCCTCTTGGCCGGCGTCGCGTCTTGTATTGTGACGTCTTCCCGGCCGACCCAGTCAGGCGGCAGCGCGCAACGGTGCCACATGTTGGCGTGGCTGCTGTTCCGCTTGCCAGAGGTCGTAAGCGGCCTGCATTCTGATCCATAGGCCAGGAGGTTGCCCGAGGGCTTCGGACAGTTTCAGGTCCATTTCCGCTGTAATGCCGGCGCGACCATTGAGCACCTTGGAGAGGTGCGGGCGGGAAACGCCCAAATGTGCCGCGAATTGGCCTACCGTGAGGCCAATCTCGGGCAGTACATCTTCTTTCAGAATTTCGCCGGGATGAGGCGGGTTGTGCATCCGCATGGTGTCCTCCTAATGGTCGTCCAGGTAATCCACAAGCTCCGCCTCTCCATCTTCGAAACGGAAGATGAATCGCCAGTTTCCATTGACCGTTACTGACCAGAAGCCCCCCAGGTTGCCCGTGAGCTTGTGCAAGCTGAAGCCCGCCACGTTGACTTGCTCGATCACTGCGGCCGAATCCAGAACACCGGGGATGCGTCTCAACCTCGGCGCGTGTTCTGGACGGATCCCCGATTTGGAGCCTGTTTCGAAGAACGATTGCAGACCCGAATGCCGGAAGCTTTTGATCATGCAGGCACTGTACGCTGTTGGCTTACAGATTACAACATGCCCTGCCTATCGGAAAATCCAAATTCGAGCAGCGCGGCAACCTTTTGCGCTTGCGGCGCTTCCAGCCACGGCACCACCCCAAGCAGCGGGCAATCCAGCCGCTCCAGCAAAGCGCACAGGTTCTCGTCGAAGGCCTGCATGTGTGCATCGATCCGGTTCGCCACCCAGCCCGCCAGGCGCAGCCCGCGCGCCTGTACGGCTTCCTGCGTGAGCAGGGCGTGGTTGAGGCAGCCCAGGCGCATGCCGACGACGAGGATGACGGGCAGGCCCAATGCGACCGCGAGGTCTGCGCTGTCCTGGTGCGCATTGAAGGGAACGCGGAAGCCGCCTACCCCTTCGACGATGACGATTTCAGCCATTTGCGCCAGCTCGGCATAGGCGGCCCGTATGCGTTCGAGTTCGATCTCGACGCCCTGTTGGGCGGCGGCGATGTGGGGGGCGAGGGGTGCGGTCAAGGGGTAGGGGTTGACCAGCGCCTGCGGGGCTTCGAACGAGCTTGCCGCGCGCAGCAGGTCCACGTCCTCGCAGCGCGGGCCGTCCGGGCCGGGATCGCAGCCGGCGGCGACGGGCTTCATGCCGACGGCCGATAGGCCGTGGTTCCTGAATGCATGCAGCAGGGCGCAGGCGACCAGCGTCTTGCCCACGCCGGTGTCGGTGCCGGTGACGAGAAATCCTTTATCCATGCCGCGGCCGCTTCAGGTCCAGCTTGATCACCTGGCTGCCGTCGGCCGTCCTGCCGGGCTTGCCTTCCGGCTTCCAGGCATGGCCGTAGACCACCTCGAAAGTGGCGGGGAGCTTGCCCTCGCGGCGGAACTGTTCGTAGTTGCGCTCTACCGCCTGCCACTCATTTTTCCCCGTGAGGCCCTGGCGCCGGCCGCGGGTGACGTTGTGCGCGCCCAGCGCCTTGAGGTCGCGCACCACGCCGAGGGCGTCGGCGTAGGTCAGGGTGATGTGTTCCATGTCCATGACCGGTGCGGCAAAGCCGGCGCCGGCCAGCATGTCGCCGATGTCGTGCATGTCGGTGAAGCGGTTGACGTGGGTGTAGCCGTCCAGGCCGGCGAATGCGGCGCGCAGTTCCTTGAGCGTGTCCGGGCCCAGGGTGCTGAACATCAACAGGCCGCCGGGGGCGAGCACGCGGTTGAATTCGGCGAAGGCGGTTTCGAGGTTGTTGCACCATTGCACGGTGAGGTTGGACCACACCATGTCGACGGAGAGGGGCTTGAGCGGCAGCGCTTCCACGTCGCCGCACACGGCGTAGTCGCGCGTCGAGAGCCACGGCAGGTGGCGTTTCCAGCGCGGGGTATGGGCGCGCGCGAACTTGAGCATGGCGGGGGCGAGGTCGAGCGCCACGATGTCGGCCTTGGGGTAGTGTTGCAGCAATTGCCGCGTGCCGTAGCCCGTGCCGGAACCGGCGTCGAGCAGGGTGTGCGGGGCGGCCTTGATGTATTGCAGGCGCTCCAGCATGCGGTCGCTGACTTCGCGCTGCAGCACCGCTACCTGATCGTAGGTCGCCGCCGCGTGGTCGAAGGAGCGGCGCACCAGGCGCTTGTCGAAAAGAAATTCTTCGTTCATCCCTGATTATCCAAAATATCCCGTTCTTGCGAGAGTCTGTAGGTCGGTTCAAGGCCGCAGGCCGGAACCGACATTCGGCGCGATTGGTTTGTCGGTTCCGCTTCGCTTGAACCGACCTGCAGACTCATTCCAGAAAGCCCGTTACCTGTTCAATGAATTCCCCTGCATGCGACAGAAACGGCGCGTGGGCGCTGCCTTTCACGACTTCCAGCCGCGCTTGCGGCAGGTGGTCGCGTAGCCACTGGGCGGCGGCCAGCGGCACCAGGGTGTCGTGGTCGCCGTGGACCAGCAGGGTCGGCGGTTTTACTTCCGGCACCTGTTGCCGCAAGTCGGTGTGCAGCAGGATTTCCAGCCCCGCCGCGAGCGCCGCCGGGTCCGGCCTGCCGCGGGCGAACAGCGTCTGGCGCAGTTGGGTCATGACCGTTCGCGCATCCTCGCCGCTGCGCGCCTGCTGGGACAGGAAGCGCTTGAGCGTGCCTTCGTAGTCGGCCTGCAAGCCGCGCTCGAACTCCCGCAGCACGGCGGCGTCCATCCCGCATGGCCAGTCGGGACGGCTGGTGAAGCATGGGGTGGCGGCCACCAGGATCAGGCGCGCTACCTGCCCGGGAAAGCGCAGCGCCCACGTGAGCGCGACCTGGCCCCCGAGCGACCAGCCGCAGACCTGCACCGGCTGCGGGAATGCCTGCGCCAGCGCGTCGGCCATGCGCTCCAGCGTAATCGGGCCGGACGCCGGGCTCGCGCCGTAGCCCGGCAGGTCCACCGCATGCACGCGGAAGTGTTGTGCCAAACCGTCGCGCACGCCGTCCCACACGCCGCTATGCATGCCCCAGCCGTGCAGCAGCACGAGGTCGGGGCCGTGGCCGGTGGATTCGATGTGCATGTTCGTAGGTCGGTCTTCAGACCGACATGTCGGGCTAAAGCCCGGCCTACCAGTTCTCAAGTTCATGCAGGGCCTGTGCCAAGCGCTCGACGTCTTCCATGCTGTGCGCGGCGGACAACGAGATGCGCAGCCGCGCCTGGCCTTTCGGCACCGTGGGCGGGCGGATCGCCGGGACCAGGATGCCGCGTTCGCGCAGCGCCTCGCTGACCGCCACGGTCTCGGCGTTGGGGCCGATCACCACCGGCTGGATCGGCGTGATTGAGGGCAGCAAATGCCAGCGGCGCAGCTTCAGGCTTCGCCTGAGGTGCGCGATCAATTGGCCGGGATGGCGGCGGCGCCAGTCTTCCGCGGCGATCAGCCCAAGGCTTGCCGCCAATGCCGACGCCAGCATGGGCGGAGCCGCGGTGGTGTAGATGTAGCTGCGCGCGCGCTGCACCAGGGTCTGGATCAGTTCGGGCGCGCCCGCCACGAAGGCGCCGAACACCCCTGCCGCCTTGCCCAGCGTCGCCATGTAAACGATGCGCGGCGAGGCGATGCCGAAGTGCGCCAGCGCCCCCTGCCCGTGCTCGCCCAGCACGCCGAAGCCGTGGGCGTCGTCCAGCAGCAGCCAGGCATCGTGGCGCTCGCACAGGGCCAGCAACTCGGGCAGCGGTGCGATGTCGCCGTCCATGCTGAACACCGTGTCGGTTGCCACCAGCTTTCGTGGCGCCTTGGAGGCGGCCAGCATGGCGTCCAGCGCCTGCATGTCGAGGTGCGGGTAGCGCTGCAGCTTGGCGCGCGACAGCAGGGCGGCGTCGTTGAGCGAGGCATGGTTGAGCTTGTCCGCGAACACGGCGTCGTGGCGGCCCAGCAGCGCGCCGATCACGCCGATGTTGGCCATGTAGCCGGTGGAGAACAAGAGTGCCGCGGGCTGACCAACGAAGCCCGCCAAGCGCGTTTCCAGTTCGTGATGCGCCGCGCTGTGGCCGCTCACCAGATGCGACGCCCCGGCGCCGACGCCGTAGCGCGCCGCACCCTGCTGCGCGGCCGCGATCAGGTCGGGGTGGTTCGCCAGGCCGAGGTAGTCGTTGCTGCAGAAGGAGAGGTATGGCTTGCCGTCGACCGTGACATGCGCGCCCTGGGCGCTTTGCAGCACCCGGCGCACGCGCAGCAGGCCTTGCTGTTGCAAGGATTCGAGGTCTGAGGTCAGTTCGGGAATGGTGGATGTTTTCATTTGAAATTGGCGGGTGGTTCCCTTCGACGAGCCAGTCCCCCCCTTTGCAAAAGGGGGGCCAGGGGGGATTTACAGCGGCCGCCGCATTGCTCACACGTGGCTAAATCCCCCTCGTTCCCCCTTTTGCAAAGGGGGAGGCGCCGTGGACCCGGCGGTTGGGGGGCCGGCGTTACGCCCCTGCGCGCACGCGCCCCAGCGGCTTCATGCCCAGCTTGTCCAGCAGGGCCAGATCGCGCTGCGCTTCCGGGTTTTCCGTGGTGAGCAGCTTTTCGCCGTAGAAAATCGAATTGGCGCCGGCGAGGAAACACAGCGTCTGCACCGAGTCCGACATCTCCTGCCGCCCTGCGGAAAGGCGCACGAAGCTTCCCGGCATGGTGATGCGCGCTACCGCGATGGTGCGCACGAATTCGAGCGGGTCGAGCGCCTCCTGGTCGGCCAGTGGCGTACCCTCGACCCGAACCAGCATGTTGATCGGCACCGACTCCGGAGCGGGGTCGAGGTTCGCCAGTTGCGCGATCAGCCCGGCGCGCTGGCCGCGCGACTCGCCCATGCCGACGATGCCGCCGCAGCACACGTGCATGCCGGCGTGGCGCACCTTGTCCAGGGTGTCGAGGCGGTCTTCGTAGTCGCGCGTGGTGATCACTTCGCCGTAGAACTCGGGCGCCGTGTCGAGATTGTGGTTGTAATAGTCGAGGCCGGCGGCGGCCAGCTGCTCGGCTTGGCCTTCGCGCAGCATGCCCAGCGTGGCGCAGGTTTCCATGCCGAGCCCGCGCACCGCCCTGATCATTTCGATCACAGGCTCCAGATCCTTCTGCTTCGGTCCGCGCCACGCCGCGCCCATGCAAAAACGCGTGGCGCCCTGGGCGCGCGCGGCGGTTGCCGCGGCGACCACTTCCGCAACCGGCAGCAGGTCCTGGTTTTCAATATTGGTGTGGTAGCGCGCCGACTGCGGGCAATAGCCGCAATCCTCGGAACAGCCGCCGGTCTTGATGGAGAGCAGGGTGCTCATCTGCACCGCGTTGGGGTCGAAGTGCGCGCGGTGCACGGTCTGCGCCTGGTACATCAGGTCGCTGAAGGGCAGTCCGAACAGGGCCTCGATCTGGCCGACGGTCCAAGCGGAAGCGGATTTTTCCCCGGCGGCGGGGGCGGTGTGGCTCATGACTGCGCTATTCATTGGTCAAGCTTCCTTGCATACGGCGAAAATTCGGGACAGGATTAACAGGATTTCTCAGGATTTACAGGATTTTTTCCGTTTCGCGGGTTCAATCCGTGCTCATGGGAACCTGGAATTACCGCGTGGTCGAGCCGTTCTCCAGGCCAAAAAGCGTTTGTTCCTGTAAATCCTGAGAAATCCTGTTAATCCTGTCCAATCGCTTCACCCGCCATTCCTTTGCGCCTGGCTACTGCGTAAAATGGCCCAAATCATCGTGGATTCAGGCCCAATTGTCAAATTTCGGCAGCGCCATTTTGAACAACTGCACAACATTTGCGCAGTCCCTGCTGCCGCAGGATTGCCTGCTGTGCGGGGCCGCGACCGGGGCCGGCAAGCTGTGCCCAGCTTGCCTCGCGCATCTGCCCTATCACCCCGCGCCGGGATGCCCGGTGTGCGCCATCCCCACCACCAGCGGCGAAGTCTGCGGCCAGTGCCTGAAAAAGCCGCCGGCTTACGACACCACCGTGGCGGCTTTCAGCTACGTTTTCCCGCTGGATGCGCTGATCCAGTCGCTGAAATACGGCGGCAACCTGGCCGCCGTCAGTGTGCTGGCGCAGCCGCTGCTCGAACGTGTAGCTGCCGAGCCCAGGCCGGACCTGCTGATTCCCATGCCGCTGTTTCCGACGCGGCTGCGCGAGCGCGGCTTCAACCAGTCGGTCGAACTGGCCAGGCCGCTGGCGCGCGCGCTCGACATCCCGCTCGCTGCGGATACCGCCCAACGCAGCCGCGATACCGTGCCGCAGGCGTCGCTGCCGTTGAAGGAGCGCAGGAGCAACATCAGGGGGGCTTTCGATTGCAACGCGGATTTGACCGGGAAATCGGTCGCCATCGTGGACGACGTCATGACCAGCGGTGCCACCCTCGACGAACTTGCCAGGACCCTGCGCCGCCGGGGTGCCGCCCGCATCGGCGCATGGGTTGTGGCGCGGGCGTTACGGTAGCTGCCGCAGCCGCTGTTCCACGAAGGCCTGCAGCTCCGGCGTGAGCGTGCCGGAGGCGCGGGCGCGGGTGTAGGCCTCGCGCGCTTCGGCCGGGCGGTTTTCCGCCTGCAGCGAGATGCCCAGCCCCATCAGCCAGAGGCCCGACTGGGGGCCGCGCCGCAGCGCCGCCTGGTAGTGTTCGACGGCTTCCTTGTGGCGCTCCAGGCGCTGCAACAGGGCGGCCATGAAGGCGCGGTAATCGGGCTTGTCGGCGGCATGGGGCAGGCTGCGCTGCAGCGTGTCCAGCGCCTCCTGCGCGCCGCCGCGCTCGACCTGCAGGCGCGCCAGCGTCGCGGCGAAGCCGGTTTGCTCGGGGCTGGATTGCAGCGCCGTGTGCAGCAACTGCTCGGCTTCCCCATAGCGTTTGCCTTCCACCAGCAGCCCGACCAGCGTTTGGCGCGCGGCGACGTGCTGCGGGTCCAGTTGCAGCGTGCGCTCCAGACCGCTCGATGCTTGCGTGACCCGCCCCAGTTGCAGCAGGGCGATGGCCTTGCGGTACTCGTTTTCGGCCTGCTGCTGCGGGCTCAATTCGCGCGGCCGTTTGTCGATGGCGGGCTGTTCGCGTTCAGCTTTGGCTGGGGCAGTCGACAGTTCCGCGGAAACAACCAGAGCGGGCGCGGCACGGCCCGGTTCCGGGTGGCGCGGCGCGGCGGGTGGCGTCGCCGGCTGCGGCGCCGCCACGGGCTGCTCGGGTGCGCTGGCATTTCGCGCCGCCAGCAACAGCGTGCTCAATTGCAGCGAGGACTGCAGCACCGGCTCGCCGACAGGGGCGTCGGAGGGGCTGGGCGGCGGCACGGGAAGCCCGGCGGCAGGTCGCGGCACGGTGCGCTCCAGTACAGGCGCTGCCGGCCGCAACAGCAGCCAGCCCCCGATTGCCGCCGCCAGCAACAGCGGCAGCGCCCACCACACGCTGGGTGCAGAGGCGCGGCGCGCTACCGCGCGCACCTGGCCGGGCACCACAGCACCCGCCAATGGTGCGGCCTCGCGCTTTTCCAGGTCCTGCAGCATCTGGTTGATCAGGCTCATTTGAACAACACCCAAGCCGAGCCGACGCCGGCGGCCACGATCAGCGCCAGGGTCGGCCACCAGCGCCAGCGCCCGCCGCGCGCCGCGGGAGTGTCCGCCGTCGCGGCGCGGACATGGCGCGTACCGACCTCGCGCACGCCTTCGCCGTAGGCCAGCATCATCGCCTTGTGGGCGAGGATGTTGACCAGACGCGGCACGCCGGCGCTGGCCCGGTACAGCCGTTTTACCGCCGGCCTGCTGAACAGGCGCACCCCGCTGTAGCCGGCGATGCCGAGGCGGTGGTCGAGGTAGCTGTCCACTTCCTCCGCGCTGAGCGCGCCGAGGCAATATTGGAAGGTGATGCGCTGGTTCAACTGGCGTATGGATTCCTGACCCAAGTTGCGGTCGAGTTCCGGCTGGCCGAACAGCACTACCTGCAACAGCTTGCGCTTCCCGGTTTCGAGGCTGGTCAGCAGGCGCAATGCTTCCAGAGTTTCCAGCGGCATGGCCTGGGCTTCGTCCAGACACAGGACAACGCGCCTGCCATTGCGGGCAGCATTGAGCAGTGCGAGGTTGAGCGCCTTGAACAGACGATGCTGATCGACGTCCTTGTCCAGCGTCACCGCCAACTCTTCCGCCAGAGCCAGCAGCAGTGCGCGCGGCTCAAGGTAGGGGTTGGGGATATAGGCCGAAATGAAGCTGTCGCCGAGAGAGGCGAGGAGCTTGCGGCACAGCAGGGTTTTGCCGGTGCCCACCTCGCCGGTGATCTTGACGAAGCCCTCGCCGTTGCGCACCGCCACCAGCAGCGTGTTGAGCGCCTCCTGGTGGGCGTCGCAGGCAAAAAAGAAGCTGGTGTCCGGGGTGATGCCGAAGGGCGGCTCGCGCAGGCCGAAATGGGATTTGTACATTTACGGCGAGGGCGACGGCTTAACGATTTCCGTTCCCCGCCGGCTCGCTCTTGCCGCTGCGGGGCTCCAGCGACTGCATGCGGCTACGGGTGTCGAGGATGTCCTGCGTCCATGCGCCGCTCCCTTGCACCACGGTGGGCTTGAGCAGGATGACCAGTTCGCGCTTCTGCGAAACCTGGCCGGTGCGCCGGAACAGGGCGCCCAGGCCGGGAACGTCGCCCGCGCCGGGCAACTGCGAGCGGTCGTCCGAGGTGGACTGGCGCATCAGTCCTCCGATCGCGACGATCTGGCCATCCTGGGCACGCACCACGCTGTCGGTTTCGGACACGTTGCTCGAAGCGAGCGGCAGATTGAGCGTGCCGGACCCGCTGCCGAGGTTGAGGGTTTTTTCCACGGTGGTGACCTGGCTCACCGACGGATGGATATGCAGGATGATGTTGCCGTTCTCGTCGATCTGCGGCGTCACGTCCAATGCGATGCCGGAGAAGAACGGCTGCAGCGTGACGGTCGGCGTAGTGGTCGTGGAGGTGCCGCCGCTCGTGGTGGTGGTGCTCACGTTGGTGACAAAAAACTCGTCGGTGCCGACCTTGAGCACCGCCTTCTGGTTGTTCAGGGTGGCAATGCGCGGGCTGGAAAGCACGTTCACGCTGCCCTGCGTCTGCAAAAGCTCGATCAGGGCGGCAAAATTCCTGTTGGCAAATGCAATGCCGAACAGCCCCCCCGTCGAACTCAGCAGCGGATTGACATTGACCACGTCCAGGATGGACTTGGCGGTGGTCACCGTGACTCCGGTACCGGACCCCGAGTTGGCCGTAAATCCTCCCGACGAACCGCCCGCGGCGAGGGAGCTCTTGCCTTCGTTGAGTATGCCCGACCAGTTGACGCCCGCCTGATAGCTGTCGTTCAGGACCACATCGAGTATCTTCGCTTCCAGGATGACCTGCCGGTCCACCGACAGTTGCGAAGCCTTGAGATATGCCTCGACGTTGCGCAGCTCATCCGGCATGGCGCGCATCACAATGACGCCGGACTGCGGGCTCACCACCACGCTGCGCCCCTCCTTGCCGCCAAGGATGGCTTCCAGCGAGGCCTTGAGCTCGCTCCAGAAATCGGTGCTCACGGAAGTCGTGATCTTGCTCGATTCCTGCGCGCGGCTGGTGGAAGCGCCGGTGGTGGTCGCCGCAGCTGCCGCGCTGCTGCCCGAGCCATCGCTGACCGAGCCGGAAATGACGCGCATATCGGACGTTCCGCTGCGCTTGCCCGACAGGTAGTTCACATGGAATATGCGGGTCTGCAGCCCCAGCGACTGGATGAAAATGCGCGTGCCTTCCACCTTGTAGTCGTAGCCGTACAGCTCGCGGATGGAGTCGAGCGCCTCGAATACGGTGACGTCCTTGAGGTTGACGGAAATGCCGCCGGTCACGTCCGGGTGCACCAGCATGCTGTAGCGCGTGCCGGATACGATGCCCATGAACACCTGGTTGGCCGGCGCGTTGTTGACCACCAGGTCGAAGCGCTGCTCCAGGGGCTTCTCGGCGGTTTTCGGCATGTCGACCTGCAATGGCGGCAACAGCGCGCTGCTCACCGCGGCGGGCGCTGCGGGCCTGGGCCTTGCGGCGGCGGCCTGGTCCAGCTCGGCCCTGATCCGCTCGTGGGTGGCGTCCTGCCTGGTCGCGGTGGCGGCGCAGCCCGCCAGTACCAGCAGCAGCGGCATCAAGTAGATTGTTCGCATCATTTTGCCTTCCGTTTTTCCACGCCAGGAAACAGACGCAGCGTGTGCAGCCTGTTGCCGGATTTAAGTACGACCTCGCCCTCGCCGATGCCGACCACCTGCGCATCGCCGTAGCGGTCTCCGATGCCCACCGTCTTCCCGCCGATGATGGCCGATTTGCGGTTGGGTGAAATGAGTACCGACTGAAGCAGCGGACCAGCCGCCGAGCTTGGAACCCCGGCTTGCGCGGTCCCGGGTATGGCTCCAAGCACGGGTGGCGGCCGCGTGGGGTCCGGCAAAGTCTCTGCCGGCACCTCCGCTACCTGCGCCATCAGGGCAGCAGCGACGCAGACGCGCAACACGTTCAAACGCTTAGCCATACTTTATCCAGACTCAGGGTGTACAGGGTCAGCGTTACGGTTGCCACCGGGTATGCCTTTACCTCCAGGTTGACCTTGCCCCAGAACATCTGCCACGGCAGATGCTCCAGTTGTGCCAGATAGTCCAGCATGTCGGCGTAGCTGCCCTGTACTGTGATCTCGACGCCATGCAGATAGACGAGATTTTCCGCGCGTTCGGCCTTCGGCGCGTCCGCTTTCGGCTGCTGGCCGGAGAGGCTGGTCGCGGGCAGGGTCTTTAGCGCGACCAGTTGCAGTCGGCCCTGCCGCTTGAGGATGCTCTGCAGCAATTGGGGCATCCTGTCTGGCGGCACCAGTCCTTTCCGCATGTCCTGCAACTGTTCGGCGAGCTGCGCGAATTGTTGTTGCAGCGCCTGCAAGCGCGCGCGCGCGGCCGTATCGGGGTCCGCTTCGTGGGCGTCGACCAGCGCCTGGATCTGCATCTGCATGTCGGCGATCTTGCCCTGCTCTTGCACAGCTCGCTGCGACAGGGCTTTCTGCCGCGCCAGCAGCGGGTCGAGCAAGAGCGTGTTGACCAGCGTCACCACTACCAGCGCCGCCATGGCGAAGATCATGGCGCGCTCGCGCAAGCTCATGGCGTCAATCTTGACGGTGAGACGCTGCCAGCGCTGCTTCATTTGGCCGCTCCCGGTTCGCTCGACAGCAAGGTGAATTCGACATAGCTCGGCGGCGTGACGGGCGCGCCCTTGTTGGTCGGTTCTGTTTTGGGAACGGACATTTCCAGGTTGGCGAAGGTTTTTCCCTGCATCGTTGGCTCTCGCTGCAGGCGTTGCAAATACGTCGGGACCAGTTCGGGCTGCAGCGCGCGGCCGCTGATTTCCAGGTCGTTGCCCTTGATGTTGAAACCGGTGAGCCACAGGCCGTCCACCGCCTGCCGGGCGAACGCCCGGAAATATTCGGAGAAGCCGGCAGTGCGGCCGAACTCGCCGCCCTTAAGCACTTCCAGTACCTGGGTCCGCGCCCCCATCTGCGTTTCCAGCCGGGCTATTTCCTGCTGCAGCAACTGGCTCTTGCCGCGCGGGGCATAGTTCGCCGCGACCCGCTCCAGGCGCGCCCGCTCCAGCGCCAGACGCCGCGTCGTATCCGCCACCTGCCTGGTTATGGCTGTCGTCTGCCAATAAGCGTAAGCGAAAAACGCCAGCGATCCGAGCACGATCAGGCCCAGCGCTTGGGCCATGGTGAGTGCGGAGAAATGCTTTTTCTGCGTCAGGAAGATCGGGCTGAAAAGGTTGATCTGCTGGCTCACAGCACCTTCTCCTCAAGACGCAGCGCCGCGCCCAGAGTATGAAAATAGAGCGCCTGGCGCTCCGGTTGCAGCAGTTCCGGAACCCTAGTGAAATCCAGCAAATCTCCCAGGTTGACGTTTTCTACCGGCACGTAGAGATTGGCGGCGAGAGACTCTGTCAGCCCGAACTGCTCCGGCAGGGTGGCGACCATCAGGCGCGACAGCGCGATGAAATGGAACTGCCGGTCGAAATGGTCGAGGGAGCGCTGCAATTCCAGCGTGATGCGTTCGAAATGGCGGGTGCGCTGCTCGTCGTCCGCGTCCAGCAGCTGCGGCAGGGTCACGTCGAGGCGGCGCGACAGGTACAACTCGCCGCTGAAGCTGACGGTCAGCAGCCCGCCTTCAGCGTCGAACGCCAGCAGCGCCAGGCCGCGTCCTTCCTGTTCGAGCAGGCTGGCGATGTTGCGCTGCGCCATTTCCTGCAGGTCGATCGCCGCCAGCGGGACGTGCGTCCGCTCGAACAGCGCCACGCGGCTGCGCACGATTTCGTTGCGCGCGGCTATCGCGTACATGGAGTGGGTGCGCGCTGCCGCGTTCTTGTCCGGCGGGATGTCGAGCACGTCGATGGTGGCGTCGTCGATGTGGTAGTCCAGCATGTCCTTGATGCGCCAGCGGATCGCGGTTTTCAGCTCGTCCGGCGGCACATTGGGCGCTTCCACCAGCAGCATCTGGTAATCGTTGGGGCCGAGCAGGGTGGTACAGTTGTAGCGGGCCAGGTGCGCGTCCTTGGCCGCCTTGTCCAGCGCCGCGTCGTCGCTGGGATCGCGGCGGAACTTGGCGCACACGGTCACTTCCGGCTTGGCTCCCCTGCTGCGGTTGACGTGGGCGATACACACCCCTTCCTGCAGGAAATTCACCGCCATCCAGCCGGGTTTCTTGGTCTTGGTGAAAAATCGCATGCCTTAAGCCTATGCGCCTATTTTTAGAATCAACTTGAAAATAAATCAATAACTCATTGTTGTCAAATATTTTAATTCTCCACACGGATGGCCGTTCCTAGTGGTTTTCGCGCATGTAAATGGATTCGTTGGCGTTACTGAAGACGCCGAGCGTCGCACGCGCCACCGGGTTCTGGTTGTAACCTGCGCCGGTCCAGTTGCCTTTCAAATAGTCCAGGCCCGCTCCGGCCAGGTTCAAGGTGACGTCGAGACTGCCGGTCGCCCTGGGGTTCGGTTTGGTGAGAACCAGATTTTGCCTGCCGCTGGTAAAAACACCGCCGCCGTTCAGGAGCAGGTGACCGGCCCCCATGTTGGCGGCGGTCAGGCCCTTGGTGTAATTGCCCAGGCTGAAATTCGCGGCGGCCAGCGTAGTGAACTTGTCCGCCGTGTTGGTCGCGAAACGGCCCGCAGCATCCCAATATTGAATCTCCATCGGCACTGGCAGGTTGAGCAATTCCGACCCCATTGCGTTGGACAGCTTGGCCCGTCCGTAGCGGAATTCCTTGCCCGAATCGAAGGCAATGCCGGGGTAGATGCCGGTGCCAGGGTCGGTGCCCTTGAAGGTAGCGGAGGTACCGGTGGTGATGGTGCCGTTGCCGGTCGTGCCCGCTTCGCTGCCGTCGCTGACGCTCAGCGTGAGACTGATGTTGGCGTCGAACGGCACGCGTGGCGCGGCTGTGTCGCGCACGTAAGCTATTACGCCGTTTGCGTTGGCGCCCACCGTGCCGGTGCCGGCGTCGGCAGTCACGGTTGGGGTGCCGATCGCGCCCGTATCCAGAGCGGGCGCGCCAGCGCCGCTTGCGTAGGTTTGGCTTACCCCTGCCGCCGCCAGTTTCCACAGCGTACCCTTGTAATTCCGGGTGGTGTTTCCCGCGGCGTTTCCCGCGATTACCATCGCCTGCGGTGCGGTCACGTAGCCGAATCCCTGGCCAATGTAGGTGAAAGTACGGCCTGCGGCGCTCGAGTTGAAGGTCTTGAACATTGGTGCCTGAAAGAGGACGGTTACCAGATCGAAATGGTCCGGCACGAAGCGGCCTACGGCGACCGTTGCAGTAGCCGGAACATAGCGTTGCGCGGTGGTCGAACCGTCCGCAGCGTCCACGTCGGCGAAGTGCTGGTCTTCCAGCGCCAGATCGAAGGCCCCGGCCTCGGAATAGCTGGCGGTCGAGGTGGTCAGCGTGCCGCTGCCGCTCCAGGTGCCGAGGGTCAGGGTGCCGTTGACGCAACTGGCGGGCAGCGAACAGGTCAAGGTTTTGACCGTCGGGGTGCCGTTGTAGTTGCTGGTGGTGCTGCCGCTGGAGTTCCTGGCCACCACCTGTATGGTGAAAGGTTGTCCCGCCTTGTGCACGTTGCCGCCGGTGCTGCCGGTGTTGCTGAGGCTGCGGCCGGTGCCGGCGGTGCTCCAGTCGCTGTCGGTGGGCGTGATGGTCAGCGAGCTCGGGCGTATGGCGAAGTTGTCATCGGAACAGCTGATCAGGTGGTAGGTGGTCCCCATGTTGGTGTAGCTGTAGTCCATCCTGGCGACGACATCCTTGTAAGCGTTGGCGACCGTGAAGGAGACAGCTTTGCGGCCACTGCTGAACGAGGATGCCGTGGCCGAGGCGCCGCCGATGTCGGTCCAACTGCTGCGGCAGCCGGTGGTTGCATCCAGTGCGCCTCCGTCGTTGCTGGCATCCTGCAACTGTACGGCTACGCTGCCCGAGAAGCCCGTATCGATGGCGGTGTTGGACGACTTCAGCGCCAGGATGTCCAGATTGAACGCGGTCCCCGCCACCTTGGTTATGATGACCCCGGCCACCCCCCCGCCCGT
>Ga0315281_10004159_pt1 | contig 21087 bp, 26 predicted proteins | sample YL17G07_0_MG_FD_204540 | JGI IMG/M metagenome (GOLD analysis project Ga0315281, IMG submission 204540) | Sediment microbial communities from Yellowstone Lake, YNP, Wyoming, USA - YL17G07_0 | ecosystem: Environmental > Aquatic > Freshwater > Lake > Sediment | place: USA: Wyoming | collected...
TCGTAAAGAGCGTCAGATGGTTTCAGACTTCGTATTTGAGTAGATCGTCTGAGAATAGAAAGATAGATGTTATTCAATGCATCCAGTTCTTGTCTTCCTTCTATTTCTTGAGTAGGTCTAAAGTCTGGAGGAATGACGGGAAGTTTCTTAACGAACAGTGTACCTTCTTTATATGTATCTTGTAAGACTCTAATCAGTTTTTCTCTATCTTTAGTTTCACCTCTGAACTTAATTTTCGGAAATAACTTGATAAAGTTCTGAATTCCCGTTACACCCTTTTCATTTTCTACCAGAACTCCAGCAGACGTTACAGAAAAGTTCTTTTCAGTTGATAGGAACTTTTCTACTTTTCTATCAATTCTTTGAACAAGTAGTCGATACGCTGCAGGATGAACAACGTAACAATTTAAATCGATAAACGAGTAATTAGATTTTCTTTCTTTAGATCCGACTGGTCCGAAAATTATTTCTGAAAAAAGTCCTCCGATGTGAAAACCGCCAGTCTGTCTATTAAAAGATTCTGTAGAAGTAACTGGTTTCAGATTCTTACAAAATTTTTCAACATTTAGAAAATTTAAAAACATTATACACGTTTCCTTATATCGTTATACGATCTTCTTCTTTCCTAATTTTCGTTGCAAATTTTCTAACTTAAGTTTTGCAATTTTGATTTCGTTAGGAGGATTTGGCGAATTCGCAGCTATTCTATTTGCCAGTTTAAGACTGAATTCAACCATGTGAGGATCAAGTGCTCCCTCTCGATTACATACGCAAAGAAAGTTATTTCCATAAGTTTTGCTGGGGATAAAACACTCAGGATGTGTTTCAAATAGTTTCTGTCGAAGGTCTCTCTTTAAGAGCCATGCTGCCCGATGATCATACTCTGGAGTAGGAATTCCCCTAACCCCAGTTATGATCTGATCTGCTTCGTTTAGTAATTCTTTAATTTCTTGAAATTCATCTAGTATTTCTTTTTTAATCTTTTTCATGCTAACTACCTCCACTGTTATTTTTAATTTGTTCTATTTTTTTGTAATTAAAAATCTTGCTCCATTATGTTCTTCACTTCCTTTATTTTCTCGTCCAAGTTTCCAGAAAAGAAATCAGTATAGAAGGAAACCATATCAACTTCTATCTTACTCAGCGGAAGACCAACTAGTTCTTCTCCATCCAAAATATTTACAAATTTCCCTCTAGATAGCCTTCCAATGAAGAAATTTAGAACTTTATACAACGGAATCTTGCTTTTGAAACTTCCAAAGATTACAAGTTTATCCATTATATTTACATAGTCTTTAGCAGTTTTAATCTTATAAGTAGTAGCAATAGAAGGTTGTTCTTCCGGATAGTAACTTAACATTTTGAACAAGTCTCTGTACTGGGCACCAAATACTTGATTTAGTAAATCCTGCACATACAAAGAAAGAACTGAAGCGTGTTCTGGAGAAAGAGTTCTAAAATGTTCATACGGAATATTAGTTATCTTCGATAGAATCGGAAATATCAAACACTCACAAAGCGGAGATATGTACTTAATTTTTCCCAGTTCATTTTGGAATCTAGTTAATCTACTGTCAATACTTGAATTCCCATCTGCGAATGTTAAAACAGAATCCATTTTACTTAAGTACTCATTTGACTGATCATACGCAATTTTCTTTAATCTTCCAAGAGTGTCATTATAACAATAAGTCTTCAGATTATCTACATTCGCACCATGAATATCTTCTGTGGAAACCGAGTCATCATATACAATAGATCCTTTATACACCGATCTCAAGAACCATTTGATTGACTCGTCAATTACACTAACAAAATAAGTGATTGGATTCTTTTCTTCTTCACACAGAACAATAATACTATTCATAATAAAGTTAAAGATTTCAATTACATGGACGTCAATAGTCTTACACTGGACCATTTTGATATAATCCCACATATATCTATCAGTCAGATTATATCTAAATGTCTTCGTCTTGACTACATTAAAGATCTTGAAAATCAAATCGTTATTAACAACATCCATCCCCAACTCATTATAGATCTTCTTATGTAGTTTTTGGTTCAATTTGAACCTTGAGTCATTTGAAATAATTGAATACACTTTCAGATAGTGGGACAGTTTGATTATTTTCTCAATATCAACTGCTGTGAAAAGAATACTAGATTTCTTCGCTTTGGTTTCATCTACAAATTTTGTGAAGTCCACTTTCCTCTCACAAATATATCTATTCACGAAGTCCTTTATCATTGGAATATTTTTATGAATAGCTTCATATTTGCTTAGACTGGTTTGTGAATTAACATCTCGTAGAAACGTTTCAAACCAAGAGTCAAACTCAGATTTAAAATAAGCTGATAAGTTTTCAATAAAGTTAGTTAGTACTGAGAATCTATTTGTGATCGTAGAAGTAGCAAGATCTAATGTTGCGATTTCATTCTTATTCTTTAGAACCACCCACTTTTTTGGATCTTTTGACATAAATTTAATCATCGTTCCCCTACCTTTTTAAAAGTATATATATAGATTGGGAAAATATATGGGAACAGATCTATCCTACCCAGTCAGTTATTTTTTTGACAGCAGTAACACCAGTAGATATATTTTTGGCTACACCGTCAACTAAAGAGCCGACTGAGGACACACTTAAGTTCATGTTAGAAACTGCAGCAGAGGAGAGATTACATAAGCTGTAGATCTCGGGAAGGTTTAATACACCACCAGTAGTCAGATGTAGTGCTTTTTCTAGAAGGTTATATTTAGCTAGTTTTTGTGCTATGTCTATTCCGCAGACTTTGTTGATACATTGAATTGCTAAGTTTGTGGTTGGAATTAAATTATCTAATCTAAACTTATCCATAAACCCTTGAATCTTTGAAACGTCATTTCCAAGCCCAAGTTCAGGAAGACCCAGATCGGAGCCAATATTTAAAACCTTACTATAAAAATCTGTGTTCAAACTCTGCTGAAGACTTCTTATTAAGTTGACAGGATTCTTTAACATCGGGCTAACATTAAAGAATGTACATTGTGATACTATTTTCGCTAACTCTTCTAAACTTCTAACAGAATCCAGAGCTGGAATTTGGCTAGCAAGAGCATTAACTTTTTTTATCCCGTCCAACAAAGCTGCTGGAGGTGAGAAAATAGTATTATTTAGTTTTGATTTAAGAGCTTGTAACATTGGATTCATTACTGCTTTGCAACCAAGTAATGTATTCAAAGTTTTATCAAATTCATTTACCAGCTTTCCACAAACAGCATTAGTTAGTTCCGGCAGAGCCATACGATATTCTCCTAATCTCTATCCCCAATCGGAGTAGATCCAGTAGCTTGATTAGCAGCTTGAGATGGACTTGCTCCAGATTGAATGACTGTACTTGTTCCTTGAATTTGAACTGTTCCTCCCGCTAGTTCATTCATTATTCCAGTAGCTTGCATATTAAAATCACCACCAGATTGTTCTTCTATTGATTGACTTCCTGTTATAACTAAAGAATCCAAGGCGAAAGCATTAATCGGGCCTTTAGAGTAAATAAATGTACCTTCACCCGACTTCAAGTGCATCTCTTTTTCAGCTGTAATATATATCGATCCATTTGATTTTATTTGAAAATCGGACTCGAATTGAATTTGAAGTTTTCTATTTTCAATATCAATGTTAAAGAAATCTCCCTGGTGGGTCCTAATTAAAATCTTTTCTTTTCCATCTCTTTCGTCTAATAAAATTGTAGTTTGATTTCCATCTATTGTGTAAACAGAACCGGTGTCTCCAGATGGTGGGTTTGATAACTGTCTTTTCTTTCCTGTTATCTCGGTTCTAGCATCATCCGGATCATCAGAAATTATAATACATCTTCCATCATGCGATTTAAAGATTGTCCACTTATGTTGATATTCCTTTCCTAATTGATTCTCGGGAAGGACTTTCGTATTTTCTAAATCTAATGCAGAAAAATAATACGGTCTGTTAATGTTTCCACCTTCAAAGAAAACTAAAATCCAAGATCCTTTTCTAGGAATATATGATGTTCCTGTATAGTAGTTACTTTCATCTTCTTCATCATTTCTCCCACCAATAGGATTGTTCGCGGGTCTAGCCCATATTCCTTTTGTTGGATCAACTTCTATCATAATATCAGGAATCCAAACTAGAACTCTTCCAAATTGGTCAGGATCTTTGTTATCAACCACCCGAGCTCTGTATATTCCTAGTTTTGGTTCGGTTCTTTCTGGCATTGAAATGGTTCCTATACTTTTCTACTAAAGATTACTTTTGCGATTTCCAGTATCTTATTAAACTCAGAAACATTATATTTCTTTGCTAAGTAAGTTGGAATTAGACTGGATCCAGGAATGCTCGCGCAAGTCATAATTGAGATAAATCTTGAAACATCTTCTAAAGCAGGCAGAAAATCAACGCCGAAGAATCTCCAGAATTTTTCAGAAAATTTAGTTTTTGTTATTCCCGGCATAATCTTAAAATCTGACAAACAAGCTACAAAATGTCCAGTATCTGTGAAGTCATAGTTATTTAAGAAATCAACATATTCTTTAAAATCAAATGACGACGCAATAGACGCTCTAGAATATGCCTCTGATCCTGTTACTCCAAAGAATGAACTAAGGACGTATACATGTAAAAGGAACTGGAGTTTTGACAATTCAGTAGAAAACGTAGTTGATAATCCATACTCTTTCCCAAATAATCTAATAAACAACGTAAACAAAAATGCTGACATTGGTGGATAATGGTTTGGAGTTACAACCACACTTCCATTAACTAAGTTGGAAAATGAAATGCCATACACCATTAGAGAGTATATATCAATTGGGTCTGGATTATTTGGATATATATCATCAATTCCAAATCTATAGAGATTTATTATAATCTGATTAGTTGGTTTATTCCAACCAACGCAAAGAGGGTATTCAGGAATTATTAACACAGCAGTTCGATATAAAGCCTTTTCAGAAAGATATCTGTATATTCTCCCTTTCGTAAAATGATTGACCTTATCTTCAACCATTTCTAGAACGCTAGCTATTTTTGTAGGACCTTTTGGAAGAGAATATCTTAAGATATCATTTTTGGAGAGTTGTATAATATTCGGCGAATCGAATAGTTTGAACCTTTCTTTTACAATCATATGTTTTCATCCTTGCACCAGTTTTTGTATATCTTCTTTTAGTTGGTCCATTGTTGGGATCTTATCTTCGTATCTTAAAAATTTCCAACCATAATTCTCACATTCTTTTTGCCTTTTATCGTCGTCGTAGCCTTTTTTCTTATTCACACCATGCCAGTAACTACCATCATATTCAATTGCAACCTTGTATTCTAAAATAGCAATGTCCAAACCATAGTTTAAGAATGGATAATTAATTTTAACAGTAAGTTCGGGAAACATCTCCTTAGCTGTTTTATATATTTCTACTTGAGGTCCAGAAGGGTTAGTATTAAAACTATTCGCATAAACAGCTCCACCATTTTTCATATACCTAGAATGTTTTTTTGCTGCTTCTCTAAGATACTCATAAGTTTCCTTAGTTCTTCCTCGTCTTTTTTCTGCTCCTTTTTCTGCTGCTCTTCTAACACCTTCGTGCGTTTCCTTAGTTCTGCCTCGCATTTTCTCTGACCTTTTTTCTATTACTGTTCTAATATATTCATGAGTTTCCTTAGTTCTTCCTGTCAGTTTTTCAGATCGTACTTTAATATACTCATGACTTTCCTTAGTTCTTCCTGATAATTTTTCTGAAACTTTTCTATATCCTTCATCATTTTCTTTAGTTTTTCCTTTTCCATTATGTCCATTTATGTATTTATTTCCTTCTTTACTTACTTCAATTCCACAACCACATTCACAAAGTTTCATACTTTTACCACTTTATTCTCTGAAGATTAGTTCTATCTTTTGTTGGAAACTTGTCTTGACAAATATCTACAATAGCTGATAACGAAGGAATTACAACAGTATCTATTGTAAAGTCTTCGATACAAGCAACTTGATTTACATATAGAAGCATATACCATAAGCAGACTGTGTTATAAGTATCAAATGATAGATAGTCTGGTCGATAATAATACATCCTCAAAAGAGGAGCTTCTGTAGAATTCTTCAAAAGATAAAAAAGATTTTTCTCGATAGTCCATAGACTTGGTGCAGGAAAATTGTATATCCCACTTTCTGTTCTATATCTATCTCCAACAAAATCTGGATCATAAGGCAGATTTGTCCTTTGTCGGGATTCCTGGTCTATTGACATCATTTTACAAAATCCTTTATCTTTCCAGTTAACTTTTTATGATCTTTTAAATCTTCTTCCCATAAAACTAATGTCATAAATCCTTCTTTTCTAAAATGTTCTTCTCTTTCTTTTTGATGATCTTTTCTAGATTTTCCTGTTATCTTTTCGTCATGCCAATATCCACCAAAGTATTCAATAACTTTCTTTTTATTTTCATTAGTAAAATCTGGATTCTTTCCGTTGATCCAAAAACTATAATTACCAGTATATTTAAACTGAAATTCTTCTAAAATCTTCGTTAAAAATATTTCTGGTTTATTTGGTTTAGCATTGTTTACCTTATTGAACTTCTTTAGAAAGTTTGGATCTAAAAATTTTCTTTGAGATCCAATTCCAATTTTAATTCTTGTCTCTTCTGACATATTTTGTTTTGAAGAACTTATTTTCTTTGCTGTTTCTTTAAGAATCTTACTAGTTTCTTTTGTCAATCCTTTATTCCATGATTCTCTTCCATTTTTAAACTGAATAGAAATAACTTTACTTAAATTTTCTCCAAATTCTTTTGGATATTTTCTTCCTTTATTCTTTGATAATTTTCCTTTGTGGTTTTCTTGATTCTTCTTTTTTGATTCTTCAGTATGATGTTTTCGATACATTGGATTCTTTGATCCAGAAACATCCGCATGATTTTCTTTATTTTTCTTTCTGATGGCTGGACAAGAATTCTGACTTTTAGAACAACACCATCTTCTATTCTTAAGTTGATATATTCCTTCTTGTCTACAACCGTAAAAGCACATATTCATTCTAGTTATCTCCGGTAACTTTTAAACCAGGATAATTATTTACTGACCAAGATGGATCACAATCTTCGACTGCTAATCGTTTATCAATAACTTCAAGTTCATTATCGTCCAAGTATTTCGAATAGTTAGAAATAAAGAAATTATAATCTCCACGAATCAATCTAACTGGTACGTTTAGATACCCATTATGTAATTTTTCATGCATAGTTGTAATTAAAACAAGATATCCAACCTTATTATCAAAATGTAATTTAATCGCATCTTGACAAATATCAAAAGTTGAAAAAGCTTCTTCCAGTTCAAGTTTTTTATTAATTAGAGCTTTCATTAGTGTAAAAAGAGAAGGAATATGATGATGTACCTCAACAGAACAAGTATCCATTCTTTCTTTAGTTATCATACAAGTATTGACTTGGAGAACATCTAGAATGTAAGCTCGCCAGTCTTTGTACTCTAAACTTACTCGAATAAGTTTTTCACAATTCTTCGCGAACTTTATAAATTCTGTTTCATTTTCAAAATTCTTAATTCTTAACGGGAGCCTAAAAGGATAAGTATCGCTATATAGTTCTGAATTTTCTTCGTCGCTTTTAATTTCGACGTCGGATATTATTATTGGCGGAACTTCTGGAATAATTAATTTACTTAAATCTTCTTGCATGAATTATAACCTTCCTGTATATTCAACTTCTTCTCCCCTCTTAGCAGAGAGTCTGGAAAGTTTTGACAAACTGGTAGAGGTTTTAAATATTGGACTAGCAGAAGCTTTAACATCTTCCAGGTCTTTATAAATCTTTGCATGTTCTCCACCCAAGCTTGAAAATAAGTATGGATACATAACTGTAGAACAGAGTCCGTTGTATTCTTTCATACAGAAGATAGCTCTTTTATTTACATCGTCAGCAAAAATCAAAGAAGACCATCCCATAGTATGAAGTTTTCTAATTCCCTCTGGACTATTAGTAAATTCGTCACTCGCTAAGTCCATGTAATTTAGAATAACAAATGTGTTTTTCCAGTGAGCACTAGAAGCGTATAGTACGTCCTTTCGAACGTCACCTGTAACAGTTCCTCCCGACAAAAATGGAACTTTTAGTTTATTGAGAGCTCCTCGGAATAAAGAAACAGCTCCTCGTTTTGTAGTCAATAGAAGTCTTTCTAAACCATAAGCAATTCTATCATGTGAGATTAACTCAATAAGTCTTCTGTCAGACTTTACCTGAAACGGAATAACTTTTACTCCTACGATTGTACTTCCGAAGAATGGTCTATCTACTTGAACAAAAGTAGGTTCTACTGAAACTGCAGCGTCAAATCTCGGAACGTTTATTTCTACATGTTTATTTAAATCTTGAGCTACTATATCTAACTGTTTTTTAAGAATCTCTTGATCTTCCGTTCCTTTGACGCGCAGATCAGCTTTATATTTTTCTAACTTTTTTGAAAGGTCATGCCTAACCTTTTCTTTGCTCTCTTCATATTCAACTTCTTTTTTAAGTTTATCAAGCTCCCTTTCCTTACGAGTAGCCTCTTGTTTTCTAATTTTCTCAATTTCTTCCCAATCTTTCTGCGTCGGACCTACTTTTACGGGACTAGTTTCGTATTCAGTCAAAATAGAGTCTTCTGTTTCGTATCTAGTTCCAGCAAGAAGCATCTTTGCTTTTCCAGCTCGCTGAAGTCCTGAAGCCGCACTGATAATGCCGTCCATTCGATATACAACTACAAACTTTTCTAAAGCTTTAACTATTCCAGGCAGAGCATTGGGATTTACTGTACTGCTTGTGAGAGCCGGAAATACCGTTATCATCTTAACTTCTCCTTATAATAAGAAAGTCGGATTCTTAACTACATGTTCATCTATCTTTTTCTCAAAGTAACTTGCGTCATAAGGTTTTGATGTGTTCGCTGGATCCTTTTCGCAAAACTTTCTAAACTCACAAAAATTACATTGATCCATTGTGACTCCGAGAGGATCTGGAACAACATTCTTAACTAAACTTGATCTTAAAATAAGACCTCGATCCAATAAAGATTTCGCTCTATCTTCATCCATTGGAACGTCAAATGGTTCTATTCTTCTAAGGTTATTCCTCATTACATAAATGACAGATATAGTATGAATATTATAGTCATACTCAGTGTTCATTATGTGTGCATAAATTAAGCCTTGATCACGATGTTCTGAAATAAAAGTGCTAGGAAATTTGTCTTCATCAATAGTTTTTATTTCACACAAATGTCCATCTTTGTATGCGTCAATTCTTCCCTTTACTTTGTATTTCTCACTCAATATTGTTTTATTAACTTCCGTAAAATCATATACAGTTTGGACATAAGAATGAACAGCGTTTCCAACTTCTTGGATAATATCTACATACGGAAACTTAAAAAGATCTTTAATATCTACAGAATACTTCATTCTGTAATAATAACTTTTCCTAATACAAGAAACTAGTTCCGAAACAGAAATATATGGTCGTTCGTAGCTTTGGAGTTTTTTATACCCATCAACTAGCTTTGCTCGCATTAGAGATTCAAATTTTTTTACGTCAAAACCAGAAGATTTTTTAAGTGAACTCTTTTTCTCTTCTTTTAACTTAGACTTTTCAATAATTTCTTTAGTGGATTTTCGAACTTCTTCTTCTTCTATTAAAACTTGTGATGAGTTTTTCTTGAACTTTTCTATTGGTTGTGGTGAACCCTTTTTATGTTTTTCAAAAAGAGGCTCAAGAATCCCTTTCTTTTCTTGTGTAGTATCAATATCTAAACTGTTTAAAAAGCCAAGCAGTTCTGTATAGTCATTTGTAGTCGGTTCACTAATCGGCATTTTCTAGAATTGAAATTGCGCACTCTACAAGGTTATCCCTCAGCGTCTTGTACGCATCTTCAGATATCTTTCCTTTCCAAGAGTTTAAAGCTTTTATATTTTTTGACTCGAGAAGATTTCTTGCAATTACTAAATTGTCAACACCAAGGGCGAAAGATTTTTCTCTAATCTTTCTTTGAACTAAAGATTCCATGTTGACTTTATCTTTCTTTGAAACCTTACTAAGAGCTTCCTGAATCATTGCTTTAACTTCTGCTTTTCCTTTTTCAGTAGCAACTAGTCTCTTACAATTCTCTCTGGCTATCTTAGCACTTTTCTTAGCCATGTCTGTAAGAGTTTTAGAACTGACTGCTTCCGATATTGATTTTGGAGAGTGTTTCATCATTCGAAGCATTTCAATTACAACAGACAGAAGTGCTCCTTTAACGGTCTGAAACTCCTCTTGAAAAACTGGGCAGCATACTCCAATTTCTGACACTGGCTTTCCGAAGAAAAGATAGTCAAGAGCGTAAAATGATTCTAGAACTCTCACTTTTGATTCTTTACTCAGTTTCATAACTAAATCCTCCAAACTATTAATTCTAACTAACCTTATTATTTTTTTTAGTAAACGATTGATTTTCGTCTTCTAGAACTTCTAGCATAACTCGTCTAGAATCGCCAGAAAACTGTGTATTTTTAATACAGGATGTAACTATCTTGACTGCGTCAATAGTTCTCCCTTTCTTTCCAATGACTTTTCCTGTGTCCGCCTTGTTGGTCTTGATTTGAATCAAGATCGATTTAGTAGAAGTTGTAACTGTTATGGCTACTTCTTCGGGTTTGTCTACAAGGTCTTTAATCATAGATTCAACTTTACTTTTTAGAACGTCAGTCATATTTTCCATATAAGATTTCTCCCTTCAGTCAGTAATTCATACCTTAATTCTTTTTAATTTGTTCTTAAAACTAGTTGAACTGGAATCAAATCATACGTCTATTTTATACTTATCAATGATCTCAGATTTAATTGTTTCTTGTACTGCTTTGTCGTAGAACTCCTTAAATTTACTATCAGTTTCATATAGTTCTGGAGCATCTTTGGTTCTGAACTTCTTCTCTGGAAGGTCCACTAGATAGTTCCATGAACCTGATTCTAGTCTCTTATTGTCTACTAAGAATTTATAATTTGTCCAAAAGTTACTAAATCCTGTGACAAAATCACCAATCAACTCAATTTCAATATTTGGTACGAACAACTTGTTTTTCACACACTTTGTTCTTACGATAATGCCAGAGAATCCATATTGTTCCTCTTTAGTTACTCCTTTAATATTCATCTCTAACAGGTGGAAAGCATTAAATTTTAATGTAGTTCCTCCCGGCATGTCTTTTCCTGTGCTCATAAACTTCAACTCTTTTGGAGCCTGGAATGGTCCAATGCTAATTACATCTCGTAGTTGATTAACTGCGATTAGAGAAATATTGAATATGGATAATTTCGCAACGTATTTTGGAATCAAGATTGACAAAACTCTCGCTTTGTATCCAATGACTGAGTTGATATCTTCAACTTCTCGTTCTTTCTGAGAAAGTGTATTTGCTACTGAATCCCACACAACTACAGAAGGCACGTCTATTATATCTCGTTGTTCCTTAAACAAACATATTCCTTCTAAAAATTTAAATACTTTTTCAACAGTAATATCAGTATATGGTCTTAGTTTTGGATATCTAACTCCAAGATTCGCCATTCTAACAGTAGTTGTAGATTCTTCCGAATCCAAGTATGAAGTTAAAATGGTTCCACCATACTTCTTCTGGGCCGCTGCCAAAACCTGAATAGCGATCATCGATTTTCCGCTACCCGGTTGTCCAGTAACAACGCCTAATGTGCCAATCGCAAACCCCCCGCCCATCACAGCATCTAGAAGGTCAATATCAGTAGATATAGTTTCCTTAGTTCCTTTATCTGGAATCATATCTGCTTTCTTTTCTAAGAACGAATTGAACTCCAGATACAGTTCTTTAGTCTTACTATCTAGACCATTTAACAATTCTTTTTCTGACATTTTCTCTACTTCCTCAGAAGATGGGAGATCCTTCTTTGCTTTTGGACCTCTCTTTTTTTGAGGCGGAGTTTCCAATGAAACAGATTCTAAGATTTCTTTAACTTCAGTTTCTTGTGGAACGGCTGCTGGATTCTCTTCATCACCATCACGTTCTTCTAATTCATTAACCATTTTCTTTCTCCTCTTGTAGGTGATCTTCTTCTTTAGTTAATTCGTCTACTCTAACACATCTATCTTCTATTTTTTCTACTTTTTCTTTGAATGCTTCTATCATTGTCAGCTTTACCCCAGATAATTGTTCTATCCTATCTGCTAACTTTCTGACTTCATCGTCACTAGTTTCCATATCTCTTTCTTCTAGTTCAAATCTTCTTCTTAGATCAATCTCATCTTTAATACTTTTAATTATTTCCTTTCTAATTTCTAAAAAGGAAGAAAACAATGCAGTAGCAGTTTTAACCTTTTCGTCGAAAAAAAATCTGTTTCTAGCAGTTAGAGCATCAGGAAATAGACTCTCAATTTTAGATTTTACAGACTCCAAATCCAGTATCATTTTCTTTAGTTCTTCTCTTTGTTCTTTGAAATCAGTAAATAGGGTATCGATTACGGGGGTCATTGCTTTTGACATTTCTTTCTCCTTCAACGTACCAAACTATTAACATCAGAAGATGTTTTCAATTGTTTTACTTATTTTTCTTTTCCTGTTCATTATTATTCTCCTTAATAGAAATTCCCTGACAGGACAATAACTCATCTTGAATACTTTTTGAATATTCTAGTTTAAATGATTCAAAGGTTTCCATAGTAAAAAACTCGTAGTATAAATTACAATGTTCGCTACAACACGGTCTAACAATACACCCTTCGCATGGATCTATGAAGTCTAAAACCCGGACTTCCATTTTTAAGCTCAGCTACACTCCGAGGGTATGAAGTTTCCCTTGGATAGGCTACAAATGGAAAATTCACATACTTCTTTCTTCTCTTGCTGCATCTCATCAGCAAAATGACATGAGAAGGAAGATTTTCTCTTTTCATCTAATCCCTTACAATCTCTAAAATAAAAACATACATCTCTTAACTTACAAACTTCAAATGGTTGAAGTTTTAACATAAGTAATCTCCTTATTTCTTTCCTGGGCAATTGCAATCAACATCTTGTTCAGACATTTTAGATGTTGCTTCTAGTTGTTTACCAACTACGTAATTAACTGCATCTGCGTAATCCAATCTTTGTAAAACTTGTCCTTCTCGAGTTCCATCCACATATACTGTGACTCCTTTTAAGTCATGAATATATTCTAGAAGGAGTTTATCTAGTTGTTCAGTTGTTGTTCCTTCCGGTAGATTAATAGTCTTACTAACTGCGCCGTCTACGTATCTCTGCACCATTGACTGGACTTCAAAATGGTCTTCTGGTTTAAGATCTCTAGAATCCACAAACCAATCTGGCAAATCTTCTCCCTTCGATAGAAGATCATTCAGTTTTGAGTGAATGTAAATTCGTTCCCCAAGTCTATCGCTTCTCTTATATGCTTTTGAAAACAAAGGTTCAATTCCACTAGAAACTTCGGGAAGTAATGAAATAGTTCCTGTTGGTGCAATAGCCATAGCTGTCACATTTCGAACACCATGTTTTTTTATGTCCATTCTAAGTTGGGCAGGAAGCTTTCTAATAAAAGATGCGTTCCCATAAAACACCGGATCAAATTTTGGGAAAGCACTTTTCTCAACTGCTAACTCGACCATCGTAGTGTAAATCGCATCTCGAATAAATCTCATCAATCTTTCCACTTCAGCAAGTGCTCTAGTAGATCCATATCTTACTTCTTTAGCAAACAGATACTCAGCAAGTCCCATAATTCCAATTCCAATTCTTCTAGAGTTATGAGCTTTTACGTCAATCTCTGAGAGTGAGTATTTATTAATGTCAATTACGTTGTCTAAAAATCTCACTCCAAGTTTGATTGTTTTTTCAAGCTTATTCCAGTTAGTATTGACATTTCCGGTTATGAAATTAGGTAAAACTAAAGATCCCAAGCAACAAACTCCGTAGTTTTCAAGTACGGCTTCTCCACAGTTTCTATTGTTTATAAAGTGCAATCTTGGTTTTTCATTCTTTCCAAGATCTATTCCAGTATATGTATAAAAGTTATGAAAATCATCTACTGTTCCATTGTAAACATCTTCATACCCAACTTCTTCTATTTTTACAACTTTGAAGTTTAGATTTGATTGTAGTTTAGTTTGTTCCTTTTTTCTTTGACCATAGAAAGAAGATGAGCAACTTTTTGAACAAAATCCAGATTCTCTAGAATTCCAATGTGTTATAAACTCTTTACCACAGTTCTCACAATTTTTTACTACCTTAGTTCCATTATCATAAAAAACTTTTAAATCACTAGTTTCTTTGATTTCTAAAAATCTTTTGTATGAAAAAACTTGGTATTGAGTTATATAAGGTACATTAGATTTCTTACAAGCTTCATTCAAGAACTCACCTATCCAGTTATTATTTTTCCATATGTATTTGCTATAATATGGAAATCCATTACTCTTACAAAAATCAGTCCATTCACCAATAAAAATTCTTCTTCCAACTTGATTAATAAAATTGACAGTTTCTTTCATTATTTCTTCAGGTGTATATCCCTTAGAGTTTCCATTTTCTAAACCAACAAATTTGTGTTTCTTAAAGTAATTTTTTTCTGGAAATCGATTCATTGGGTTATTAATCCCAATTTTATCTTTTATATGAAAATTATCATGATCTTCTTTTGTTTTAACTTCCAAATTTTCAGGACCATTATTTTTGTAATTATAGTCCATATGATGTACAACTTCATCCTTTTTCAATTCCCTTCCTAACTTAAACTCAGCTATAACTTTATGTTCAAACACATTCTGTTGAAATCCATTATTTAAAACTACATATCTATTTTTATTTTTGGTGTTTTCTAGAATTGTGCTTATTTTTGTTTCATATTTTATCATATGATGTAACCTATCATTTACATTTAGTTCTTTAACTTGTTTTTCAGAACCATCAAACATAGTAATTTTATGCGTTTCATTACATTTAAAAGAGGTTCCATTATCTAAGTAAATCTTTAGAATCTTTTGATCAAAACCAGTTTTTCTAGGTCTCCTCATTATTCTAACTTTGATTCTTTTTGTTTTATCATCTAAACAAAAAACTGGAACATCTTCTCCTTTGTTGGCCAATTCTTTAAATGAAACTAATTCCCGACCGTCAGCTACTGCCACTAAACTATCTCCAGTCATACATGGATTTGTTGATACAACTGGGTCATAGTAGTAAGAATTGTTCTTTGTAAGATTACTCCAATTCAGTAATCCAGGTTCAGCACATTTAATCATATTTTCTACAATCTTAGACCAGATCTGTCTAGCAGGAACTTTTGAATATTCTCTTTGCTTAAACTTAAAAGTCCAACTAGAATCGGAAGCTACTGCTGTTAGAAAATTTTCATCTACTGCTACGGAAATATTAAAGTGTGAGAGTTTTCCCTGCTGTATTTTTGCGTCAATAAAATCCATTACTTCTGGATGCGAAACATTGACACACCCAAGTGCTGCAGCCCGTCGTTGTCCACCACTTTCAATTGTCCGAGATACAGCATCAGCGGCTTCAATAAAACTAACCATTCCAGACGATTGTCCACCTTTACCAAGGATTAGATCTCCACCTGGTCTCAACGATGAAAAGTTACAACCTACGCCGCCCCCTTCAGACCAAAGGATTAAAGCGTCTTTTAGGAATTGACCAATTTCTTCTATCGAATCTCCGATCGGAATGACGTAACAATTAAATAAACTTCCTTTTGGTTTTCCTGCGTTGCGAAGAATTCTTCCCCCAGGCAAAAAATCCATATTATATATCATTTCATGAAACTTAGTTGCGTATTCTTCTTTATTTTTCTCTACTATTGCAATAGATGTTGCTACTCTTTGAGTACATGTCTCCCAGTCTTCACCATTATCAAAGTACCTAGTTTTAGCGATCTCCAGTGCATTATCTGATAAAGTAATTTTCTTGGTCATACCAATCCTCTCTAATAAGATTACAAGAATATGTTCTGTTGAAGTAAAAATGAATCTTATCCGCTTGATGGTTCTCTTGACTTAAATAGTAGGTAGGATTTTTCTTTGAAATTTGAATGGATAACTCCGAGGCTCACAAGATGGTAGAGACCTTTGATTTTTTTTCCATTAAATTTGACTGTTATATGCGGGGAAGTATATTTTAATACTTCGCAAGAACCGTCATCCCATTTCTTTAATTCCCCAGCTCCATATTCTCCGGAAGGAATCGTTCCTAAAAATAAAGCTTCGGATTCTGAGTGGTCATGCGTTCTTATTGCAAGGACTTTTGTTCCAGGTTCGATAGGAATATCTTTCCTTACTGCGAACGACGCCCAATTTGCTGACCCAGGAATCTTAAATCGTAAATCAAAATGTTTTCCTGCTCTCAAAGCAGAATGTTCAACTACAATAAAACGACCACTTTTATTCATACTACTCATCCTTATACTGTTCTACAGCATACCGAGCTAAACTGTATGCATCACATAAGTTATTATTATCAAACTCAATTCCAAACTTTTTATAAACCTTTAACAACATCAATTCTTTTTTACAATGTCCTTTTCCAGTTATAAACTTTTTGATTACCGTTGGTGGAACTGGTTTATAGTCATACCCAGCCAAATACAATTGTGTTCTAACATAGTAATGCAAACCACCAAGTTCTAACATTTTAGCGCCACGAGAGCCAAACGAAAGTCCTTCTATATAGATTATTGATTCTTTGTTAAAATGCTTCCAGATACTTTCTTTGATTTCAGAAATTCTACACTCAATATTCACACTTGGATTTGTAGATACTAGAACCTGTTGTAGAATTTTAAAATTTTTATCTAGCACAACTAGTCCGGTTTCTGTGAGAGATAAATCCAAACCTGCGAAACTTTTCATAATTCTCTTCCTTTCTAATCTTTAAAACTGTTCTCTGTAGTCGCCCCTTTAATTTCTTCCCAATCTTTTACTTTTCGAACTCTTTCGTTGACTTTCTCAGTAGCCTCAAACATCGTCATATCTAACCCAATCTTTTTTCCCCAAGTAAGAAAAGATTTTAAATCTTTTGGAAAACATTTTCCACCAAAACCAAAATTTCCATCTGGACCAGGAACCAGTGTATGTGAGTTCGCTATTCTTTGGTCTCCTAAGAATCCATTTCTAACATCTTCATAGGAAATGCCCACTTTCTTACAAATTTCGTAAACTTCATTTAAAAAAGAAACCTTAGAAGCGAAGTAACAATTACATACATATTTTATAACTTCTGCAGTTTCTAAAGTAGTTTTAAGAATAGGCGTGTGTGGAAATCGTAATCGATATAGACTCTCTAAAAGATTTAGCATAGCTTCATGATCGCTTCCAAGAATTATTCTAGACTGATTAAGAAAGTCAAAGATGTAAGTTCTTTCAGTTAGAAATTCAGGATTAAAAACAAAAACATGTTGTGGAAACTCTTCTTGGAGGGATCTAATAGTACCAGGAAGAACTGTAGATTTAATGATTAGTACTTTTTCGGATGGAAGTTCCTTTATCACGCTTTTTAAAATAGACAAATCTTGTTCGCCAGTTTTCATGTTAGTCGGAGTTGGAAGACAAAGGAAAATAATAAATGACTCATTTACAGTTTCTTCGAATGTATTAAATCCAGTTACATATTTATCATACAAAAGAACTTTTTTTAGAACAGAAGAAAATCCATGGTATAAAGCTCTTCCCACATATCCAGCACCAATAATCGAAATAGTAGTCTCTTCGCGTTTCATCATTTTCCTTTCTAAATTAACCGAAATCTAGAACAACATTTGGCAAACTACCAACTGTTAGTTTCTCAAGAAGTTCTCGTTTCTTTTCTTTACCTTCGTCATAAAGCTGATTTGCTTGTAGTGGGATTTCTCCGAAAGGTGTTTTTAACATATCACCATATCTGTTTCTGATTCTTCCTATCATTATCATAATATCTGCTAAAGCTAAATCTAGGAACCAGTGTTGTAAATCATTTCTAATTTTTCTAAAATCCGGGGGTTGGTTTCTTTCATACTCAATCGAAACAAAGTCCATACTATCAAGAACTGGAGAGATTCTAACTATATTGGGATGTTTGAATTCGAAAGTGTGGTCAAAACTTGAAAATTGTTTGACCCACATGCTTACCTCTACACTAAGAGCCCAGTTAGCAAGTTCTCCAAGACTTAGAGGCCCGAGCGGTGGGTGGCCATGCAGTAAGAAATCACCCTGCGGAAAGTAAATATCTTTAATTCCAAGAATTTCAAGTCCTTCGGGATCTTCAATATAATATTCATTTGCTTTTCCAGAAACTTTATTTCTTGCAAGATTCGGATTATAAGCAATTGTAATTACATCAGGGAAGTATTGGGAGAATTCTTTCAACGAATAGTTCTTAATCCATTCAAGTATTTGCTCATCACTTAGTTCAATAAACGACCAAGAGAAAGCTAATTGATCTTTAACAAATTTTAGAACTCTATAATCATTAAGCATGTTATTCTACCTCTAAAAGCTTATTTATATCTTGTTTTAACTGTTTTACTGTTGGAATTATATCCTTCGCCCTAGTTCCTTTGTATCTTACAAACTTCCATCCATATTCTTCACACTTTTTCTGTTTTTCTATATCTTTCTTTGGATCTCCCCACGGCCCTTCATGAAAACACCAACCATCATATTCGACTACAATTTTGTATTCAAGAATTACAGTATCTAAACTATAATTTAGAAATGGATAGTTAATAACCACAGTTAGATTAGGAAATAGTAATTTAACATTTTCATAAATTGCAGACTGTGGTTTAGAAGGATTCTTAATACAACTATTCATAAAAGAAGAGAATCCATTTTTACATCTTTCTCTAGACCACTCTACTAATTCTATATACTTTTCTGGATGTTCTTCATAATATTTTTTCATTCCTTCTTTGGTAGTTTTGCTTGTTATTTCTCTTAATTCTGGATTCTTCTCATAAGCTTCTTTATTAGATTTCTTAAGTTTTTCAGATCTTATTTCAGAATGTAAACCAGTTACTTCGCTTTCCCATGCTCTTATCACCCCCAAAATAACTTTTTCTCTATATATTGGATCATTCCATAATACTCTATTAACTTTATTAATTCTATTTTCTTTATACTCGGGATCCGACCACGTCTTTTTAACAGCTAAACTTTTCTTTACTGACTTATCTGTTTGGTTTGGACACATGTATACTCGTGATGAACAACACCACTTTGTTCTTGTACTTTTTGATGGTGGGTACTTCGCTTCTTGCCCACAACCATAATTACATAACATCCTTACGATCTCCTATAATAAATGATATCCAATACATTCTCTTCTAGGTAAACTTTATTCATTTCCAAAGCTTTCTTCAATGAATCTAATGGAACAATATCCCCATCAGTAGAAATTTCCTCTACATATCTTCGTCTTTTTATCATCTCCGTATCTGAAGGATCATCCATAAATCTAGATAAGATCTCAAAACTTACAAGTTTTAAATTTTTAGAAATAGTTCCATTCTGTTGTTCTTCTTGAACCACTTTATCTATATATTTGTTCTCATTTGTATTCAAGTTTGAACTAAAAATCGGGTTCCCAGTCACCACATTTTCATATAATAGATCTGTTCCCCCGACCATTTTTATCAAGCCTTGTGCTATATCAGAATAGCGTTTGGATCCTATGTTATAAATGCCGTCTACGTTGTCTCCCCCACATCCAATCACAGACATTGCTAAAGCAAGATTATCATCAGGAAGAGTTGTATTAGTTTTTAGATACGTTTTCATTACTTCGTCTTTTTTAACTAGTCGTTTCATGAAACCGAGTCTTACATATACGCTAGTATTCTCATCAACGCACTGGTACATATCGTGATCATTTGAGTAAACTAAATTTCCAATTCCTTCACCGCTTGGGACTAGTTTATTTCGAATCAAATAGTACGGTATAAAATCAGCTTCTAAATGATCGAGTCTATAGACTTTTGTGTCTGGAATTTTGTTACCTAGTTTTTCAATCATCATTAGATTATTTTGAACTACGTTAAAAAATAAATCTCTGCTATCTTTATCCAATCCATAAAGATCATCGATCTGTCTTGAAATTTTATACTTCTTGCTTAGATTCAAATGATAATATGACCTACCAGATTCAAAGAACAAATAGTATCGAAGCTTTAAGTTTTCTCTTTTTAAAGAATATAACTTATGGAAAGAAAGAAAGCTTAAAACAGACGAAACTATTGAAGAATCAATCGTGTTACTTTTCTTACTCAGTTCAACGATGTTGTCAATCGCGTGTTTCATGTACAAAGATTGTAATGCATTCTTCAAATCGACAAAAATATTAAGTTGAGAATAATTTCCCAAAGATCTTACTTCATCCAGAACTGCGTAGGTTGGATAGTATGAAAGAATTGTTTGAGGCGTCACTAGTTATTCCTCTTCGAAACTTTCCAGTCCTTTTTGAACTTTTTATACTTAGCTCTTAAACCAGTACAAACAATACTTCCATCTTCTAGCTGTTCGTACTTGGTTTCTTCTTCACGATCCATGTATATTTCTTTTCTAATTTTCTTTGCTAGTTTTTGATTCACGATTTCTCCTAATTTGGTTTCTTATGAGCCCAAATTTTTTGACCACTTTTAAGGTCATCTATTCTTTTTGTCATTGCGATGTCTTCATATGTTTCTACATTAAAAGTGTCTAGTTTTAGAAGCTTCTCTTCTGCGTCGTACCAAACCACATATCTTTCTTCATTTACAAAAACAACTACACCTTCATTATCTTGTAAAAGAGATAAACACGCTCCAACCAAACATTTCTCGATTGTTTCTTCTTCCACACTTCCCTCTTTCTAAAGTTCTGTGTATATTAATGCTAACTTAGTTATAACTAAGTTAATCACCATAGCAACAAAAAGGTTTTTATTTTCATTTCTAACCTGTCTTTGAAACGTCTTCATCAATTCCTAAAGACTTCCAGTCGGTAGTTCCGGTTGAGTTTGCTTTTGTCCAACCCATCTGACAATAATGGGCG
>Ga0315281_10004160_pt1 | contig 21087 bp, 9 predicted proteins | sample YL17G07_0_MG_FD_204540 | JGI IMG/M metagenome (GOLD analysis project Ga0315281, IMG submission 204540) | Sediment microbial communities from Yellowstone Lake, YNP, Wyoming, USA - YL17G07_0 | ecosystem: Environmental > Aquatic > Freshwater > Lake > Sediment | place: USA: Wyoming | collected...
TGCGGCGGCCCAGCTCACGGTCGATCGACGCTGAGCGTTCCCAGGCGCGCCGCGCACCGGCATTGTCGCCCCGCTTGCGGCAGAGCACGCCCAGATCGGTCTGCACGTCGGCTTCGAGCCCGGGCAGAGCGAAGGTCCTCGCAATTTCGAGAACCGAGCTCCACGCTTCGGCGGCCCCCGCCGCATCACCGCGTTCGTAAAGAACATAACCGCTTCGCCGAAGAAATTCGGCCCTTGCTGCCGGATCGGATACAGCCTCCAAGAGCGCCCGGCCCCGCGCCAAATGCCGGTCCGCCATTTCGAAGTCGCTCGCTTCCGCCGCAAGATCCGCCGCGTGCCCTTCGAGACACAATCGCACATCGGCTGGCCAGGCATCCTGATCGGCCCGATCGAGCGCGGCAATGGTCAGGCTCCGCGCCGGCTCCCATCCACCCGCCGAACGCAGGAGCTCGATGCGGACGATCGAGCCGTCGGGACTCGGATCGGTTTCTTCCGGAAGCTCTCTGAGCCCTGCACGCACTTCGGCAGCCGAATGAAGGGCGCGTGCCAACTCGATCGAGAGACGGCGCCGTTCGCTCGGCATCACCGCCCCGTCCCGTGCCGCACGGAAAGCACCGACCGCGCCGGCAGAATCGGAAAGGGTTCTCGCGAAACGGCCCGCCCGCTCCCAGGCCTCCGGCCGCATGAACTCCGGCAGCTTCGGATGCGCGGCGATCCGGCGCGCGAGCTCCTCCGCATCACGAAGGCCTCCGGTCACCGCCGGCCCCAGATGACGAAGCTCGTCGAGCGCACGGGACGGATCTCCGGCAGCAAGGGCGTGCCGCGTGCGATCGAAGGGATCATCGGCGTGCTCGCTGAGCCAGGCGTGAAGCGCCAAACCCTGCTCTCCCCCCGATTCTCCGCCCGGTTCGCCGAGCCAGCGAACCCGGCCTCCAAGGATCGCAAATCCGTCAGGAAGGGACGGACCGATTTTTTCGAGCGCGATCAGCGGCGCCCCGCCGGACAGCGAAGCGGCCTCGGCGAGAGCGGCGAGCGAAGGATCGCCCGGAAAACTCCAGCGGGGGCGAAACGGCCGAATCGCCGCGGCACTTTTCCTGCCGCTCCACCAGAGAAGACCATCGGCCGATTCGACGAGGTCGCTCAGAATCCCCATCAATTCCGAAAACTTTCCATCGGCCATCTCGAGCGCCCGCCGAAACAGATCGAATCGATCGGGGGGAGCGCCCGCCGCCGCAACCAGCTCGCCGAGCCGCTCGGGGCCGACGCTGAAGGGCGGAAGGCTCACGGCGAGCGGCAGGCGATCGTCGGGCGGACGAGCGAAAAGCAATCGGATCGGGAAGCCATCTTCGAAAAGCGACGAGACGAGCGAAATCGACGCGGTATCTTCGCGCCCTTCGCCGGGCCAGAGCAGAACCACTCCCTCTCGATTTGATTTCTTCGCTTCGAAATGTTCGCGAATCCGATCGGCCGGCGCGCCCCCTTCCGGAAGAGCCGCGAGAAATCCGGACCAGGCCGAAAGCGGCCGCCAGGGAGACGACGCCTCGCCGGCATCGACTCCCCGCCATCCCTCCAAAGCGAGAAGAGCCCCCATCCGCTGAAAATCGGCCGACGAAAGAGGGCTGGGCGAAATCCAGGCGGAGGCTTCCTTCGAAAGGATGCGCTCGACGATTCCCGCGAGATCTTCGCGTACGAAGGCCAGCGCGTGCCGAACGGATTCGCCGCGCGCAGCTCGCGCAATCCCCGGTTCGCGAAGATCCGCAAACGAGGGAGCGATCGCCGCAGTCCCGGCCGCACTGTCCATCGGCAGCCAGCGTCCGGGCGTTTCCATTTCAGCGGGGAGAAGAGATCCTCCCGGCTCCCCCGACGGGCGAAGACCGAAGCGTCCGAGAATCGAACGATGACAGGCCTCGACGAATGCGTCCGGCTTTGCGGGCGGAGGTTCGACCTGCACTTTCACACTCTCGGCGAACCGCTCGATTCGGGGCGCGGGGGAGCCGAAAAGCTCGAGCGTCACGAAACGCCGGATCGCCGCCAGCACTTCCGGGTCGGCGGGATACGTCGACTCGGACGGCGGCGGCGGACCGGCGGCGCGAAGGGGGCCGGGCCGGCGAGAGGTCGGAATTCCTTTTTTCATGACGGGTTCGAGTCCTGGCCGGGTTCGTCCCCCGGAGGGTTGGGATCCGGAGTCATTCTCGGATGAAATGGTGCGGCACGCAAAACGGGGCAAGGGGAAGGACCCGTCAGGATCGCACCCCCCGAGAATCTTCCGCGTTTCCGGCACCGCAAATCCTCGTCGTCTCTCCCTCCGATGAGAAAAGAAGATTGATGCGATGATCGCGTCGAAAAGGTTTTCCGGCGGCGGGCTGGCGCAGGAAAATCTCCCGGAGTTGAGCCAGAAGCCTGCGGACCTCTCAAGCCATGACGAAATGGAAATGAACCCCGGCGACCTCCCGACCCGAATCACTCCGTCCGCGAACCCGGACGAAGAGGATGCGACGACTCCGCTCGATTCGGAAGGGAGGGCACGGGTGTTGCGCGAGCCGGTGTCGGGTTTCGCCGCCGGTGAAATCGTCGGCGGCCGATGGCGTCTCGTGAAGCGGCTCGGAGTCGGGGGCATGGGCGAGGTGTTCGAAGCCGTCGACGTCGAGCTCGGCGAGCCGGTCGCGGTTAAAACTCTCCGACCCGATCTGGCAGCCGATCCCGAGCTTCTCGAACGATTCCGCCGCGAGGTTCTTCTGGCCCGGCGCGTGACTCATCCGAACATCTGCCGCGTTCACGACCTGGAATTCCACGACGTCAAAGAAAACCGGATCCCCTTTCTCGTGATGGAGCTGCTCGGGGGAGAGACGCTGGCCGATCTGCTCCGGCGCGGACCACTGGCGCCGGAGCTCGCGATCCAGATCGCGGACGCCTGCGCCGACGCTCTCGCAGCGGCGCACCGGGCCGGCGTTCTTCATCGCGATTTCAAGAGCGGCAACGTGATGCTCGTGCCGTCGGCCGGGGAGTACCGGGTGGTGGTCACGGATTTCGGTCTGGCGCGAACTCTTTCGGCGAACGCCTCCGCGACGGCGATCGTCGGAACGCCCGCCTACATGGCGCCGGAACAGATCCAGGGTCTCGAGATCACGGCGGCGACCGACGTCTACGCTTTTGGAATCGTCCTGTTCGAAATGGCCTCCGGGCGGCGCCCGTTCGTCGGAGACACGCCGATCGCGCAAGCCATCCAACGGCTGCAATCGCCGGCCCCCCGTCTCCGCGACGTACGTCCGACCGCCGACCCGGCGTGGGAAAAGGTGATCGCCCGCTGCCTCGAGCGCGATCCTTCGCGCCGATACCCTGACCCGCGTGAGGCCGTGAAGGAACTTCGTCAGAGAGCTGAAAAATCGGCGGCGCGATCGGTCCGGACAAGGCGCCCGGTCTGGCGCACCGTCGCGGCGATTCTCATTCTCGCAGGGGCTCTCATCGGAGGGTGGTGGCGGCTCGCCGGACGGGCTCCGTCGAGAACGACCGCGGCCGCCGCCCGCAACACGCCAGCATCGTCTTCGCACCGGGTCGCCGTGCGGACGGCGGTGGCCTTCCTTCCGCTTCGAAACCTGTCAGGCCATACGCCCGACGACTGGCTCTCGACCGCGTTTCAGGAATCGCTCGGCAGCGAGGTCTCGGCGGGAGGAGAGATCCGGCTCGTTCCGGGGGAGGATGTCCTTCGAGCCTTCGGCCAGTCCGGCGCAGGAACGGAAGATTCAGCGCCGGCGCGCGAACGGCTTGCCAGAGATCGCGGCGCATCGCGGTTCGTCACCGGCTCCTATGCGATCTCGAACGGAAAACTTCGACTCGACCTGCGTGTGGTCGATGCGGCCGGGGCTGTGATTTCCTCGGCATCGGCGGAAGGGTCGGTCGACAACATCTTCGAAATTTCCGCCGCGGCAGGAGCCAGGCTCCGAAATTCCCTCGGCGTCACCGCGCCGGCCGAAAGTGAACCTTCCCGGATCGAGCTTCCGCAATCGGCGGAATCCGGGCGGCTCTACGCCGAAGGGTTGACGAGCCTGCGCCTTCTTCGCGGCCGCGAAGCGAGAGAGAAGCTCGAGCGGGTCGTGCAGCTCGAACCTGGATTCCTGCCGGGGCGGGAGGCGCTCTCGGAGGCGTTCTCGATCCTCGGCGAGGAGCGCCGCTCGGCCGCAGAAGCGAAAGCGGCGCTCGCCTTATCTTCCGGAGCTCCGCGCGAGCTCGTTCTTCGGCTGGAAGGGCGCGCCGCTCTGACGGCTTATCAATGGAGCCGGGCGATCGAGGCCTACCGCGCTCTTTTCACGCTCCATCCCGACCGGATCGATCTGGGCCTTCGTCTCATCGAAGCCCAGCTCGGCGGCGGCGCGAATGCGGATGCCGCCAGGGTCGTCGCGGATCTTCGCGCGCTTCCGGCGCCGCTCTCCGGCGATCCTCGAATCGATCTCGCCGCGGCCCGCCAGGCACAGGCCGTCGGAAATTCGCGCGACCAGCGAACGTACGCGTCGATGGCGAATGCGAAAGCCGAAGCTCTCGGCGCCGGGGAAATCCGGGGATGGGCGCTTCTTCTCGAAGGGAGCGCAGCGTGGCAGGCCTCCGACTTCGATCTCTCGATCGACCTGCAAAAAAGGGCCAGCGCATTGTTCTCCGAATCGGGAGATGCCGGAGGAGAGGCCCGCGCGGCACTGTACGCGGGAGCCCCCTTGTTCAGTCTGGGCCGATTCGACGAAGCCCTGCAGAAGGCCGAGCTCGCCGGGTCGCTCGCGCAAAAAGCGGGCAACCGGAGAACGGAGGGAGAGGCTCTCAATCTTCGAGGAAACATCGAGTGGAACCAGGGAGACCTCGCGAAAGCGGCCGCGTCTCTCGGAAAAGCCTGCGACATTCTCGGCGAGATCGGCGCACAGGGGGCGCTGGCGATGTCGGAAACCAACCTCGCGCAGGTCGCAGCCCTTCGGGGCGAGCCGGCGCGTCAGATGGCGCTCCTCGAAAGCGCCCAGCGCCATGCCGAGTCGGTCGGCGATCGATCGCAGCTGGGCGCCACGAGTCTCGGACTGGGAGAGGCGCTCCTCGCCCGCGCCGATCAAAAAACCGCATCGCTGCTCGAAGCGGCTCTCACGAAATCGCGCGAGACCGGGAAATCCGACATGGAGCCGTACGTCCTGAATGCGCTCGCCCGGGCCGAGCTCGCCGCCGGACGCGCCGCCGAGGCCGATCGGCGGGCCGAGGAGGCGCAACGACTCGCCGACTCGATTCACGCCGCCGAGCCGGGCGCCGAAGCCCGCGTGACCAGAGCCCGGGCGGCCCTCGCCTCGGGCGACGCCGCGAAAGCGCTCACCCTTTCGGATCAGGCAGGAAGTTTCGCCGAAAAAGCCGCTCTCGCCGGGAGCCGGGCCGACGCCCTCCTGGCCTCCGTCGACGCCCTTCTCTCGCTCGCGCGGCCGGAGGATGCGCGTGAGCGCCTCGTCAAGGCGAAGGAAATCGCGGGGAAGCAGCCCTCGCTCGAAGGCCGCCTGCGGCTCGAAATGCGCGAGGCGACGATGAATGCCGCGGCCGGAAGAAAGCGGGAAGCGGTCGATGCTCTCGACCGCCTCATCTCACAGGCGAAAAAAAACGAGCTCGTGGCCATCCAGCTCGAAGCCCGCGCCCGCCGGGCCCGCGCGACCGGCGACGCCGCGGCCCTCGCGGCCGTTCGCACCGAGGTCTCTCAGCGCGGAATGCCAGGGCTTTTTCCGCCATCGATGTGACGATCCACGATTTCCGGAGTCTCACATGACCGGCCCGGCACACGAAGGTGCACGAGAACGCGCAGGATCCGGCGCGCAGATCGATCGTGTCGCCCGCGAAATTCTTTCGCGAAATTTATTCGCCTGGCGCCCTGACGGCCCGGGGAGTTATTTTTTTGAATTGCCCGCCTGCGGGTTCCCTTCGAGGCTTTCAATCGCCTTCGCGACCGCCTCGGGGAGCTGACGGGCCTCGTATTCCTTTGAATCCTCGAGCTCCTTCCACCCCTTCTTGAGCATTTCGCGGAGATCCGGGAGGGCGCCGCGCGCGGCAGGTCCGATGGCCGTGAGGGCTTCGGCGGCGAAGACACGCAGGTAGATTTCGGGTCCATGAAGCTGGCGAGCCAGCTCCTTCGTCGCCGACGCGGCGGCCGGACCGATGCTTTCGAGGGCGAGCACGGCCAGCTTTCGAACGGAGTGAACAGGATCCCGAAGAGCGCTCGTGAGAAGTCCGACCGTCCCCTCGACGGTCGTTCCGAGCCGTCCGATCGCCTCGGCGGCCGAGCTCCGCACACTCTCGCTCGGATCGTGAAGACCTTTGCCGAGCGCGGGCAGGACGAGTCGCCCGATCTCTTTCCGATTTTTCCCAAGAAGTCCGAGCGCCTCGATCGAGAGGGCACGCACTCGTTCGTCGGAATCGCCGGACGACTCGATCAGCTTCGCGGCAGCTTTGGCGACGGCGCCCTCCGGGGTTCGTGGTGCGAGCGCGACGAGCGTCTGCGCCGCCGCCGAGCGCGGGTCGAGATCGGGATCACCCAGAAGTTTCGACACCGCGAGAACGACCTCCGGCGACGGCACTCCAACGCCAGCAAGCGCGCCGGCAACGGTCCGGCGAACGAGAGGAGCCGGGTCTCCGAGGGAGGCCACGAGAATTTCGACGGCTTCCTCGGAGCTCGGCGCTCTGCGACCGAGCTCCGAGGCGGCGAGGATGCGCGGATAGACGTCGCGATCCCGAAGATCGGCCCTGAGCTCCGCGTTCGTCCTCTTTTCGGGCGGCGGACGTTCGCCGGACGGCGAGGATTTTTCCACGGCGGGCGCCGCAGACCCGGGCGACCGATCGGGCGGCGCCGACTGACAGGCGACGAACGCGATGATCGTGAACGCAGCCAAGACTGTTGCGAGAGCTCGAAGGATTCGTTTCATGTCGTGGATCTCCTCGATGTCGTTGGCGTCTCAACAGCACCACTCGGATTCGGGCGATGACGGGAATCCGAAGTCTACGACGTTTACCGGGCGAGCCTGTTCGATCGCCGCGGACGGACCGCCGAACAGAAAGCGTCGGCATCGTCTCCCGGGAGAGCTCAGCAGATCGAAACCTCCCCGAACCCGCCTCCGGGACTCCACGGACAAGCGGCCTCTTCAGGGCGTCGCGCCGCGAGTCATCGAGCAATCGACCGGAGCGACGGGTGGGCCGACCCCGACCCCGGGCACGAAGACCGGATCTCCAGTCACTGCGTCGACGATCGATCCCCAGGCGAACAGCTCCGCCAGGCCGCGCGGCACGACCCGGATGAATCCGGAGAGGATCGGCCGGCTCCAAAGCTCGAACGCACTGTCGCGCCACAGAGAGTGAGGCCGCAGTTCCAGGTCGAGCTTCGCCAGAAGCTCTCCGCCGGTGTCGTGGAGCTCCAGGGTCACGGACGCCTGGAAATTTCCGGCGTTCCCGACGGCGAGGTTCGTTCGCCGGCCCGAATCGGTTCGAACGGAGCCGATCAGAATCGGGTCGGCCGTCGCTGCCGGAAAGGGTGAAATTGCAATCGACTGCCGGACGGTTCCGATCGGCGAGGGAGACGAAATTCCGCAGGCGGCCGCGATCGGCGCGTCGGCGTGAATTTCGAGGAAGCCCGCGGCCTCGGTTTCGCCGGAGACGAACAGTTCGACAAGGTCGTCGATACGGGCCGATTCGCGGGCCTGGAGTGTGAGCCCGGCGTTCGCAGTCGATCCGTCTTCGCGGCGAAAAACGAGGGAAATTTGCGCCCTGCTGTCGGTCGCGACGAGATCGAGCTGCGTCGTCCACAGATTTCCGGTTGCTCCGCGCGCGCGCGCGACCGCAGGAACGAGAAGCGGTACCGTTCCCGCCGAAACCGCCGGAACGATCCGAAAATCGCCGTTTGGGTTGTCGACGATCGAAGCCACTGCGAGCACTCGTGACGATTCGGTCGAACACCTGAGAGTCGCCGATCCATCGATCGGCGCGAAGGAGCCGAGCGGGTCCGAGAGGCGGGTATTCCCCCAGGGTGGAATCGTCGTCACGAGCGTGGTGACCGGAGTGCCGGAAGCGCTTCGTACTTCGATCGAGACATCGGCCAAGACGTCGGAGGCATTGACGAGATCGAGATTCGTCCGCAGGTCGGCCGCTCGGACGACGCGAGGGAGCTCGAGGTCGACGCCGCATTCCGCCATCGACGCAATGTCTGCCGGTGCGAACGAATCTCCCGTCCGGCCTCCATTCACTTCGTTGACCGTTGTCGAAATCGCGACGACCGAGGAGGGCGCCTCCAGGGCCAGAACGCCCGCCGCGGACTCCAAACCAAAAAGACTACGGAGAACGTCAGCGACCAGAATCGATCTCCCCGGCGGAATCACGAAATCGACCGGAGTGAGCCCGCTTCCATCGGTCGATCGCGGCAGAAACCAGACGCGCACGAGCGCGTCGACGTCCGCCGAATCATGGAGGACGAGGTCCGTTCGCCACCTCGTATCCCAACCGCCGGCCGAATGAGCAGCGGCGGGAATGATTCGGACCGATCGTCCTCGAACGGAGAGCGCCTCGGGCAGATCGTCGCGGACGTACGTCGAGCTGGCGCTGCCGGGAGTGTAGTAACCCGAACCTCCGAGCAGGAGTCGACCGTTCCCGATCGCGAGAGTGCGGGCCGGCGGAATGCGTTCCTCGAAAGTCCAATTGTCGCCGTCGGGGCTCGACAATAGGTCAGCGTATGCGCTGGAGGTCGACAAATCCTTCGGTTGGGCGATGGCCAGAAAGCGGAGGCCGGTCCAAACGAGACCCGTGATCACCGAATAGTCGCCCAGATCGTGCCGGATGAAGGTTTGTCCGTCGTGTGTGGTCAGGACCGCGGCGCTGGTGACGCCGGAGATCTGCCCTCCGCCGACGACGACTCCCCCGCCCGCGGCCGCGACGCCCACGACAATTTCGGCATCGTGCGCGCGGTGCTGCCAGCTCAGGCCGTCGGAGCTCGTCTCGACGTGAGACCCGCCGGATTCTCCGTTTCGAATTCCGTACGCAATGAATCGCGCTCCGTCGTTCACCACGGTCCACGGGGTGGAGATCGAATTGAACTGCGGGAATTTCTCGACCCAATCGAATCCGTTGGAGCTGAAAAAAAGTGCTCGTCCCTGCTCCGTCACGCCGAAGACGAAGAATCCGGAAGGCGTGACGATCGGCGGCACCGCAACACCGCTCAGTTCGTCGAAGGACGTCCAGCAAAACCCGTCCCGGCTCGATTCGAGCCGCCAGCTGCAACCGACGTTTTTTCCGCACCCGGAGCGAACGGCCACCATCACATTTTCATTCGAAGCCATTCCGATCACCCATTCGTTGCCATCCGAGCTCGTTTTTTTCCAGCCGATTCCGTCCGGCGATTCGAGAATGCCCCCACCGCCAACGAAAAACCGTCGCCCGTCGAAATGAGCCGCAGTGATTCCGAAGGTCTCGAGCGAGGGATCTCCATAGGCGACCCATTCGCCGGAATCCTCGATGGTCGCCGGCGCTTCGAGAACGACTCCGCCGACGGCGACCACCCGGCCTCTGGCCACTGCGACGTGCTGGATCAAAGCGTCGCGCGGACGGAGATCGGTCCAGACCTTTCCGTCGGAGCTCGCGGCGAGCGTCGAGTTGATGGAATAGGTTTCCTGTCTGATCCCCGCAACGATCCAGCGGTCCCCGCTCCAGACGATCGAACCGGCGCCATACCCATCGAAGTTGCTCTGGACTTCCCAGCTCACACCGTCCGTGCTCGTGGCGACCGAGTCCTTTCCGACGGCCAGCGCCTGCGAACCGTTCCATTCGACTGCGTCGAGCCAAACCTGATTCGGATTTGCGACGGGCGCCCAGACTGCGCCGTCCGCACTCGCGAAAACCACCGAACCAAAGCTGTCCCGCCGCGGAGCCACCCCGATCCATTTCGTTCCAGCCCAGCAAACCCCTTCCGGCGCCAGGTCTCCCGAGACCGTGGAGCGACTCCAGTCGACGGCATTCCCGCTCGTGAGAACGATCCCGGCGCCATTCCCGTCGAAGCCGCAGACCACGTAGCCCGACGGGCCGACCGCGAGAGAGCTCAGAGCACTGACGCCCAACACCCCGTGGAGGGAGATCGACTCCCATGTGACGCCGCGGGCCGACCGAAGAACCGTTCCTCCGTAGGAGATCGCGACAAAGCCCGCCGGGCCGTGCGCAACACTGACCAACAAGTCGTCAGTCGGCGAGTCGCGCGCGATCCAGGCCCCTCCGATCGTCGAAGTCAGAATGGTCCCGCCAGCCCCGACCGCCACGAGAAAATCCCCGTCCGCCGCAATCCGAAAGAGCGTCCGATCCGTCGGGATCGGCGACGAGAGAAGCCAATCGGATCCCCAGCTGTTCCGCGCCCAGGAAGCGGCTAAAAACAGAAACAGAACCCCCCGCGAAAATCGACGGGCAATCTTCCGCACGGAGCAAAAACGTTTCGGCAGTTTCACGGGCACTCCGAGACTCTACGGCCGCCGAGGCGAAAACGTTGCGCGGAGAGAAGGACGGGAGAAGGTCGAGAGAAGCACGGGAAAAGCCGTTCGATCACTCGCCGCCGGAAGGCTCTCCGGATTCACGAGGCACGCCGGGCGTGGGGCCTGACAAGGGAGTAGGAAGCCGACATGGAGCGGGGAAGCGCGTCACTTCGCCCGCAAAGATTCGAGCACGCTCCAGAATCCCGGAAACGACTTCGACACGCACCCCGGGTTTTCAATCAACACGCCTTCCCTCGCGATCCCCGCGAGGGCGAAGGCCATCGCCAGGCGGTGATCGTCGCGGGTGCGGATCGTGACGGGGCTTCGGTTCCGGCGCAGGAGGGGCGAATCGCCGACAATGCGCAGTCCGTCCGGAGTTTCTTCCGCCAGGGTTCCGAGATTACGAACTCCCTCGCAGATCGCGGCGAGACGGTCGCTCTCTTTGACCCGAAGATTTGCGGCGCCCCTGACAACCGTCTCTCCCTCCGCGAACGCCGCGAGAACGGCGAGAGCGGGAACGGCGTCGGGGGCGTCCGAGGCATCGACTTCGATTCCGCGAAGCGACTCCCCCGCCTCCACCTCGAGCCCGTCGTCCCACCGGAAGCGGGCGCCCATCCGCGAGACCCATTCGAGAAAAAGCGCGTCCCCCTGCACCGAATCGTGATCGAGCCCCCGGATCGTGACCGGCCCTCCGCCGAGCACCGCGGCGCCGATGAGAAACGCCGCGCCGCTCCAGTCCCCTTCGAGGGCGAGGCGCCGCCCGGCGACGCTCTGCGAGCCCACGCGGTAAGAATCGCCGGACGACTCGAGCGGGACTCCGAAAGACGCGAGCGACCGCTCGGTCAGCCGCACGTACGACGCGGAAGCGAGCGTCCCGGTGAGCTCGACCTCGATCCCTCCGTCGAGAAACGGGCCTGACAAGAGAAGCGCCGAGAGAAACTGCGACGAGATCGAGGCGTCGAGGCGCACTCGTCCGCCGCGAAGAGCTCCGCCGCGAATTTCGAGCGGAAGGAATCCGTCTCTCCCGAGATGTCCGATTTCTCCACCGAGCCTTCGGAGCGCCTTCACCAGATCCGCAATGGGGCGTTCCCGCATTCGTTCCGAACCGTCGACGATCCACTCGCCTGGAGTGCGGCAGAGGATCGGAAGAAGAAAACGAACCGTGGTTCCGGCGTGCCCTACGTCGATGCGAACACTCTTTTCGCCCGGAGCGGAACTCGAGGCGGACGGGGGATGAATGGTCAGTGTTCCCAGCGGACTCTCGGTGATGCTCACACCGAGCTGCTCGAGCGCCTCGCGCAGAAGACGTGTGTCGTCCGAGTCCGACGCTCCGCTCACGACACTTTCCCCCGTTGCGGACGCCGCGAGGATCAGCGCGCGGTTGGTCACGCTTTTCGAGGCGGGAGCGACGCAGCTTCCGGAAATACGTCCCGGCGCAACCGGCAGCGGATCGGGGAGCGGACATCCTCCCTCGCCGGAGGCGCGGGAGGATCGAGGAACGGGCCCTTCCGCTTTCGAGCGATCCGCGTTCATGCCGTGAGCACGGTTCGCGGGGCCGTCTCGTACCGCCCCTGCCGGTCGATGATCCCGATCTTCCCGGTGTCGCACCAGGCCGGCACGACGGCAACGCCGCGCCCGTCCTCCTCATCGCGCCGCCATTCGTTATGGAAGTGACCGAAGAGCACCATCCGATCTCCCTCCGCCCAACGTTTCGCCGCGAAGGCGAGCAGCAGCTCTTCCGGAATCCGGTACTTGTGCTTGAAGTTCGTCTTGTGGAGCTTCGCTTCCACATTCGAAACGAATTTCCGCGCGGCTCTCTCGGGAACCGCTTTCATCGCCGCGAAGGCGATCGGATTTTTCGAGACGAATCTCCAAAACCGGTACGGATAGTCGCGGTCGTTGATCCGGTCGCCGTGCGTCAGAAAATACCGCCCCGCCGGCGTTTCGATCTGGAATGCAAGCTCCACCGCGGTGAACGACGGCTCGAGAAACGACCCCTTGAGGTAGAAGTCGCGATTCCCCTCGACGTAATAAGTCGGAACCCCCCGCTCCTTCACCCGCCGGAACGCCTCGATCGTCGCCTCGATCCCCGGCGTCAGGAATTTCTTGTCGCCGATCAGGTAATGAAACACGTCACCTAACAGGTAGAGCGCCGACCACCGGTCCGGCCTCACCCCTTCGAGCGCCTCGATCATCGCCCGCTCGTCCCCTTCTTCACGGGAGATGTGGGAGTCGGCGATCAGGAGAATGGGGGGGGAGAGTGTGGTCACGGCAGAAGGATTATCGCCGAGGCGCCGGAAATTGGAGCCCCCCCCTTCGGATTCCGCACAATCGCTTCGCCTTTTTTCCCCGAAATCTCCCAAGCGGCGCGAGGGTGGGTCGATCGCGTCGTCAAGCCCGCAGGGCCGTTCGACGCTGTGGCAGCGCCACAGCTAGAACGCGCCCGAGGACTTCGGCGGCGCGAGCGGCCCGCCATCGCGCCGCCTGCCACTCAAAGTCGGCAGAGCAGCATCTCGCGCTGTAGCGCCAGCGACCGCGGCAACGTCCCCCCGAGCTTCCCGAACCACTCGTCGAGCGATTCGATCTCGTGCTTCCACGCGGCGGGATCGATGCTCGTCGCCAGGTCGACCTGGCTCTCGTCGATGTCGAGGCCTGACAAGTCGAGGTCGAGGGCTTTGGGCACCCAGCCGAGGAGAGTTTCTTCGCCACCGACGCGGCCGTGAACGCGATCGACCATCCACTTGAGGACGCGCATGTTTTCGCCGAAACCGGGCCAGAGGAATTTCCCTTCCGAGTCCTGGCGGAACCAGTTCACCATGAACATTTTCGGCGGGTAGGCCATTTTCTTCTGCATGTCGAGCCAGTGGCGGAGATAGGTTCCCATGTCGTAGCCGCAGAACGGCAGCATCGCCATCGGGTCGCGGCGAACGACGCCGACCTGGCCCGTCGCGGCCGCGGTCGTCTCGGAGCCCATGATCGATCCGAGGAAGACTCCGTAGGTCCAGCTGAAGGCCTGCAGAACGAGCGGAATCGTCGTCGAGCGGCGGCCGCCGAAAACAATGGCAGAGATCGGAACGCCGTGCGGATCGTTGGCCAGCGCGGAGAGGGCGGGATTGTTCGCCATGGGAGCGGTGAACCGGCTGTTGGGATGCGCGGCTTTTTCTTTCGACCCGCGCTTCCACGGCTGGCCCTTCCAGTCGGTGAGCTCTTCGGGAGCCTCGTCGTCCTTCCCCTCCCACCAGACGTCGCCGTCCTTCGTGAGCGCCACGTTGGTGAAAATCGTGTCGCGGCCGATCGTCGCCATCGCGTTGGGATTCGTCTTCGTGTTCGTCCCGGGAGCGACGCCGAAATATCCGGCTTCGGGGTTCACGGCGTAGAGGCGGCCGTCGTCGCCGACGCGCATCCAGGCGATGTCGTCGCCGACGGTCCAGATCTTCCAACCTTTGAATCTCTTCGGAGGAATCATCATGGCGAAGTTGGTCTTGCCGCAGGCGGAAGGGAACGCGGCGGCGACGTACGTCATGTGCCCCTCGGGGCTTTCGACGCCGAGGATGAGCATGTGCTCGGCGAGCCAGCCCTCTTTCTGTCCGAGGTAGGAACCGATCCGAAGGGCCAGACACTTCTTTCCGAGGAGGGCGTTTCCGCCGTAACCCGAACCGATCGACCAGACGGTGTTGTCCTGCGGAAAATGACAGATGTAACGCTTGTCAGGGTCGCAATCGTGGACGCTGTGAACACCGCGGTTGAAGTCATTCGAGTCGCCCAGCTGGTTCAGGGCAACGCGCCCCATGCGGGTCATGATCCGCATGTTGAGCGCGACGTAAACGCTGTCGGTGATTTCGATTCCGGCTTTCGACATCGCCGATCCGGCGGGGCCCATGAGGTACGGCACCACGTACATCGTGCGCCCCTTCATCGAACCGTCGTAGAGCCCGCGGAGCTTCGCGTAGGCCTCCTGGGGATCCATCCAGTTGTTCGTCGGTCCCGCTTCGGCTTTGGTCGGCGTGCAGATGAAGGTGAGGTGCTCGACCCTCGCGACGTCATTGGAATTCGAACGATGAAGGTAACAACCGGGAAGCTTCTCCTGATTGAGCGGAATCAGGATCCCTTTGGCGACGGCCTCGTCGGTCAACCGTTTCTTTTCTTCCTTCGAGCCGTCGCACCAGACGATCCGGTCCGGTTTCGTCAGCTTCGCGATGTCTTCCACCCACGAGAGGAGATGCTGGTTTCCGGTGTGTTCGGCGCCGCTGGCAGGGATGGTCGAAGCGCTGCTCATGTCCGTTTTCCTCTTTTTTGATGATCTCGGAATCGCAGGTTTCCTGTGCCCGAATTTGCCGTCGGGCAGGCGGGGAGCCTACCACACGGCTCTTCGCAAACTGCCAGCCCAAAGGGGCCTTGACACCTCCGGCCTCTGAAGGCAGTGTCGAGTTTCGAAAGGAGATCCTTCGTGCCATTCCTTCCTCGCCGCCTCGTTTCGCTGTCCCCTTTTCTTGTCCCGGTCCTCTTCGTCCTGATCTCCCCTCGACCCGGTTTTTCGCAGACCGCAACCGCCGCTCCTCCTCCCGCGAAAAGCGGATTCGAGTCGGCGCGAATCGTCGAGCGCAAAGTCCTCGAAGCTTTCCTTCGAACCCATAAGGGCGCCACCGACGCCCGCTCGCTGAAGATCATCCCGATCACCTGGACAGATGGATCGCTGGGTTGTCCGAAACCGGGGGAGGCCGCCACGAAGGAGCTCATCTCCGGTTTTCGCGCGACCGTCGTCTGGAAGGGCACCCAGTACATCTACAACACCGATCACGATGGCGGGCGGATCGTCCATTGCCCGAGCGCCACCCCGCCGCCAAAATCCCGGCCCGCCCGAATCAGATGACGGGTGGAACCGCGAATTCGGCCGGACCGCTTTCTCCACCGGCGGAATCCGGTGTTATATTTCCCGCGCCAACAACTGACCGACCTCGAAGCTCGTCCGGCAGGCGATGATCTGGCGGACGGAATACAAATCCATCTGGAGGAAACCATGCGCCGATCCGTTCTGTTCCCAGCCTTTCTCGCGTTCCTGATCCCGACCGTCCTGGCCGCGGCTCCGGCCGGTCTTCATTCCATCGATCCGCTGGCTTCTCCTCCACCCGTCATCGAAGGTGGAATCCGGGTGGCCGTCGATTCGAAGGAGCCGATCCTCAAGCTCAACGGCGCTCTTCGCGGGGCGAAAATGGCGGCTCTTCCCGGTTCCACTCTCCGCGTCATCGTCGTCTTGCACGATCCGATGATCGGAAAGGGGTCGACCACGATTCGCGAAGCCTCGGATGCGATCCGTGCGACCTATGTCGCCGCGATCGAGCATGAATTCGTTTCGAAAAGCGGGAGCGCAGGATTCCGGGCGTCCCGAGGGCTTTCCCACTTCCCGATCGTGTTCGGAGATGCGGATCCGAATCAGCTCGTGACTCTCGCCGCGAATCCCCTCGTCCGTTCGATCGAGCTCGACGAAAAGAAGAAGCTCACGCGGCGGGAAGGTGGGCCGCTCATCAGCTCTCCGACGCTTCGCACCCAGTTCGGCGGTACCGGACACGGCATCGGAGTCGCAGTGATCGACAGCGGAATCGACTACACCCACTCGGAATTCGGCAGCCGGGTCGTCGCCGGTTATGACTACGTTCACGATCAGACGGCCGAGGTCGACGACTCCCACAGTCACGGAACCGGCGTGGCCGGAATCATCGGCGGCTCGAACGGAATGGCTCCGCAATGTTCCCTCTGGGCGCTCAAGGTCTTCCATGAGGAAGACCCGAACAGCGGACTGGACTCGGTGATTCTCGCGGCGCTCAACGACGCCTACGCGAGCCGCACGAGCTTCACCGACCCCCTTCGCGTGATCAACATGTCGCTCGGCGGCGGAGCTCCGATCGCTTCCGCGTGCGATTCGGATTCCTCGGGGTACGCTTCGATCATGAGCCAGCTCGTCGGGGCCGGCGTTGCGATTTTCGTCGCGAGCGGCAACGACGGCTGCTGGACCGGAATCTCCCACCCGGCCTGCATCTCGTCGGCCATCGCCGTCGGCGCCGTTTACGACGCGTCCTGGGGACGTAATCCTCCCGACACCAATTTCGCCATCACGACGAAGTGCACGGCCTCCGGGCAATGCGTCGACGATTCGACCTCGGCCGACCAGATCACCTGTTACTCCAACTCGAGCAGCCTGCTGACCATTCTGGCTCCGTCGGAGTGCGTCTGGACCACCCATAACGGCGGAGGGTACTTCGACTATCCCGACTGTTTCGGCGGAACCTCGGCCGCCACTCCCTATTCGGCCGGCGTTGCAGCCCAGCTCTTCTCCGCCAAAATCGGAGCCAGTGTCGCGCAGCTCCGCACCGCAATGTCCACGACCGGAAAGTCGATCACCGACGGGCGCAACGGCATCACCCGGAACCGCATCGATGCCGTCGAAGCGTACAACCAGCTCGACGGAGGAAGCTCCGGCGGCTCGAACACCGTCTGGGTCGCCATCGCGGCGCACGCGCCGGGATCCGGCGGCAGCGCTTTTCGATCGACGCTGGGGATCCTGAATCGAGGCTCGGCCTCGACGACCGTCACCATCAAGCTCCACACGGCAACGGGTTCCGCCAGCGGCACAGCGGATCTTGCGGCCGCGGCTCACGCTCTCTTCGACGACATCGTCGGGGCGCTCGTATCGACCGACACGGTCGGCTCGCTCGAAATCAGCGCCGATCAGCCGATCTCGGTGACGTCGCGCACTTTCAACCAGACCTCGGCCGGCACGTTCGGCCAGGGAATTGACGGTGTCGTTCCATCCGACGGCCTCTCGGCAGGGCAGTCCGCGATCGTTCAGCAGCTCGAAGAGGACACGGCGTTCCGATCGAACCTGGGTTACCTCAACATGGGAACGAGCGATGCGGTCGTGAACGTGACGCTCTACGACAAGGTCGGAGGAGTCGTCGGAACCTATTCGGTCTCGATTCCGGCTGGTCAGGTCAAAGCCGACAACAAACCTTACAACGCGCGATTCGGCCGCACGAACATCACACCCGGCTACGCAAAAGTCACGGTGTCGTCGGGATCGGGAATCTGGGTCTACGGATCCGTACTCGACAACAAGACGAGTGATCCGACGACGATCGCAATGCAGAAGTAGTTTGTCGGCGCGGGAGATTCACAGGAAATGCAGCCACCTTCTTGAGAACCCGGGATCTAGCCGCTCCCTTTGGGAGCGGCTGGCGCCTTTCTCGGAAACCTCATCACGACCCGCAATCCGTGCCCCTGGGCCGATTCGAAACGGATTGAACCGCCGTGTTCTTCGCACACGCGGCGGGCGATCGGGAGCCCCAGACCGGTCCCCCCTTTTTTCGTCGAATAGAAGAGAGCCCCCAGCTGCGACAACTCTTCCGGCGGAACTCCGCTTCCGGAATCGGCGACCGCGACCCGGACCCACTCCGCCCCTTCGGAGGCGACTTCGACGCGAACGCGGCGATCGGCCGGCGGACGGCTGGCGAGAGCCTCGCGCGCGTTTCGGAGCAGATTCAGAATCACCTGAGTCAGCTGTCCGGAATCGAGCTCGGCCCGGATCGCGCGAGCCGGCGCGTCGATCTCGACCCGGATTCCGTCTTCCGCCATTTCGGATTCGAGCGAAGTCAGCGCGGCGGCAACAATTTTCGCGACGTCCGAATCCCGCCGTTCCGGAGCCCGGGGGCGTGCGTAACGGAGAAAATCTTCGAGGAGCCTTTCCAGGCGCGTGATCTCCCTCCGCGTCAATCCGAGAAGCCGAAGCCTCTCCCCTGTTGGTGATTCTCCCGATTCGCGAAGGTCTTCTTCGATGAGCTGCACGTTGAGACGAAGTGAATTGAGCGGGTTGCGAATCTCGTGGGCGAGACCGGCCGCCAGCGCCCCCACCTCCGCGAGGCGCTCCTGCGAAATGCGCACGCCCAGCGCCCGCCGGGAGATCTCCGAGCTTTTCCAGGTGAAACCCAGCGCGCCGACCAGAAGAAGCCCGCCGGTAACCAGAACGAGACCGACCGTCCTCGAAACCTCTTCGCGAATGCGGACGGTTCTTCGCTCGATGGCCGTGCGCGAAACGTCGATGACGAGAGTTCCGGCTCCCGGCAGCGGAAGGGTGATCCGATCGCGGGCCTCCCGGCGAATCATCGAACGGGGATCACCGGGAGCGGGACCGGCGAAGACGAGACGCTTTCCGAGCGGGTCGGTGACGGCCATGGAGAGAAAGAGATCGCTCTGCTGGACCGCGTCCTGAAGCGGCCGGAATCGCTGAGAACGAGCGCCCGAAACGCCCAGGAATTGATCTTTTTGGATCTGGCTCTCGATCTGGGCAGCGATCCGCCGGGAAGCCTGCTCCGCTTCCCCCATCACCGTCGACTCCGCGATTTTCGTTACGCGACCGACGAAGTACGACCCGAATCCGACGACCAGAACTGCATAAGCGAGCGAGAACGCCGCGACAGCGGCGAGCAGCCGCCGGGTCACGGCCTTTTCCGCGTCGTGCGCGGGATGGGTCACTGTCGATTCATCGAAGTCGTTCAAATGTGATCTCGGGAATTCGGGGCAGGAGCGCCCCATCCCCAATAGAATACTTGCATGTCCGTCGCCTGTCCCCGCCGATTTTCAAGGCCATCGATTTCGCGAATCGGGAAGATCGCTTGAGGGGCCCGCTCGAAACGACGAAAGGCGCGCGAACTTTCTGGATGGTCCTGACCCTCGCAGCCGCCCTCGGCACCGCCTGGACACCTCCGCTCGCGGCCTCGATCCCGAACGACCCGGTGGAAAAAGTGGTTTCGCACAGCGCGGCTCTGGCGGCGGCGGGACGGCGAAAGGAAGCGATCCGGATTCTTCAGATCGAGGTCGACGGGCGCCGTTCGAAACCGGACCCCCGGCTCGAGGATGCCCTTGGAAGCGCGCTGGCAAAGGATGGGAATCCCGCCGCAGCCCTTCCTCATTTTCGTAGCGCCGTCGCCGCGTCGCCGCGTGAGGCGCTTTTTCGGAAGAACCTCGCCAATGCCCTGTTCGCGCTCGAAGACATCGACGGCGGAGAACGCGAGCTGTTCCTCGCGGCCGTTCTTTCCGGCGACCCGCTTCCGATCGTCGACAACGGAAAAAAACTTCTCGACCGCGCCGGCCGCCACCTTCGCGCCGTGGATCTCGCCGCGGCGGCGGTTTCCCGGTTCCCGGATCGACACGACCTCCTCGAACGGCTGGCCGAGGCGCACCTTCGCTCAGGCCACCGGGCACAGGCGGCGAGCATCTACGCTTCGCTCATCGAAAACCGTTCGCTGCCGGCCGGCCGCGTTCCGGCGATCCTTTCGTTTCTCGCCCACGATCGGCTGGCCCGGCGGCGCGACCCCGTCCGAACCGGGATCGGCTACGGACCGGACCGGCCCCGGAGCCTCCTCCTGATCACCATCGACACGACCCGCTTCGACCACGTCAATGGGCGAGGGGCGAAAGCTCCTGCAACGCCCGACCTGGAGCGGCTCGCCAGGGAGGGGACGAGCTTCGCCAACGCACGTGCGAGCGCGCCGATCACTCTGCCTTCGCACGCGACGATTCTGACGGGGCTGTTTCCCCCCGGGCACGGAGTCCGGAACAACGGAGTCTCGTCGCTCGGCGGGGACATCCCGACTCTTCCCGATCTTCTGCACAAAAGAGGGTTTCGCACGGCAGCGTTCGTGTCGTCTTACATTCTCGATCATCGATATGGCCTGGCGCGCGGATTCCAAACCTACGACGACCATTTCCTGCATCCCCATCAGCACTCCCCGCGATATCCGATCGACCGCCGCGGATCCGAGACCGTATCCCGCGCTTCGGCCTGGCTTTCGAGCCTCGATCGAGACGAACCATTTTTCCTCTGGGTTCACCTCTACGACCCGCACAGCGATTACGATCCTCCTCCGCCTTTCGATCGCGCGTACGCTGACGATCCCTATGCCGGAGAGATCGCGTTCGCCGATCTTTGCGTGGGGCGGCTCCTGGGGGATCTCGCCCGGTTGGGCCGGGATCGGTCGACTCTCGTCGCGCTGACGGCCGACCACGGCGAAGGACTGGGCGATCACGGCGAAGCAACGCACGGTTTATTTCTCTACGACTCCACGTTGCACGTGCCTCTGATCATCCGCGACCCGGCGCAGCCCTCGGCCGGCCGAACGGCGAACACCGCCGTGCGACACGTCGATCTCCTCCCCACGTTCCTCGACCGGCTGGGAATCGATGCCCCCGGGGGGCTTCCCGGCGTCTCGCTCGGGCCGCTCCTCGCAGGCCGGGTGCTCTCGATTCCTCCCGGCGCCGACTTCGCCGAGACCGTGATCCCCGCCGACTTCGGGTGGGCGCCGCTGCGCGCCGCGATCGGCGAATCGAAAAAGCTCGTCCTGGCGCCCAAACCGGAACTGTACGACTTGACCGCAGATCCGCAGGAGCGGGCGAATCTTCTCTCGTCCGCTGACGAATCGCACGACCGCCAAGCCGGGAAGCTGCGAAAGTGGATGGGCGAAATTCTTCGAAAAACGCTTCGTCACGCTTCGCGTCCCCATCTCGACGAAGAAGCCATCGCGCGTCTTGCAAGTCTCGGATA
>Ga0315281_10004161_pt1 | contig 21084 bp, 21 predicted proteins | sample YL17G07_0_MG_FD_204540 | JGI IMG/M metagenome (GOLD analysis project Ga0315281, IMG submission 204540) | Sediment microbial communities from Yellowstone Lake, YNP, Wyoming, USA - YL17G07_0 | ecosystem: Environmental > Aquatic > Freshwater > Lake > Sediment | place: USA: Wyoming | collected...
GCCTTCATCCCTCAGCCTTCATCCTTTTAGAATTATGACCAAAGTCGCCGTTGTCGCTGTCGGGGGAAATTCACTCATTCTGGACGAGAAGCATAAGGCCGTGCAAGATCAGTACGCCGCCGCGTGCGAATCCATGCGCCATATCGCCGACATGATTCAGAGCGGGTGGAGCGTTATCGTCACGCACGGGAACGGGCCACAGGTGGGATTCATCCTCCGTCGTTCCGAACTCGCGCGCCACGAACTGCACGAGGTGCCTCTTGATTCGTGCGGGGCAGACACGCAGGGCGCGATTGGCTATATGTTCCAGAAGGCCTTGCGGAACGAGTTCAAGAAGCGCGGGATGGACAAGCAGGCGGTCACGGTTGTGACGCAAGTGCTGGTGGACAAGAACGACCTGGCCTTCCAGAAACCCAGCAAGCCCATCGGCTCGTTCATGAGCGAAGCCGACGCCAAAGTGAAGATCCAGCAGGAAGGCTGGGCGATGGTGGAAGATGCCGGGCGCGGGTGGCGGCGCGTGGTCGCGTCGCCGAAACCGCAGGGGATCGTGGAGCGCGACGCGATCCTGGCCCTCGTCGGGGGCGGGTTCACCGTCATTGCCGTCGGGGGCGGCGGCATCCCGGTCATCGAAAATGAAAGCGGCGATCTCACCGGCATGGAAGCGGTGATTGACAAGGACTACGCCTCGGCCTTCCTCGCCAACAGCATCAACGCCGATTTGTTCGTCATCTCGACGGCGGTCGAGAAGGCCGCCATCAACTTCAACAAGCCCGATCAGAAATGGCTCGACCGGGTCACGCTCGCCGAGGCCCGCCAATATTCGGCGGAGGGCCATTTTCAGAAAGGGAGCATGGGGCCGAAGGTCGAAGCCATCATTTCGTTCCTGGAGCGCGGAGGTAAACAAGCGCTCATCACCAATCCGGAAAACATCGGGCGCGCGCTCAAAGGGGAAACGGGCACGTGGCTCGTCCCCTGAGGGCGGATCTGGTTATGAAAGGAGGTGAGGGCTAACGCTTTACGACCATTGGGCAAGTTAATATGCCGAAAATTTACTCAGTTCACTATTTTTTGGAGGAGAGAGAAATGCTTAAGCAAAGTTTGTGGCGGGCCTTGAGCCTGCTCATGGTATTCGCGATGGCGATTGCCGCCTGCGGGGGCGGGGCGGCGACGACCGCTCCGACCGCAGCCCCGGCGCAACCGACGGTGGCCCCCACCACGGCCCCGCAGGCGACCCAGGCCTTCCAAATCCCCGAAATTCAGTCAGGCAAGTTCAACGTCGCCGTGGTTCTGATTGGTTTCCACGCCGACGGCGGCTGGTCGCAGGCGCACCTGGAAGGCGCGCAATGGATGGCCGCGCAGGACTCCAGCATCGCCGTCCAGTACGTCGAACTGGTCAATCCAGGCCCGGATGCCGAGGCCGTGATGCGCTCGCTCGCGCGCAAGGGCTTTGACTTCATCATCGGCACCACCTTCGAGTACGGCCCGACGATGGAGGCGCTGGCCGAAGAGTTCCCCAAGGTCAGCTGGCTACATGTCTCTGGTTACCGTAGCAATGGCACGAACTACGGCAACCTGTTCGGCGCTATGGAAGATATGAAATATCTGGCCGGCATGGTCGCCGGTGCGCGCGCCAAGGCCGATGGCAACACCAAGCTCGGCTATGTCGCCCCGTGGCCGTTGCCCGAGGTGATCCGCCTCGGCAACGCTTTCATGCTCGGCGCCAAGACCACTTGTCCGGAATGCACGATGGAAGTCCGCTGGATTAACACCTGGTACGATCCCGATAAGGAAAAGCAGGCGGCGCAATCCCTGCTCGACGCCGGGGTCGGCATTGTGCTGATCGGTTCCGACACACCCGGTCCACTGGTGGCGGCTGCCAATGCCGGAAAATGGGCTTTCACTTACGACTACGCCGGTTCCTGCACGCCGGCGCCGGATAAGTGCCTGGGCACACCTTACTGGAACTGGGGGCCGGTCTATCTCGACATCGCCAAGCAGATCAAAGCCGGCACCTGGAAACCCGGCAATGATTACCTCGACGCTAGCACCGGTATCGTCGGCTTCTACGGTTTCATGGAAGGTCAGACGCCGCAGCCAGGTGTGCCGGCGGACGTGATTCCACTCGTCAAGGCGAAACTCGCCGATATGTTGGCGGGCAAGTTTACGCGGGCCGACGTTTTCAAAGGCCCGATCACGGATAACACAGGCAAGGTGGTCGTCCCCGATGGGCAATCACTCACCGATGAGGATCTGCAAGGGATTGATGCGGGCACGATCAAAGCCTTCAACCTCACCGACCGCACGGCCTGTACGATCTGCATGAATTGGCTGGTGGATGGTATCCAGGGCACGATCCCACCCATGCCGTAAGGTCTTCAAGTTGGTATGCAGTTGGCGCAGGAATAGCACTCCTGCGCCAACTTTGCCGCCGGCCGCCCCGGAAGGGCATTATGACTGAATCCCCCAACGCTTTTGAAATGCGCGGTATTGTCAAGCGCTTCCCCGGCGTGTTGGCCAACGACCGGGTTGACTTTGCCTGCCAGGTTGGCGAGGTACACGCGCTCCTCGGCGAGAACGGCGCAGGCAAGAGCACATTGATGAACGTGCTAGCGGGCCTCTACCGCCCTGAAGCCGGCGAAATCCTTGTCGGCGACCAGCGCGTTTCCCTTCGCTCGCCGCAAGACGCGATCGCGCATGGCATCGGGATGATCCACCAGCACTTTATGCTCGTGGCCTCCCACTCGGTCGCGGAGAACATGGTGTTGGGACTTGATCGTCCACGTTTTTTTCTTAACCTGCCGCGCGTCGAAGAACAGGTCACAGCGCTCGGCGAGCAATATGGCCTGAACGTGAACCCCCGCGCCAAGATCTGGGAACTCTCGGTGGGCGAGCAGCAACGGGTCGAAGTGCTCAAGATGCTATTTCGCGGCGCCAAGGTCCTCGTCATGGACGAGCCGACCGCGGTCCTGACGCCGCAAGAGGTCGAGGTGCTCTTCCACACGTTGCGTGATATGACGAAACGCGGGCACACGATTGTCTTCATCTCGCACAAACTCGCCGAAGTCGTCGCCATCGCTGACCGTGTGACCGTGTTGCGGCGCGGCAAGGTGACGGCGGCCGGCGTGTCGGCCAAGGGAGTGACCAAAGCGCAGCTCGCCACGCTCATGGTCGGCCGCGAAGTCCTGTTCTTGTTAGAAAAGACAAAAGCGCAGCCGGGCGAAGCCGTGCTGACCGTCGAGCGTCTATGTGCCGACAATGATCGCGGCCTGCCGGCTTTGCGCGAGATATCCCTGCAAGTCCGCGCCGGGGAGATTCTGGGCATCGCCGGGGTGGCCGGCAATGGCCAGCGGGAATTGGCGGAGGTGCTGACCGGACTGCATCGCGCCACCAGTGGCGCGATGATGTTCGGAAATGTGACGCTTGACCGTCACGCCAACTGGCTGGAGATCGGCCAACAGTTGGCGCACATCCCCGAAGACCGCGCCGCGGTGGGCAGCGTGCCGGGCCTCAGCGTGTCCGAGAACCTGATCCTCAAACGCTTTAAGCGCCCGCCCTTTGCCGTGGGCTGGTCTATCAACGCGGCGGCGGTGCGCCGGAACGCCGTACGCTTGGTCGAAGAATACAAGATTGCGACGCCAACGGTCGAGATGCCGGTGCGCATGTTGTCCGGCGGTAACCTGCAAAAAGTAATCCTCGCGCGCGAGACCTCGGAGCACCCCAAATTGATGATTGCCGTTCACCCCACGCGAGGATTAGACGTGGGGGCGATTGAAGCGATCCACCGCCTCCTGATCGAACATCGCGATCGCGGCGCGGCCATCCTGCTGATTTCCGAAGAGCTGGACGAGCTGATCTCGCTCGCGGATCGGATTGCCGTGATGTATGAGGGGCGGATCGTCGGCGAAATGCCGACGGAAGGTGCGGACATCTACGCCATAGGCCTGATGATGGCCGGTACGAAGGTGGAAGTATGAATCTGCCGGGGACCTCCTATCGCCTGCGAATCGAAACCCGGTCAGACAACCCGGGCTGGATGGGCCTGGTTTCGTCCGTCCTCGGCATGGTGCTGGCGCTGATCGTCGGCGGCTTTGTGTTGCGAGCGGCGGGTGCAAGCCCGATTGCGACTTACGAAGAAATCATCAAAGAGGGTTTCGGCACGCCCGCCGACTGGCAGGCCGGGATCACCGCCTTGCTCACGAACGCTGACTGCCCGAAAGGGCTACTGTGTTTTGGTCCGCTCTCAGATACGCTGGTCAAAGCTGCGCCGATTTTGCTCACCGGCCTCGCCTGCATTGTGGCGTTTCGGATGAAGCTGTGGAACATCGGCGCGGACGGCCAGATGTTCCTCGGCGCGTGGGCGGCGACGGGCGTCGCGGTCTTCCTCTTGCCCAAGACGACCGACCGCGCAGTTATGTTGGGAGCGATGGCGCTGGCGGGCATCCTAGCGGGCCTCGCCTACGGCGCGATCCCCGGTTTCCTCAAGGCGCGGCTCAATATCAACGAAATTATCACGACCCTCATGCTGAATTACGTCGCCTACAAATGGGTGGAATTCTTTGTCGTCGTCGGGCCTTGGAGCATCGGCGACTTCGAGTCCACCGGCCGCTTTCCCGTGTCGGCGACCTGGCCGCGCCTGACCGAATACGCCAAGCGCCTCCCCATCACCGCGGGCCTCACCGTGCACCCTGGCATCCTGCTGGGGATTGGCGCGGCGATTCTGCTGGCATGGATTTTGTATCGTAGCCGTTGGGGCTATGAGATCCGCGTCATCGGCAACAACCCGAACGCGGCGCGCTATGCCGGGATCAGCCTCGGGCGCAACATCCTTCTGGTGATGGCGCTCTCCGGCGCGCTCGCGGGATTAGCCGGGATGAACGAAGTTGCGGCGCTACGCGAGCTGAACGGTCGCCTTCAGCGCGGCTACGGCTTCACGGGCGTGATCGTCGCCTGGCTCGCCCGGCTGAACCCGCTTGCCGCGATTTTCGTCGCCTTCCTGTTTGGCGGGTTGCTGGTCGGTACGAAACTCATCCAGCCCCAGGGCATCGCCTCTATGCTACAAGGCGTGATCCTCTTTGTCGTCGTTGGCACAGAATTGCTCTTCCGTTACCGTGTGCGGCTGGAGAAAGTGGAACCGGTCGCCGTTGCTCCGGAGGCCTCCCATGACCGCTAACGCATTGGCGGACCTCGCCCTTACCATTCTCTTCGGCGCGCTGGTCAGCGGCACGCCCCTGCTCTTTGCGACAATAGGCGAAATCTTCTCGGAGCGCGCCGGCGTGATGAATTTGGGTATCGAGGGCATGATGCTCGTGGGCGCGATGAGCGGCTTCGCCGTCTGGTTCAACACCGGTCATCTGGTTCTCGGTCTGATCGTGGGTCTGTTGCTCGGCGGGCTGCTGGCACTGCTCCACGCATTTATCACCATCACACTGCGCGCCGATCAGGTGGTGAGCGGGCTTGCGGTGACGTTCCTCGGCAGCGGCCTTTCCAGCATCCTGGGACAGTCCTACGTGGGCCAGCGTACACCGGCGCCGATGACACTCGTGCTACCGGCCCTTGAGAACGTCGCCGTGGAACAACTGGTTCTGATCGCCATCGGGTTGGTCTTTGCGCCGCTGGCCTGGTATTACGTGAATCGCACCCGTCCCGGACTCAACCTACGCTCCGTGGGCGAATATCCCTCCGCCGCGGATTCGCTCGGTGTCAATGTCAATCGGACGCGTTACCTCTACGTCATCTTTGGCGGCTTGATGAGCGGTTTCGCCGGCGCGGCGATGAGCCTGGTCACTGATCCCGGCTGGGTGGATGGCAAGACGTCCGGTTTGGGCTGGATCGCGGTCGGGTTGGTTATCTTTGCCTCTTGGGACCCGGTCCGCGGGATGTGGGTCTCATACCTTTTTGGGCTACTCCGCCGCCTGCCGCTCGATTTGCAAAATCCCGCGCTACCGCTGATCTCGACCGCGAACAATCCGACCTTGGGTCGTCTGATGGATATGCTGCCATATCTCGCGACGATCCTCATTCTGATCATCGGCTCGCGCGAGGCGTTGCGTCAGCGCCTGGGCGCGCCCGCGGCGCTGGGTGTTCCGTATGTTCGCGGCGAGCGCGGTATGTGATGTTAACCTTCCTCATCTTGTTCATGCTGATTGCGAGCGATGGGTTGTTGCGATATCGGATACGGATTGTGCGCGCTGGAGATGAATAATTACGGACTCCATTTCCTTAAATCGAGTTCTACGCCATCAATTGAATGGAATGCCGCGATATGCTCCCCATCGTGCATGGGCTAAAGCAAAAATACAACGCCTGCCTGACCGTGGACGAAATTAATTTTCATGGCAAGTCGCCTCAGATTAATAACCTCAACCCCTTTGCCGTGCCCGAATTCTTTCTACTCGGCGCCTCGGGCAAAACACTCTACCGCTGGTTTGGCAGCACCGAGGCCGAAGAGTTCGACACCATCCTCGCGCCGCTGTGTCAGAGTGAATGAGCCGCCCAACCTCAGACTTCCGCAGTCTGGGAATCTGAAATCAAAGGAAACCCGCCTATTCTCCGCGTTGTCACTCTCAATCTTTTGCGTAGTTCAAGTCGCTGGCCGGAGCGGCGTTTCATGCTGGTGGAGGGCCTCGCCGCCCTCCGGCCGGATTTGATTGGCCTGCAAGAAGTGTCTCTGCCGCGCAACACCGCGCAATGGCTGGCCGACCAATTAAACAATACGGGCGACTCTCAGAAACGCCCTTACACGGTTCACCTTTGTCGCAAGACCGGCGAGAAAGCGGAGAAAGAAGGCCTTGCTATCCTGAGCCGCTGGTCGGTCGAAGAATGTGCGCGGCTGGATTTGCAGACGCAGTTTCGCGTGGCGCAATTAGCGCGAGTAAAAGTCCAGGAACGCTCACTCGTCTTTGTCAACGCGCATCTCTTCTGGCAACCGCGCGAATCGCCGGAGCGGGTGGCGCAGGTCAAACTCCTGTTGGACTGGCTGAGGCCGCTGCCGAGCGACTGGCCGGTGGTCATCGTCGGCGACTTCAACGGCACGCCGGAGACGCAGGCCATCCAAGTGATGCGCGAGCATTTCACCTCGGCCTACGCCGCGCGGCACGGACGTGAGCCGGAATATACGTGTCCCACGCCGCTGGCGATCAACAGTCTCAAACAATTGCTCAAAAGTTACGCGCTCAATTTGCTCGTCAATCACTCGGTCAAGCCATGGCACGGCACCCTCGACTATATTTTTGTCAACCAGCGCCTCCGCGCGCTGGAGAGTGAAGTGATTCTCAATCGCCCGGCGCCGTATGACCCGACCTTGTATCCATCGGACCACTTTGGATTAATGACGGAACTTGAAATTCAATGAACAACTTCCTCGGCTACACCTGCTCTCTTTGCCACCAAGCCTACGGCCCCGCTGAAGTTGACTACATCTGCCCCAAACATGGCGAGATGGGCAACCTGGATGTGCGGCTCGACTACGCGGCGATTAACCGGGCCGCCTCCCCGGACTCGCTCTCCGCCTCGCGAGATTTTTCCATTTGGCGCTATCTGCCCCTGCTTCCGGTGGCCGATCCCGGCTTCGGTGGGACGCCGCTCCGCGCGGTGGGTTGGACCCCGCTCTATCGCGCCGACCGGCTGGCGGCTTCGCTCGGCCTCAAGCATTTGTTCGTCAAAGACGAGGGCCGCAACCCGACGGCTTCATTCAAAGACCGCGCCTCGGCGGTGGTCGTCGCGCGGGCGCGGGAGATCGGCGCGGGCACCATCGCCGCCGCTTCCACGGGCAACGCCGGGGCCGCGCTCGCGGGGATGGCCGCCGCCGCCGGAGTCCCCGCCGTCATCTTCGCGCCGCAAACCGCGCCGCCCGCCAAAGTCGCGCAACTGCTCATGTTCGGGGCCAAAGTGTTATTGGTAAATGGTAATTATGATGCGGCTTTCGATTTATGTCTCCAGACCTCGCGCGAGTTCAACTGGTATTGCCGCAACACCGGCTACAACCCCTTCACCATTGAAGGCAAAAAGACGGCGGCGTTTGAGATTTGCGAACAACTGACGCTGGCGCAAAATCCCAACTCCTCGCAGACCCCCGAAGCGGAGCGAAGGGGGCAAAATCCAAATCCCAAATGGGAGGCGCCAGATAGAATTTTTGTCTCGGTCGGGGATGGCAACATTATTTCCGGCATTCACAAGGGGCTGAAAGATTTATTGGCGCTCGGCTGGATCGCGAAGATGCCAAAGTTGATGGGCGTGCAGGCCACCGGCTCGGCGGCGTGCGCCAACGCCTGGGCGGCGAACACGGAGACGATCACGCCCGTCGCCGCGAACACGCTGGCCGATAGCATCTCGGTGGACTTGCCGCGCGATGGCGTGCGAGCGGTGCGCGCCGCGCGTGAGACAGAGGGGGCATATCTCACCGTGAGCGAGGCTGATATTCTAGCCGCGATGCGCGACCTCGCGCGTGGCCTAGCCGTGTTTGCCGAACCGGCCGGGGCCACCGCCTACGCGGGTTTGGCGAAAGCCGCCCGCGAGGGCATAATAGGCGCGGACGAGACGGTGGTAGTGCTGAACACCGGCAACGGCCTCAAGGACGTGAAAGCCGCCATGCAAGCGGCAGGCGCAGCTATCAAAATCGAACCAACTTTAACCGCAGTGAAATCTGCAATCTCTGACTCCCCACTCTAACTCTATGAAACTCCTCATCTCTTGTGACATGGAAGGCATCTCCGGCATCGTGGACTGGGATCAAGTCACGCCGGGGTCAAACGAATGGATGCGCGGGCGCAAGTTGATGACCGGGGACGCGAATGCCGCCATCAACGGCGCGTACGAGGCGGGCGTCGAGGCCGTCACCGTCAGCGACTCACATTGGCATATGCGCTCCATTGAAATCGAAGAACTCGACCCGCGCGCGCGATTGCATTCCGGCAGTCCCTCGCCGTTCTCGATGATGCAAGGCATTGACGACCATCCGCCTTACGACGCGGTGGCCTGCGTGGGCTATCACGCGCGGGCCGGAGCCAAGAAGGGCGTGTTGTGCCATACGTGGTCGGACAAGATTCATGGCGTGTGGCTCAACGAGGTCGAGGTGGGCGAGATCGGATTGAATGCGGCGGTGGCGGGACACTTTGGAATTCCCATCGTCGCCATCAGCGGCGACCACACGGCTTGCCTCGAAGCGCAAACGCTGTTGGGGATGGAGATCGAAGTGGCCGTGGTCAAACTCGGCACGGGGCGTTATTCGGCGGAATGTTTGCCGCTGACCGAGTCCCGCGAAAAAATTTGCGAGGCGGTCGCGCGCGGCGTGACGAAACTTAAGAGCGGGGCCGGGGCGGCTAAACCGTTCACAGTCACGCGGCCCGTCGAGTTAGCGGTTGAGTTCAAGTTCCCGCATCAAGCCGATGCCGCGTTCCTCGTCCCCGGCGCGCGCCGCCCGTCAGGCACGCGCATTGAGTTCACGGGGGAAGATATGGTCATGGCCATCCGCGCTTTCCGCGCCATGGCCACCCTCGTCGGCCCCAATTCATAACGGCTATGTCTATCCGCGTTGGCGTCATCGGCCTGAACTACGGCGAAGCCGTCCACATTCCGGCCTACAAAGAAAACTTCAAATACAAACTGGTGGGCGTCTGCGCGCGCACGGCGGAGCGAGCGGAGGCGGTGGCGCAAGAGCACGGCGCTCAACGCTGGTGCACCGACGCCCGCGATTTAATCAACGCCAACGATATTGACCTCGTCAGCATCGCCTCGCCGCCGTCCACCCACGCGGGGTACATCGTGGCCGCCATGGCGGCGGGCAAGCACGTCGCCGCCGAAGTCGCGTTCGCGGCCAGTGCGGAAGATGGCCGCGTCCTCACCGACATCGCGCGCGAGCGCGGACGCATCGGCGCGGTGGCTTACGTCCTCCGCTACTCCCCCAACTTGCGCTTCATCGCGGAACTGCTGGCGCAGGGCGTCATCGGCGAGCCGCGCTTGATGTGCGTGGATTACTTCAACAACTTCCTGGCTCTTAGAGGCGCGCACTCCCGGTGGATGTGGGATGGCGACAATGGGGGCGGGATACTCGCGGGCTCCATTTCGCATCTGTTTGATCTGGCCCTACGCTGGTTCGGTCCCGTGCGTGAAGTGGACGCGACCCTTGCCACGCTGACGGATGTGAAAGGGGTGGCAGGTACTGGCTCGCTCGTCCGGCGGGGCGTGCTAGCCGACGACACCGGCAACGTCGTCTTGCATTTCGAGAGCGGGGTGCTGGCGACTTTCGGTTACAGCGCGGTCGTCGCCTATCCGCGCGTCAACATCGAACTGCACGGCACCAAAGGCACACTGCATATTGAAGGCCTGGGTGAAGAAGTCTCGGTCTTGCGGATGGGCGAGCAAAACGCCGAGGTGCTGTTCCCGCCCGAGGGTTACATCGAGGCTACGCGCGGCGCGAGCGGCCTCAAGGGCGGGTTCAATATTTTCATTGACGACCTGGCGACGGCCATCACCACCGGCGCCGCGCCGGGGGGGTTGCCCACGTTCAAGGATGGCTGGGAAACGACGCGCCTCGTGGACGCGGCGAAGAAGGCCTCGCGCGAGAAGCGGCGCGTCAAAGTTGACGAAATAGATTAACCGCCGGAGTCCCGCCCAACTCAATAAAGGAGGCGACCATGCCTAAAGCGATTCTTGGCCCGACGTTTGAAGAGATGCTCCACCCGCATACGATTGACTCCGCGACCCGCGCTCGCGCGGTGGAGGCGCTCCAGAAGAATCCGCTCGACCCGGTGAATCTCTACAATATCACCTGGCGCGGCCCCGACGACCAAATCAAATACGAAGTGTTGCCGCCCGAGCTGACCGGAGTCGCGGCCCCCATCGTCGTCCTCTACGGGCGCGATTTTCCCTCCGGCGCGCACAAAGTCGGCGCGGCCTATTCGGTGCTGGCCGAAGAGCTGGTCTTTGGCCGCGTGGACATTGAGAAGCACACGGTCGTGTGGCCCAGCACCGGCAATTACGGCATCGGCGGCGCGTGGGTGGGGGGGCGTATGGGCGCGAAGTCTATCGTCGTCCTGCCCGAGGGCATGAGCAAGGAACGGTTCGAGAAAATCGAGTCCTACGGAGCGCAGGTCATCAAAACCGTCGGGGTCGAGTCGAACGTCAAAGAAATCTACGACAAGACGTGGGAACTGCGGCGCGACCCGAACATCCGCATCCTCAATCAATTTGAAGTGATGGGCAACTATCGCTTCCATTATCACGTCACCGGCAACACAATTGTGGAACTCGCCGCCGTGCTTCAGGCGCAGGGCATTGGCGAGGGGACGATTGCGGCGTACTGCTCGGCGATGGGGAGCGCGGGGACGATTGCGGCCGGCGACCGCATTAAGCAGGTTTTCCCCGATCACCAGATTGTCGGCCTCGAACCGACGCAATGCCCCACGCTTTACAACAACGGCTACGGCGGCCACGACATTCAGGGCATTGGCGATAAGCACGTTACCTGGATTCATAACGTGCTCAATATGGACGCTATCATGTGCCTGGACGACATTGAATGCAAGAAGGGTTTGCAAGTCCTCACCGATGAAGCCGGGCAGGAAGTGCTGACCAAACATTACGGCATCCCCGCCAAGAAGGTGCGCGCACTCTCGACCATCTTCGGCATCTCCGGCGTGTGCAACGTCCTCGGCGCCATCAAGACCGCCAAGCATTATCAGTTCGGCAAAAAGGATGTCATCGTCACCATCTGCACCGATGCGATTGACCGCTATCACTCGGTGATGGCCGACATGGCCCGCGACTATGGCGAGATGAACGACGCGCGGGGCATGGCCTACGTGGAAGCCATCTTCCACGGCGCGAAGACCGATTGGATCAAAGACGGCACGCCGGATATGCGGCGGCAGTGGCAAAACCTGAAATTTTACACATGGGTCGAGCAACAAGGGAAAACAGTCGAAGAGCTTGACGCGCAACGGAAACCAGAATGGTGGATCAAACATCAGCAGATGGTGCCCGAGATTGACACCTTAATAAAAAGGGCTCGGGGTTAGCAGTCAATTCACATAGTGCTATATGGCTGACAGGATTGATCTTCCACGAGATGAATTGGAGCGACTTTACGTAGCGGAAGGACTTTCCTCTAATCAAATCGCTGAGATTTTTCATTGTCATCCGCTTACAGTTCGCGCTCGAATGCGAGAATATGGGATTTCGCTCAGGCCGCACGGTTGGCAAAGACTTGTTCGCCATGTGCCAGAGAGCGTGATCACCGAATGGCCTTCTGCTCGATTAGCCTATGCAGTTGGCCTGATTGCTTCTGATGGTTATTTAGACGAAGGTAATAACTGTGTCATATTGACGACTACGGACTTTGAGTTAGTTCAAATATATCAAAGCGTTCTGGGCGTGCAGGATACGCGCGTCATTATTACTCACCCTGACCCAATCCGTAAAACGGCATACATCATGCAGATTTGCGACTATGCTTTTCGGACGTTTATAGAAGACCGTGGATTAACTCCTAAAAAGTCATTAACCATTGGGCCATTAGAGATACCCGATGCGGTTTTCGTTGATTTTCTGCGCGGAGAATTAGATGGTGATGGCAGCTGGTATGTCGCTCATGGCTGGCGGAAAGTCGAATACCTCGTTGCAAAATTTACCTCCGGTAGCAGAATCTATTTGGAATGGTTGCAATCAGTAATCGAACGACTCACTGGACTGGTTGGACGATTTTCAGGTCATGGATTAGTCTATAACGGTTACAACGCTGAAAAATTAGGGGAGTGGCTATATTATGCTACTGACCTACCTTGTTTAACCCGGAAAAGAGAAAAGTGGGTTGAATGGATGCATAGAAGAAGTGGGATCGATGGGTGAGCGTATTCTCTATATTGTCCGCCATGGCCAAATGCAAAAAGGCGCGCCGTTGGATGAGTTGGGCAATGGATTGAGCGCGTTGGGGAAACGTCAGGCGCGCTGGGCGGCGCGGCGGTTGAGTGACTTGCCCATCGCGGTCATTCATCACAGCCCTCTGCGGCGCGCGGCGGAGACGGCGGCGATTGTGAGCGAGCGGTTCCCCGGCGTGCCGGTGCGTTTGTCCCCATTACTGCGCGAGTGCGTCCCCGGCTGGCCGATTTGTGAGTAATTATTCAGCCGCCCGTCGGCAAATAAAATCTGACGACTGAGCCTTATGAACCCCACCGATTTGGTCCTCGTCGCCCTCCTCAAAGACAAACGCGACTTCGAGATTGCGCGGGTACTGGGCTGGTATCGCATCCCCTTCAAGAGCGCGCCGAAGACGGTGGCGGTGGATTGGCTGGCGTTTTACCAGACCGCCAAGTTCGGCGCCGAAAAATGGGCCATCAACTACATCGCTCCCGTGCGCGGGCACGAACTCGCCACCCGCGCCGAACTCCTCCGCACTCAGCCTGATCATCCTCGCGCCAAAGAGCAGTATTACAAAATCCAGATTGGGCCATTGGAACGATTGCCGCGCTCTATTCCCTCGCGCAAATGGCGGCGGGTCACGTTTCTCTACACCACGGGCGAGAAATTGCTGACCGCCGAAGAACTCAATGATCTCATCGTCCAATCGGCGGAGCGCGAACTGCTGTGGCAAGCGCTCCGGGAGCGGGGCTTGTCCGCCGAGAAACAATACGAGCGTCAGAGCGGTGACGAACTAGATCTGGCCTTGCTCTGTGCCCTCGGCAATTTGGGCGTTACTCTCGGGCAAACGCAGACCCTGAAAGAGCGCGGTGAGTGGCAATATCTCTCTTTTCCTGAATCGTTGGTGAAAGAAGATTTGCCGGGGGTGGTGAAGACAATTGAGAAGACGGTGAAGAAGTTGGGCGGGCTGGCATGATAGTGCAATTCTCTGGAACTGACCTCACTCGCTCGCTTCCCAAAGCCCCGCACACCGCCGAGGTTTTCAATCGCCCCTGCGTCAAACGAATCGGCATTCTGAAATCTGAGTGATTGTGTGAAGTTGAGGACTTAGGACTCCATGCAAACGGCCAAGCCTCAAAATTTGACGCAAATAAGCCAATATGTTACGATTGCTTCAATTCATCCGATGAATTGTATTAATCCGATTACTATCTGTTATTTTCAGAATGCTCCTCGACAAACTCGACTCTGACCTGCTCCGTTACATCGCCGCGCGCGACCTCCAACCCGGTGACCGCTTGCCCTCCCTCGACGAGTTGAGCGCGGAGATGAAAATCAGCACCGGCAAGTTGCGTGAACAACTGGAAGTGGCGCGCAGTCTCGGCCTCGTAGATGTGAAGCCCCGCACCGGCATCCGTATCGAGACTTATAGTTTTCTCCCCGCGGTGCGTTTCAGTTTGCTCTACGCCCTCGCTAACGACCCCGCGCAGTTTCAATCCTTCAGCGCCCTCCGCACCCATCTCGAAGCCTGTTTCTGGCACGAGGCCGTGGCGCTTCTCACGCCCGCCGATCACACGCACCTCAGCGAGTTAATGCGCGAGGCGTGGGCCAAACTAGACGGCCACCCCATCCAAATCCCGCACGCCGAGCATCGCGCCTTGCACCTTACCATCTTCGGGCGTTTGGAGAATCCCTTCGTCAAGGGCTTGCTCGAAGCCTATTGGGAAGCGTACGAAGCGGTGGGCCTCAGCGTCTATTCGGATTATCAATACCTCCGCGAGGTGTGGACGTACCACGAGCAGATCGTGGCCGCCCTCGCGGCGGGTGACCCCGAAAAGGGGTATCGCCTGCTCATCGAGCATACGAACCTGTTGAGACATCGCGAAGCCGCGCGGGCGGAGTCCCAACCCCTCGCGGATGCGGTTGCCCCGGCGGGATAGCCATCTCTAACCTCCAATCTCTATCCACAAGGAGTTTTTTCTATGACCGTGACCGAACTACCCAAACCCGCGCCGCAGGTGGAGCGCGCTCCCGTCGTCAACGCTTTCGTCATTAGCGTTGCCACTAAAAACGGCTCCGGCAGTCAGACCGCCAACACCACTCTACTCCGCGCGCTATTCAAGATGGGCATCCCCGTCAGCGGCAAAAACTTGTTCCCCTCGAACATTCAGGGCCTGCCGACGTGGTACACCATACGCCTCAGCTACGATGGTTTTGTCGCCCGCCGCCCCCACGCTGAAATTGTGGTGGCGATTAACCCCGCGACGGCGGTAGAGGACCTTCAGAGCGTCGAGGCAGGCGGCGTGTTCATGTACGCCGACGACTTGAAGATACCGCTCACCCGCACCGACGTGACGTATTACCCCATCCCGGCCAAGAAACTGGCGACCGAGAACGAGGCCGATGCCCGCCTCCGCACTTACGTGGCCAACATGGTCTACGTGGGCGCGCTGGCGCACTTGTTAGGGATTGACGTGGCCGAGATTGAAGCCGCGCTCATGTTCCACTTCAAAGGCAAGCGCAAAGCCGTGGACTCCAATATGAAAGTCGTCCGCGCGGCGATGGAGTGGGCGGCGAAGAATCTCACGAAGAACGACCCCTACCGGGTGGAAAAGATGGACGAGACCAGCGGCTTGATCATGATTGACGGCAACACCGCCGCCGCGCTCGGCGCGATTTACGGCGGCGTGACGTTTGTCGGGTGGTATCCCATCACCCCGGCCACCAGCCTCGCCGACGCGCTCAATGATTATTTGCCGGACTTGCGGGTTGACCCGGAAACGAAAGCGCCCACCTATTCCGTCCTGCAGGCCGAAGATGAAATCGCCGCCCTCGGCATGGTGCTGGGCGCGGGGTGGGCCGGCGCGCGCGCGATGACCTCGACCTCCGGCCCCGGCATCTCGCTCATGTCCGAGTTCACCGGCTTCGGTTATTATGCTGAAATCCCGGCGGTGATTTGGGACATTCAACGCATGGGGCCGAGCACCGGCCTGCCCACGCGCGTCTCGCAAGGCGACATCATCGCGGCCTACTGGCTCGGTCACGGCGACTCTAAGAACGTCTGCCTTTTGCCCGGTTCAGTGTATGAATGCTTCGAGTTTGGCTGGCGCGCTTTCGATATCGCCGAGCGTCTGCAAACGCCCGTGTTTGTCTTAAGCGATTTGGATCTCGGCATGAACCAATGGATGAGCCAACCCTTTGATTACCCGAACCAACCGATGGATCGCGGCAAGGTGTTGAGCGCCGCCGAGGTGGATAAATTGGGGGGCGTGGCGCGCTACAAAGACGTGGACGGGGATGGCATCCCGTGGCGGACTTTGCCGGGGACGGATCATCCCCTGGCCGCCTACTTTACACGCGGCTCCGGTCACAACGAGCGCGCCGCGTATTCCGAGCGCCCCGAGGATTGGGAAAAGAACATGGCGCGGTTGGGCAGGAAGTTCGAGACCGCCCGCACGCTTGTGCCGCAACCTGTCGAAGAGCGGGTCGAGGGCGCGGAGATTGCCATCATCGCTTACGGCTCGGCTGACCCGGCGGTGGTCGAGACCCGCGCCCGTTTGGAGCGGCAGGGCATCAAGACTTCGTATCTGCGTCTGCGCGCGCTCCCGCTGGCCGCTTCAGTCAAAGATTTTGTCGCCGCGCACCAACACACCTATGTCGTCGAACTTAATACTGACGCGCAGATGCTACAACTCCTGCGCTTACATACGCCCGAACACGCCGCGCGCCTCATCGCTTGCAATCACAGCGATGGTCTGCCCCTGACGGCCCGCTGGATCACCGGGACCATTCTCCAGAAGGAAGGCCAGGGCGCTTAGACCTGCCAGGTCCGGCGCCGTTGCTTAAGTTTCACACCGAGCCACCAGACCAGTCAGGTTTGCGAATACTCAAAGGATGACCAAAATGACGACTGCTCCTGCTCCCTCCAAAACGAATCTTATCGGTCTCGCCAAAACCGATTACAAAGGCCTCGAGTCCACCCTGTGCAACGGATGTGGCCATGACTCGATCTCCTCGCAAATTATCACGGCCTGCTACGAGTTGGGCGTGAAGCCGGGAAAGACGGTTAAGTTCAGCGGCATCGGGTGTTCGAGCAAAAGCCCGGCCTACTTCATGAATCGCTCGTTCGGCTTCAACGCTCTGCACGGTCGGATGCCGTCCATCGCCACGGGCGCGCTCATCGCCAATCACACGTTGAGCGGCATCGGCGTGAGCGGCGACGGGGACACCGGCTCGATTGGCATGGGCCAATTCAAGCACCTCCTGCGCCGTAACCTCCGCCTGGTCTACATCGTGGAGAACAACGGCGTATACGGCCTCACCAAAGGCCAATTCTCCGCCACCGCCGACGTGGGCCAGGAGATCAAATACGCCGGCCGCAACGAATTCTTGCCGATTGACTTGTGCCTCGAGGCCATTGTCTCCGGGTGCGGGTTTGTGGCTCGCTCGTTTGCGGGCGATCCCAAGCAAGTGGTGCCACTCATCAAGGGCGCACTCAGCCACCGGGGCACCGCGCTTCTCGACATCATCAGCCCGTGCGTCACCTTCAACAACAAAGACGACTCGACTAAGAGTTACGGGTGGGGCAAAGCGCACGACGAGCGCATCAACGATTTTACCTACGTTATGCCGCAGGAAGAGATCACCGTGGATTACCAGCCGGGTGAGGTCAAAGAAGTGATCATGCACGACGGCTCGAAAATTTTGCTCAAGAAGGTAGACGAGAAAACCCACGACCCCACCGACCGTCTGGCGGCCATCCGCCTGCTCGAAGAAGCGCGCGATAAGCAGTTGTTCATCACCGGTTTGATTTACGTGGACGCTAATCGTCAGAGCCTCGCGGAACACGAGCACCTCGGCGCTGTGCCTCTGGCCCAGATGCCCGCCGCGAAGACTCGGCCTGCCAAAGAAACGCTTGATAAAATTATTGCGGGGATGTACTAAACTCCGCCTTTCCTTGCCAGGGTTTAAAGACAGGCCGGGCGTATGCGCCCGGCCTGTGCTTTCTTAGCATACTCATATGAAATTCTAATTGACTCACGCTCGATTTGGTACTATACTCCCCTATAGTATCAAGGAAATGGAGGCCGCCGTGCAGGTCAAAAACGAGGCCACAAAAGAAGAACTTAAAAAGCGTCTGCGGCGAGTCGAGGGGCAAGTGCGCGGGGTCGAGAAAATGCTCGAAGATAACCGTGACTGTCACGAGGTCATGCAACAACTGGCCGCGATTAAGGCCGCCGTGCATCAGGCCAGCCTGCTCGTCGTGCGCGCCTATGCCTCCCAGTGTTTACTGGAAGTGCACGAGGGCGAGAGTCAGCAGGAAATTATCGAAGACCTGATTAACGTGTTGAGCAAGACCGCGTAACGATTCTGGCTGTAACGCTGTATTATCTCGGCCAGATAATTAAGGAGCGTAAAATGGCTTATAAAGAAGCACTAGCCGTGTGGAAAGAGGGGGTCGCTTTTGATGTGACCCCCGACTCGGGCTTTACCATTCACCTAGATGGCGACGCCCAAAGCGGCCCCAGCCCGATGGAGTTGGTGCTCATGGGATTGGCCGGTTGCACCGGGGCCGACGTGATTGACATCCTGCGCAAGAAGCGCCAGAACGTGGCGAGCCTGGAAATCAAGGTGCATGGCAATCGCACCGAGGAACACCCGAAGCGCTACACGACGATTGAAGTTACTTTCAGCGTCACGGGGCAAAGCATTGATTCTGAGGCGGTGCGCCGGGCGATTGAACTTTCTGAGACCAAGTACTGTTCGGTCGCGGCCTCCCTGAAAGGAGTAGACCAGATTACTACTCGATTTGAAATCAAAGCGACGGAACCGGCAGTGGCTTAGGCCGCCAACTTTCCGTAAGGCCTCTCGCGTATTCTATAAATCCGTTGTATCGTTGAAAGAGAAATAAGGAGACTAAAATGAGTGAACCAATTCACGTGACCGACGCCGCATTTGAGCAGGCGGTGCTCAAGTCGGCGACCCCGGTGATTGTGGACTTCTGGGCCCCGTGGTGCGGCCCGTGCCGTCAGATTGCCCCGATGCTCGAAAAGATTGCGAAGGAGTACGACGGCAAGGTGATCGTGGCTAAAGTGAATACCGACGAGAACCCGGAGTGGGCGCAGAAATACGAAGTGCGTGGCATTCCCACCATGCTCTTCGTGGCGGGCGGCAAAGTCGTGTATCAACAGGTCGGCGCTGTGCCCCAGGGCTACCTCAAGCAAATCGTGGATAAGTTCCTCGAGACCGTGAACGCGCCCGCGAATTAAGAAATGAGGTGCGGCGCACCTTTGTTTAAAAGCAAGACCCGGCGTTGTTTTGCCGGGTCTTATTATTTTCGCCAACGGGCCTCTTGCGTTATTTGGGCGCGGGAGGCTTTGATTTTTCCCCGCTCTGGGTGACCTCTGAACCATACATCAGGCCCTCGACTTGCCGCGCTCCGCGCCGGATGGCCGAGCGCACTTTCGCCAGTTCGTACTGCGCGCGGCGGCGCAGGCGATGCCAGCGCGATTCGGGCCTGGCCGTCACGTCCCATTTCACCACCGCCGCGGCCCAGGCCAGCCCCGCGCCAAAGCCGATGAGCACCGTGTGGTCGTTGGGGCGCAGCCGTCCTTCTTTCACCGCCTCGCAACACGCCAGAGGAATCGAAGCCGCCGAGGTGTTGCCATAACGGTCGAGGTTCACGAAAAACTTTTCTTCCGGCAATTCCAAACTGCGCGCCGCCGACTCGATGATGCGCCGATTGGCCTGATGCGGCACGATGAGTTGAATGTCTTCCAGCTTCAACCCGGCGCATTGCACCACCTCGCGCGTAGCCGAAGCCATCACCCGCGTGGCAAACCGGTAGACTTCTTTGCCGTCCATTTGCACGGTATGCAGATTGTCGCGCACCGTCTCAAAACTGGCCGGAAGTTTACTGCCGCCCGCGGGCACGATGAGCGCATCGCCGCCCGACCCGTCGGAGCGCAACAAAGTGGATAGGACTCCGCCCGGCGTGTCACTGCCTTGCAGGAGAAATGCGCCCGCGCCGTCGCCGAAAAGCACGCAGGTCGAGCGGTCGCTCCAATTCAAGATGCGGGAGAAGGTTTCCGCGCCGATGATCAGGATGTTGTTCATCGCGCCGGAACGGATGATGTGCGACCCAATGCTCAAGGCATATACAAATCCCGAACACGCCGCCAACAAATCAAACGCGCCGGCTTTCGTCGCGCCGAGCGCATCTTGCACCAGATTGGCCGTCGCGGGCATGATGTGCTCCGGTGTCGAGGTCGCCACGATGATCAAGTCAATCTCGTCCGGCTCCATGTCGGCGACTTCGAGCGCGTTCTGCGCGGCCAGAATCGCCAACGAGGCGGTGGTCTCTTTCGGTCCGGCGATACGCCGCTCCCGGATCCCCGTGCGGCTGGTGATCCACTCATCGCTCGTATCCACCGTGCGCGCGAGCTCATCGTTGGTCATCACCTTTTCGGGGACGGCCATCCCCCAGCCGGTGATATGCGCGTAACGTTCCATCAGAATGTGCCTTAATTCCCGTCGTATTGGCTAAAGATGATGCACGCGTTGTGCCCGCCGAAGCCAAACGAGTTGGACATCACGCGGCGCACGGTTTTTGTCCGCATAATGTTTGGCACGTAGTTGAGATCGCAATCGGGATCAGGGGTTTCGTAATTAATAGTCGGGGGCAAGCAGGCGTCGCGCATGGCCTTCATGGCAAACACGGCTTCCACCGCGCCCGCCGCGCCGAGCAAGTGCCCGGTCATGGATTTGGTGGAACTGATGGCCAAGTCATACGCCGCTTCGCCGAACACTGTTTTCACTGCCGCCGTCTCGCTTTTATCGTTGAGCGGCGTGCTCGTGCCGTGCGCATTCAAGTAATCAATGTCGCGCGGACCTAGCCCGGCCTGCTTGAGCGCGAGCTTCATGCACTCCACCGCGCCGGCGCCGTTTTCCAGGGGCGCTGAAACGTGATGCGCGTCGTTGGTGATCCCATAACCCACGACCTCACCGTAAATCCGCGCGCCGCGCGCTTTGGCGTGCTTTTCCGATTCAAGCACCAACGCCGCGCCACCTTCGCCGGTCACAAATCCATTGCGGTTTTTGTCGAAAGGCCGCGAGGCGCGCTGGGGTTCGTCGTTCCGCGTCGAGAGCGCGCCCATCACCGCGAACCCGGCAATCGCAATTGAAACAATCGCCGCTTCGGCGCCGCCCGCGATCATTACGTCTGCCGCGCCG